>Ga0307492_10000868_pt1 | contig 12701 bp, 11 predicted proteins | sample SI3LmetaG_FD_202365 | JGI IMG/M metagenome (GOLD analysis project Ga0307492, IMG submission 202365) | Sea-ice brine microbial communities from Beaufort Sea near Barrow, Alaska, United States - SI3L | ecosystem: Environmental > Aquatic > Marine > Coastal | place: USA: Alaska | collected 2017-05-06
TATCACCTTCAACAGCGCGAGCTAAAGCACAAACGCGAGAGTTTTTGACGGTACGTGCAATCTGTTGCACTGATTTAAAGTCGCCAGGTGAAGATACTGGAAAACCAACTTCCATCACATCAACACCTAATCGCTCAATGGCGAGTGCAATTTGCAACTTTTCATGTACTGAAAGGCTTGCATTTAACGCCTGCTCTCCATCACGTAAAGTGGTATCGAAAATAATTACGTTGCTGTCCATGTTTATTCCTTAATATTAATTTGGTACTGAAAATTCGCTTCTTACCTCAAACACAGGCATAAAAAAACCCGCGGTAATGTGCGCGGGTTTTAATTTTTATCTTAATTTACAACAATAAAAAACCTATCCGCGCACCGTTAATACGAGGAGGAGGTTAATGCGAAGAGCATTTGTTATAGTAAAAATTATTGTCATTAAATTAATCTTATTTGGTTGGTTTAGCTCGTAAAAGCAAACAGTCATCTATTAATAGCGTATTTACTCAAATATTGTCAATTAATTATTAATATTTAAAAAGAATAATACCTGACATAATTAATATAAGGCGTTTATAATCTCCAATAATTTAGCTTTTTTCGCTGCTTTAGGTTTCGAATGATGTTTCGAGGTAACGGTTTGAGTGACTGTTTACCGTTTGACTGTATATCTTCTACAGCCTTTAATATACGTAACGATGACAAGCCGTCATTGTAAGGGTGCAAGTCGGTTGCATAACGATTTATAGCCGCTATAAGTGTTTGTGTAGGAGATAATGCTGCTTCTACTGCTCGAGGTAATGCTTTGGCTTCAGTAATGTTAATTAAATAATTACCGGGTTGACTATTATTTAACGATATTACAGGTTTACCTAACAGGGCAAACTCACCAATAACCGATGAAGTGTCTGATAGCATAATATCTGCAGATTGCAGCAAACTGTTTATATTGGCAGACGCTATTATTTTTAGATTGTCACAAGAAAGCTGTGAATAGAGTTCCACCCATTTTTCATCCATTTTAGGGTGAAACTTTACGAGCCAATTATATTTTTTTTCATTCACTAAAGCGGTTATTTCTTCATACAAATAAGGGGCAGACGTTAAAGAAGGTGAAAAAGTAGGGGCGAAGAGTATCGTTGGCTTATTATTACTAAAGTATTGTTCTTTAGGTGTATTAAATAAATTATCTAATTTCGGCCAACCCGTTTCTTTCACATCAAAAAACTGATGTTTTTCTGCTAATTCTTTAAATCGGGTTGTTGTGGATTTTCCATGCGTACAATAAAGATCAAAACAGTCTCGAATAACGAAATGCCCTTTCTTCTTCCACTCTAAACCATGAAAAACTTGCACTTTAATACCTGGAATAAATCGCGGGATTATATTGCCAGGAACAAAGCTTGCGATAGGGTTAAATGCTATAACATCGTCAACAGTGTTGAGTACCACTTCTTCGGCATGAAAGTTATTTAATTCAACCTCGTCACCAGCGACAAACCAAGCCACTTCACTCCCTTGTTTTATAATTTCTTGTTGCAAAGGTCGTAAAATTTCAAAGGAATAATTTTGTGAAATGTAGAAGAGGTATTTTGGGTTATCTTTCATTAACTACGCTTAGTTTTAACTATTTCAATAATTTCAGTTGTTGAAACAGAAGGCGTTCTCGGTAAATAAATAACTTCACAAATATCTTGAAAATGATCAAATTTTCCTTGCCAATCATCTCCCATAATTAAAATGTCAGCATTATAGTATTTAATGTATTCTGCTTTTAACGCTAAGGACTCTTCCAAAAACACTTCATCTGCACATCTTAATGAACGGATAATATGCTTTCTATCTTCTTCGCAGTATATGGGGGCACGGCCTTTCTTTGAGATATTTAAATCGTCAGATGAAACGCCAACAATTAAATGTGAGCCATGCAGGCGGGCACGTTCTAAAATATTAACGTGCCCAACATGAAAAACATCAAATGTACCAAAAGTAATAACTCGCATATTTAAGCCTCTGAGGTTATAAAATTCGCAATTCTTTCACTGCATTTACCATCAACAGTGCCAGTAAGAAGCTCTGTCATTTCTAAACGTTCAGCTTCTTTGAGTTCTGGGTGCTGAAGTTGGTTACTAATTTCATGAATTAATTGCTTTATGTTTTTAGTTTGACAGGCAACTTTGCCAAAATATTTTAAATCATCATCTAAGCGATCATTTAATCGCCACTTAAAAATCCCACGGTAGGTCCAGCGAACTTTGTAAAAATCACACCAGATAGCGGGCTTATTTAAAGCCGTAAACTCAAATATTGTTGAAGATGCATCACTGAACAATAGATCTGCAATCCCCATAAAAGGAATGATAGATGTTTCCTCAATAGGAGATACATATACGTTATTATATGTACTCCAGCGCTTTAATACCTGTTGTTGGTTTTTATATTTCTTTTTTATTAAAGAAAAGAAATGAGGTTTTATAATTAAATTATATTGCTCAACTAAAGCAGGAAAATTACACGGTAAGCATTCTATACTGCTAGGATAAAAAGTAGGGGCGTAGAGAATGGTTTTCTTTTTAGGGTCTAATCCGAGCTCTGCTAAGTTTACACGATTAAACGTTTGATTAATAATCGGGTCTAACTTCGCATAACCGGTATCAATAAACGTTTTCTGGGGAAATAAATTCTGTAAACGTTTTAGCCTATGCTGTCCTTCAACAAAACGATAAGTTATGTCTGACTTAGACACGTCGTAATAGCAAGATTTTGGGCCAATACCGTGTTGCATTAATGCCGTTTTACTCGTCGTATTTATTGTCTTTAGATCATTAAAGGCATTACCAAAAATAATCCAATGAGGTTTTTTATTGAGATAAAGTACGCTCGCTTCAGTGGAATCTTCAACGAGCGTGTAGTTTAATTTTTCTTTTTCAACACAACTTATTAGCACAGCTTGCAACTGCTTTTGATTATATAAAACAAAATGACAATGCACGCCGTTTTTTTCAAGCGCACTTTTTACTGGTAAATACTGCGGTAAATAATAAAGGTGCTGAATATCAAAAAAAACATTCATACGTTACCAACTATAGCCAATAGTCGCTCTGTAGAAAGACTCTCCATAAATATCATTACCTGTTTTGAAAGAATAATTAATAAAACCATTCTTATGTACTTGTGTCAAACTTAGCTCTATTTCTTTTGCCCGAGAATATTTACTTTTATCTTGTGAGTCAATCGTCGCGGTGCGAAATAGCGTTTGTAAATGATACTTTTGGGCAAAATCCCAGTTGATTCTAATAAGAGATGCATTTCCAGGAGAACCATCGTTAAGCTCTTTGTTATTGCCCCACCAATGGCCCATTACTGTGCCATCATTTCGATAACCTTCTCCATATAGGTGATGTATATACCATGCATTATGAAATTTAGAGTGTTCGGCATATAGCGATAATTTTTTGTTGATATAAGGGAAGAATAGACCAACGCTTCTCCCTAAGTTTCCAAGAGAATATTTATAATCTTTAGCGTCCTCACCTCCATACTCTAGAATAACAGTCAAAGGAAAGTTGTTAATACTGAAGTCTATTTTTGAATTTATTGCAGCAATTTGATTACCAGATTCTTTATTGCAATCTTGTATTTCAGATTCTCCACCACAATTATCACCATTAATAGGATCAATTATTGCTTTCCAGACAGTACCTAAATCGACAACCCTATCACCACCCGCAAACATGAAAGTTCTTACACCACCTATCGTCCACCAATCAAAAGGTTGAATACTCAGTTGCATGGTTAAAAAACCAGGCTTTCCAGAAGAAGAAGAATCCTCAAAACGAATACCATCCATTTCTTCTAATCGTGCTATTGAAAATTCATACTTCACATTCCAAGATGTTATAGGTTTTACATTACTCATGGTGATGGATAAAGCTGGTTTTGCATTGGTAGAAAGCAACGGTGAACTTTCTTGCAAAGGAGATAACCAATGCTCTCGGTAGCCAATATCAAACTGCGCATATTCGTAACCCAATGAAATATAACTACCATGAGGAATAACTTTCTCACCATTAACTATAGTGCCACCTAAGTTTGCGATAGCATATTGGTTGAATTGGTAAAAACCTGCTGCACTCGCTTGAGCAAGGTCATCCATTTTAATACCACGATTATTCGCTATCGTTGAATGTTTATTATCTGAAGTTGAAAGCTTGGTTGATAAATGTGTAACTGCACTCTTGCGTTTATAACGGTTAATGTATGCAGAAACTCGGTAAAAAAGCTGAGGGTGAGAATGTTTGATTTTTTTTAGATAATTAACAACCGTCACAATATGATAAGGCTTGCTCAATATTGGCAGATGAGAAATGGCTGCTAAACGCTCTATTTCAAGCTCAATAAGTGGGTCAGTTTTTAATGGAAGGTAAGGGCTAACACCATTAGCATTAGCCAGTTTTATGTTAAATAAGAGAAATAGCGTGAGAAAAAAAACAGATAAAGTTTTGCGCACAAAAAGAACCATAATAAATAAAAAATCGAGCAGATTATACGCTAGCTTTTTCCAACATAGAAGGGGTTACTTCCAATTATCCATAGAGCCTTTACGACGTCCTGCAAGTCTTGGAATAATTAACCCTAAAATCAGACCAATAACTAATACGATCGCACCATTAAAAAACCATTCTTTTTTAATATTAGTGTCTTGATCTTTTAATTTTGACTGAGTGGTAATTAGCGTTTTATTGAGCTGGCTTATTTCGTTATTAAGTTTGGCCTTTTCACTACTTAGGTTTTCGATGGTATTTCTAGCTTGTGCTAATTCTTCTGACATATTGTCAGTATTGCTTGTGGTATTTGCTAATTTTTCATTTAATTCCGCAATAACAAAGCGTAAACCTGGCTTAAGTGAAACGTATTTACTTTCAACCCAAACATTTCTGTTTTTTTCATCAATAATTTCAGTGTAATCATTTTCAATATTGCCTGTTACTTTTATTTCTGTACCTGAATTTATACTCCCTAAAATACGGTAATTATTACCGGCTCCAGAATGCATATAAATAAATAAGTCGTCGGAAATGTATCCAGAGGCTAGGTTAGAAGAGGTGTCTTCTGCAAAAAGAGGGGAAGATAAACTTAGAATTAAACCAACCAATAAACCTTTTATAAATTTCATTAAACGACCAGTAACTTTTGTTAAATAATTAGTAGCAAAATACTAGGGCTTTGCTGGATTGATAGCAAGGGAAGTTTACGGACAATAAGGTGTTTTTGACAAAAAAGTCATTTATTATTGAAATTTTGTAAGTAAAGCATTGTTAGTTACTTGTTTTCATATGTTGCTGTTGTAAACTCATGAAGTTGACAGGACGAAAATATTATTGGAAGAATATGGTTACCGAAATTGAACTTAAGTATTTTGTCATAGGTGATAATACTCAAGAAAATATTACACAGTTATTTACCGAACAACAGCTATCATTTACCTGTGTAAAAAAGAAACTATCTAATTGCTATTATGATACGGCTAATTTGGATTTTCGCCATCATGATATGGGGCTTAGAATTAGAGGTTGTGATGGTAAGCTAGAGCAAACTATAAAAACGGCTGGTGTGGTCATTGCTGGTTTACATCAGCGACCAGAGTATAATGTTGACATTGAGCATAACTTCCCTGAATTGTCTTTGTTTCCTACAAAGATATGGGAGTCAGATCAAGATGTAGAACAATTACAAGACTCATTAATACCTCTTTTTTTAACTGATTTTACCCGTATTATTTGGTTAGTTACTCTATCGTCAGGTTCAGTGGTAGAAGTGGCCTTTGATCAAGGTGCTATAAGCAGTGATGGCCGTAGTGTGCGTATCTGTGAGGTTGAATTAGAGCTTGTGGATGGCACAACATCAGATCTATTATTTCTTGCCAAGATGATTTTTTCAGTTGTATCGGTAAGACCGAGTAGCCAAAGCAAAGCTGCGCGGGGTTATCGTTTATGGAAGAAAACCCCTGTTAATTATGATAAACCTATTACAGATATGCTACCGATTGATCCCAGCTTGCCTATCTCTACTGCTTTTTCTACGGGCATTAATCACTGTTTAGTTCATTTACATGATCATATTGAACATTATATAGCGGCTCCAAGTTTAGTTGAGTTAGAAAAAATCACAGAAACGCTAGCGTTAATGCGTCATGGATTTTGGCTTTTCGCTGACTATCTTCCTGTAAAGTCTGTTGAAATTCGGAATGAATTAAGCCATTTTATTCATCTACTTTCGTGGGTTGATAATGCCGTTAATTTACAAGAGCTTACTAATAAAACAGGTAATTATCGTCATAAATTGAATTACAGCGAACAATTAGTCGAGCAGTTAAGGATTGAAAAACGTCGTATTCCGACAAGTGATAATGTATTAGAACTTCTGCATGGCGAGCGCTTTAATAGGCTTCAAGCTGATTTATTAGCGATGCTTTTAACTGAACTACCAGACTCAACTGATTTGTTATTACCTTTTGCGCAGCAAAGCTTAACGAATAATATGTCGATTTTATTTACAGGTAGCGCAAAGTCGCAGCCTCTCAGTAGCGAACAATATTTATCGCATGCAAAATTGTTAAACCGAAGTTTATTAACAGGGACTTGGTTTGGATTACTATTCGATCAAGAAGAACGTAAGCAATATAGAACACCTTGGTTGGATATTCAACAGGGGATAAGTGAGTTACAAACGTTGTGGATTATTCATCAACAGTTACAAATTTTGAAGGATAAACCGACAAAGTTAGTTTCATGGCAAGGGAGTAAAGTTGAAGGATTATTAGTCGCTTTAGATAGCTCTAGAAAAATGGCGCTTATGATGAAACCCTATTGGATGGATGCGGCATTATAATTATCTTATTATGTTGGAACAATGACAAGATTGATAATGTTGATGTTAATCATTAGGAGAGAATATTTATGAAATATATGAAGTTAATATTTACAATAGGTTTATTGCTGAGTTGTTCTATTTCGTGTTTCAGCTTTTCCAGTGTTTATAATCTTCCGGCTCCTGATTCTCGACTTATCGGTGAAAAAACGACTCATAAAGCGATCAAAGGAGATTTCTTTCAAGCTTTAGCTGAAAATTATAATGTCGGTTTTTTTGCTTTGTTAGCAGCAAATCCTAATGTTGACCCCTTTTTACCCCCACCAGATAAAAATATAGTTATCCCAAAACAAATGCTTTTGCCCTATGGAAAACGTGAAGGTATTGTTATTAACCTTGCAGAAATGCGCTTGTATTATTATCCTCAAGGAGAAAAATTAGTGTATGTTTTTCCTGTCGGTATAGGTAGGCAAGGGCTTGAAACGCCTCATGTAACGAGTGTTATTGGTGATAAACGTAAAGATCCTATTTGGCGACCTACAATAGCAATGCGCGAACGTTACTTTGCAGAGCATGGCAAAGAAATGGTAAAAGAAGTTGCTGCAGGCCCCAATAATCCATTTGGAAAATATGCACTACGTATTGGCACCAGTGAGTATTTACTTCATGGTACAAATAAACGCTTTGGTATTGGCATGCGAGCTAGTTCTGGTTGTATCCGTATGTATGCTCATGATATTGAATGGTTATATAACAATATTGCCGTTGGCACGCCTATTCGTATTTTAGAGCAGCCAATTAAAATGTCTTATGAGCCTGAAGGGAAGATGTTAGAACTTCATAGTCCGCTAACACCTGATGGTGTTACAAGCGTTAAACTATCCATGAATAATGCATTGAGAAATTTTATTGGAAGCAATAATAAAATGCTAGAAAAAGTAAAACTATTACTTGATAACCCAGAAGGTGTTGTTGTTGCTTTAAAGTAAGTTTAGATTAGATGGTTACGGGTTCTATTAAAGATATTCACATAATAAAGCTAGTGTTCATAAGTTTATTATAAAAAACGAGACTGATTGAGTCTCGTTTTTTATTACGGGCATAAGTTCATAACTAGTTGATTAATTAATGAAGTATACGTGCGCGAATTGTTCCATCAATCTGCTTTAACTCTCTTAATGCGACTTCACTATCATGCGCTTCAATATCAATAACAACATACCCTATTTTATCATCAGTTTGTAAATACTGCGCGGCAATATTGATGTTGTGCTGAGCAAATGTTTGGTTAATTTGCGTTAAAACACCCGGTTGGTTATGGTGTATATGCAATAAACGGCTTGTACCGATATGGCCGGGTAAAGAAACTTCAGGGAAGTTAACCGCTGAAAGCGTTGAACCATTATCTGAATATTTCGCCATTTTACTGGCTACTTCTAAACCGATATTAGATTGCGCCTCTTTAGTACTACCACCAATGTGTGGTGTTAAAATCACATTGTCAAATTCACGTAATGGTGAAATAAACTCTTCGTCATTACCTTTTGGCTCAACTGGAAAAACGTCAATGGCCGCACCGGCAACTTTTTTGCTTGTTAAAGCTTCCGCTAAAGCATCGATATCGACAACCGTTCCACGAGAAGCATTAATAAAAATAACGCCATCTTTCATCAAAGAGAATTCTTTTGCAGCCATCATGTTTTGCGTTTGAACAGTTTCAGGTACATGCAAACTAACAACATCAGCTTCTTTCAATAAAGCAGGTAACGTTGGAGCTTGGCTTGCATTACCTAATGGAAGTTTAGTTTCAATATCGTAAAATCTTACACGCATACCTAAAGTTTCAGCTAAAATGCCTAACTGCATACCAATATGCCCATAACCCACAATACCTAATGTTTTACCTCGAGCTTCAACAGAACCTGCCGCAGATTTATTCCATTGACCGCGATGTGCTTTTGCGCTTTTTTCAGGAATACCACGTAATAAAAGTAATGTTTCACCTAGTACCAATTCAGCCACTGAACGTGTGTTTGAAAAAGGTGCGTTAAACACCGGAATACCATATTTTTGTGCCGCTTTAATATCAACTTGGTTGGTACCAATACAGAAGCAGCCAATCGCAGCGAGTTTCTTTGCATGACTTAATACATGATCCGTTAATTGAGTACGAGAACGAATACCAATAAAGTGAACATGAGCAATTTTCTTAATTAAATCTTCTTCAGCAAGCGATGTACTAATACATTCAATATTGCTGTAGCCTTTCATTTTTAACTCTTCAATAGCGCTTGGGTGAACGCCTTCAAGTAATAAAATTTTAATCTTTTCTTTTGCTAATGAATTATTGCTCATTTTCTCATTTCTCATGTAGGACTTTATCAAGTATATTGCCTTAACCAAATACAAAGCATTTAGATGGCTAGATATCTAAATTAGCATATAGTGTATAAACTCTAAAGAACTATTTTACGACTTTTGCACCGTCTTGAGTGCCTAATATTAAAACATCGGCTCCGCGCTGAGCAAACAAACCATTGGTAACAACACCTACAATGGCATTGATATCATTTTCAAGTTTTTTAGGATCGATTATCTCTAAGTTATGCACATCAAGAATTACACAACCGTTATCAGTAATAACGCCCTGACGATAAACAGGGTCACCGCCCAACTTAACTAATTCACGCGCCACATAGCTGCGTGCCATAGGAATAACTTCAACAGGAAGTGGGAAACGACCTAATAATTTCACTTGCTTACTTTCATCGGCAATACAAACAAAAGTTTTTGCTACAGCCGCAACTATTTTTTCTCGGGTTAAGGCAGCACCGCCACCTTTTATCATCGACATATGTTGGGTTATTTCGTCTGCGCCATCAACATACACATCAATCCCATCAACATTGTTTAACTCGAAAACTTCTATGCCGTGTGCCTTCAATTTTTGAGTTGACACTTCTGAGCTAGACACAGCGCCTTCAATTTTGTCTTTTATTGTCGCTAAGGCATCAATAAAATGATTCACCGTAGATCCCGTACCCACTCCAACAATTGTGTCATGTTTAATAAATTCGAGGGCTTTTATGGCTGCTGCTTTTTTCATTTCATCTTGTGTCATGTTTATTCTAATTTACTAGCGATTAATTAGGCAGAAGTATATCAGGACATGATTAAATATCGAAGTTATAGCTGTTAGTTGGTGTGATAATTTTAGGTAAGGGAATATCCCAAGTTTTAACTGGAATAGTGTTAACTTTTTGGCAGTCGTGAGCTAAACCCATCGGCATTGGTTTTGTTTTGTTATTTTTTTTATATTGTAAATACCAAGTAGCAAGGGTTCTATCATAAAAACCTCCCCCCATCCCTAGACGATTACCTTGTGGATCAAAAGCAACTAATGGCGTGAAAATTATATCAAGCTTATCGACGGGAATAATATTTCTAACATCAAGCTTAGGTTCTGAAATACCATATTTATTTTTGATGAGAATTGATGTTTCAGTGTATCGTATAAAAAGTAAATTTCCTTTACTAAAAGGGTGTATTACAGGTAAGTAAACCGATATTTCATATTTCCAGCACCAATTAATAAATGGTTGTGTGTTTAGTTCGCCATCGTTAGCTAAATAAATAGCTATTTCTTTTGCGTGTTTGACTTCTGTCTGCTCAACGAGTTTTTCACATAATAATACTGCGTATTCTTGATGAAGCACAGCGGTGATTTTCTTGCGTTTTTGTCGTACTTCTTGACGAATAGTGTCTCTTGTTTTCATGATACTTAATTAGCCTGAAAATAATTTTTAACTGCTTTGGATGAAAGAAAATAAATTATTAACAATAAAAAAGCCAACAATAAATGTTGGCTTTTGAGTTTATTATCTTACGACTAACTTTACTGCTATTTAGGCAGTAGTATTTGCCGTTGAATTATTTGAATTAACAGCATCATTTGTTTCTTCAGGGTTATCTGAAGGTAAGTTTTCCCAAAATCTAGATTTGAAACCAATTAACATGATGATTATGCCAATACCAATACTAAATAAGCTAATTTGAATATAAAGTGAAGGGATTTGAGCAACGTTATTTGGATCATAGTTACCGGCTAATAAACCAGAAATGATATTACCTATTGAATAGGTTAAAACAAATACACCCATCATTTGTCCAGCAAAGCGTTTAGGTGATAATTTACTTACCGCACTCAGTGCTACAGGGCTTAAACAAAGTTCACCAACAGTATGTAAGAAGTAAGTTGCTACTAGCCAATAAGGTGCTACTTTCATTCCTGAAGCGGCATATTGTGCTGCAAAAAACATCACGATAAAACCACTCGCCATAACAATTAAGCCAAACGCACATTTTATGCCGTAAGAAGGGCTAACAAGCCTTTTCCCTAGGTTAATCCATATAGCAGCAAAAAATGGTGAGAGTAAAACTATAAAAAACGAGTTTGCCGATTGGAACCAACCGGTAGGTATTTCAAATGATCCAATCATACGGTCGGTATAGTCACGTGCGAATAAGTTCATTGAAGAACCTGCTTGTTCAAAACCTGACCAAAAACAAGCGGATGCAATACAAATAAGTAATAATGCCCAAAGCTTTTTCTTTTCGTTTGGTGTTAATGAACTGCCGAAATATATTACGGAATAATAAATAACGAAAGTCAAAGAAAATGCTATTGCAACATATTGAGCTACAGTTACCGGTTCAATCGTTATAAGTCCCTGAAAAATAGCAACCGTTACCAATGCAATAAACGCTAAGACAATACCAATAATTGTCCAACTGGTTTTCTGTGCTTTAACAGACATTGGATATACTGGCTTATCACCAATACCTTGAAGTTTAGGTGTCGTAATTTTATATTGAATTAACCCTAGTGCCATACCTACAGCAGCAGCACCAAATGCCCAGTGCCAACCCACATTTTCCATTAAGTAGCCACAAACAGCATAACCAATGACTGAACCTAAATTAATGCCCATATAGTAAATGGCATAACCACTGTCACGACGAACATCTTCGTCTGAGTATAATTGGCCAACCATAGCGCCAATATTAGGTTTTAATAAACCCGTACCTAAAATAACAACAATTAATCCGATAAAAAATGTTGTGTCATTAGGGATAGCTAAAATTATATGGCCAATCATAATGATTATTGCGCCATACCAAACGGCTTTTTGACCGCCAATTAATCTATCAGCTATCCAACCACCCGGTAACCCCATAAAATAAACACTACCCGTATATAACCCATATATAGCTGCGGCGGAAGCAACGGTTAAACCCAAACCACCTTCTTGTAATGTCGCGGTCATAAATAATACAAGTAGCATGCGCATGCCGTAGTAACTCATACGTTCCCACATCTCTGTAATAAAGAGTGTTTGAAGGCCTCCTGGATGACCGAAAAAAGAACCAGTATCAGGTTTACTCATAAAAAAATCCTCTAGATAAGTGTAAATTACAGTTAAATATTATTATTTTAATTCGCTAAAAACAGATTGAAATCTGGAATAAAGTGCTTAGCGCTGTAATTTTAGGCAAGTTTATTTGCGAAAGTCAGCGTGTGTTATACCTGTGCTTGCAATGAAAGGCAATAGTTGTACGATGAGATTTGAATTAATCTATGTAAGGTTTTAGTTACCCTTATGTGATTATTATGTCTTTAAAAGGGTAAAAGTTACTTTATTCGGTAGTTGCTAGCTGCTAGACTGCGCATGTTAATTTTTTGAAGTTATGTGGTTATTATTTTTTACTTTATATTCATTATCTATTTCAAAATACCCATATGTCTTTAACTGACGTTACACCTTGTATTAATA
>Ga0307492_10000869_pt1 | contig 12694 bp, 7 predicted proteins | sample SI3LmetaG_FD_202365 | JGI IMG/M metagenome (GOLD analysis project Ga0307492, IMG submission 202365) | Sea-ice brine microbial communities from Beaufort Sea near Barrow, Alaska, United States - SI3L | ecosystem: Environmental > Aquatic > Marine > Coastal | place: USA: Alaska | collected 2017-05-06
CTTTTTGGGAAGGTTGTCCAGCAAGTTATTCCTTGCTATATATGAAAGATATGTACCGCCGTGCTGTCAAAGCAGCCAAAGGAAAAAAAGTTATTATTAGCGAAACTGGCTGGCCAAACCAAGGGTCTGCAGAGAGGGGCGCTTTACCATCTTACGAAAACGCGATTAAATATTTTATTGATACTTATCTATGGGCTGCAGAAGAAAATATTGATATTTTCTTCTTTTCATCTTTTGACGAAACATGGAAAGTAGCAGATGAAGGAGATGTCGGTGCTTACTGGGGTCTTTGGGATAAAGAAGGTAAATTGAAATATGTTTAAACAACTAAATACACATTTAAAAACTGAGTTTTCAATGCAAATAGAACACGGTAACGCCATATGTTATTCAGGCTACAGAGAAGGACAAAACCCTTCTCAAGGAATATATCCTAGCTATGCTGAGATAAAAGAAGATCTTCTTATCCTCTCGAGAAACTGGAAGTTTTTAAGATTGTACGATTGCGGACCACATGCTGATATAGTGCTCGACGTGATACGCGATGAAAAACTAGACTTCAGAGTCATGCTCGGCGTCGACATGGGGGCTGAAATGAGCAACCCTAATTGTCCCTGGGGTGCAAATTTCAGTGAGCAAAAACTGCTTGATAATCGAGAGGCCAATAATGAACAAGTTGATAGACTGATTGAACTTTCACAAAAATATCAAGATATTGTGTTTTCAGTTTCTGTCGGAAACGAAGCGAGTGTTGAATGGACCGATCACATGGTTCCTGTAGAAAGCTTAATTTACTATGTAAAGAGAATTAAAGCATCCATTAAACAACCAATTACTTTTTGTGAAAATTATGTCCCTTGGACTAATAAACTAGAAAGCTTAGTCGCGGAATTAGACTTTATTTCCATACATTCTTACCCTGCATGGGAATACAAAACCTTAGAGGAAGCACTTGATTTTACTAAACAAAACTATTATTCGGTGGTAAACCATTATCCTAACAAGCCTGTCATTATCACTGAAGCAGGCTGGACCACTGCATCAAATGGTAGAGGCATCGAACCTTGGAACGCCTCCGAAGAACTTCAAGCTATTTATTATCAACAACTTCTCGAGTGGACAACTAAAGAAAAAATCTTAACCTTCGTTTTCGAAGCCTTCGATGAGTCTTGGAAAGGCTCTCCAGATCCGTTAGAGCCAGAAAAGTTTTGGGGATTGTTCAATATCGATAGAACACCTAAGCTAGCAATGAAAGATATCTACCCAGATTATTTACCCGTGTAAACGGGTATAATATTTGGTTATTTTTTATACATTAACTGTCTAACTAGCCCCAACGCAATACAATAGAGTAGAATGAGCTTTAATTAGAACCATCAGTTAAAGGGGCGTTTGCGTAGTAATAAAAATGCGACAGCTAGAATATAAAAATATTATTAACCAAGTTTGGTTCTTACAGTTAAGTTTTTGGCTGTTTTTCTGCTTTGTCAGCTTTATTACATTAACAATTTGGTACGAGCAACATGCTTGGCCTTACATATTCCACACGTTACTTCAATCAATTTTGGGTCTAACGCTATCATTTTCATTATATTGGGTCTTTATGCTAGTTTGGGACCACTCGCTTATTTTACGATTAAGCATAAATATATTTTTTGTTCTGATAGTAGCTTTTGTCTGGACCTTAATACGCATCGCCACATTTATATATATGACTGAGGAAAAAAATGTCTGGAACGATTTTGGTGGTTGGTATTTTGGTAGTATCTTTATTTTCCTTAGTTGGGCAAGTATGTTTCATGGTATTCGCTACTACCAACTACTGCAAAATGAGCATAAAATAATGTTAAGAATTGAGTCCGGAATTAAAGATGAACAATTAAAAAGAATGACGGCTCAAACAATCGCAAGAGATGCGCAAATTAAAATGCTCCGTTACCAGTTAAACCCGCACTTTTTATGTAATACATTAAATGCAATTAATTCCTTAATAGAACTAGAAGAGCCACAAAAAGCACAAAGAATGACAGTTCAATTAAGTAAGTTTTTACGTTATTCATTGGACAATAATCCCAACACAAAAGTCTCTTTAGAAAGTGAATTAAACGCTTTAAATTTATATTTAGAAATTGAGAAAACTCGATTCGGTGACCGACTAAAGCTAGATTTTCAAATCGGTGAAAAAGCTAAAGTGGGCAGTATCCCTAGTTTACTATTACAACCCATTATCGAAAACTCTATGAAACATGTTATCGCAAAAAATGAAAATGGTGGAACCATTCATTTAAACGCATCGGTTAAAGACCAACAGTTGATCCTAGAATTGAGTGACACAGGTTTAGAGGTAAAACTGGATAGAAATAAAATTAGAAACTCAAACAGACGCGGTGTTGGCTTACGTAATATAGATCAGAGGCTCAAAGTACTTTATGAAGGTGCCTATAAGATTGATTTAAAAATAATATCGAATGGGGCGTTAAAAACCACTATAAAAATCCCCTATGAACCATTAACTATTTCTGCTAATAACAGAGCAAATAGAAATCACCGTGGCCATATACTATGAATAGAATAACAACAATAATTGTAGATGATGAACCATTAGCATTGAGTTTATTAAAATCAAAACTTAACAAAATTGAAGACGTTGAGATCGTCGCCGAGTGCAAAAACGGCCGAGAAGCGATTCAAGCGGTCATAGATTTAGAACCTCAATTACTTTTTTTGGATATCCAAATGCCCGGTATTGATGGACTTGGAGTAATTAAGCAATTACAAATGGAAATTGTACCTTTAGTCGTGTTTACCACCGCTTATGAACAATATGCACTAGATGCGTTTGAAATACACGCGGTTGATTATATATTAAAACCAATCGATGGCGAACGTATCAATCGAGCCGTGCAGCGAGCAATTAGTAGGCTAAAAACGGGCCAAGAGTTAGCTCATAAACCAAGAATTATCAGTGCTATCAATTCGATTAATCAAACTGAAACAAGTTTTTCAAATCAAAAGCAAGTTGAAAATAAAAATAAGAAGGATAACATTGTAAAGAAAATTATCATTAGAGATAGGGATGAGATTACATTGTTAGAACAATCCGATATTGAGTGGATTGACGCGGCAGGAGATTATGTGTGTTTACATTCCAAAGGAATTACCCATATAAAACGTAGTACGCTAAAAAACATTCTAAGTAAGTTAAATCCAGATATATTTAAACGAATTCATCGTTCTACTATCGTTAACCTTAATCATATTAAAAAAGTAATCCCGTATACCAAAGGTGAATATTATCTAAAACTTGGCGAATACGATCAAGTGAAAGTGAGCCGTAATTACAGGGATGCAATTAAAAATTATTTAGCTGGTTCATAAAATAAACTATAAGTGTTCGGCCAAAAAAATTTCGATTTTCTTATAGTATATTTCCCTGTTTTTCTCAAATGTAAGCCCGTGCCCTTCTTTATCAAAAACTAAACTATCAAAAATTTTTTCGTGCTTTTCAAGCGCTTCTTGCATCAGTTCAAAATGTTTAATATCTGCTCTTCTATCTTTTTCACCATGTATTAACAAGATAGGTAACTGAAGTTTTTTTACTTGAGTTACCGGTGAATACTTATCCAACTGCTCTTTATTAGTGCCAATCACTTTTTTGAGATAATTTCTTCCTTGGCGTGTGTTTTGGATATCACCTTCATCGTAGAGGGTTTCCAAATCATAAATTCCAATAGACCCAATTGCACACTTAAAAAGACTAGTATCAATGGTTGGTGCCATTAATGCGGAATACCCACCAAATGAAGCGCCATAAATACACGTTCGATTTTCATCGATGTCTTTTTGATTTTGAGCCCAAAGTGTTGCGTCAATAATATCATGCTGAATATTTTCTCCCCATTGCCTGTAACCAGCTTCCGAAAAACCTAGCCCATAACCTTCCGAACCACGATAATTAATCTGTAATACTGCATACCCTCGTGACGCAAAAAACTGCACATCCGAATTAAACTCCCAATAATCCCTCACACCATGTGGTCCACCGTGAGGCATCACGATCAAGGGATGCTTATCCATTTTTGTTTTTGGCCGTGTTAGATAGCCGTACAACTTTTTCCCATCTCTAGCCTTAAAACCGAAGGGCTTAGCTTCAGACATTTGTTTGGGGTCAATCCAACTTCTCGAATTTAACAAATACCTCTGCGATTTTTTTTCTGTATTAAATAAATGATACTGAACTGGCGTTGTTGCACTCTCAACTCGCAATACCATCAGTTTGTTATCTTCAGTAGAGCTAGTTATATGGACTGTATTGCCATTAAACTCGCCAAATAATGGCGCTAACCATTTCGAATATGGGTGATCCTGGTTTACTAGATGAACATCTGAGTAGCCCGCATCGAAATAGACTGACAGCAAATCATTACTAGTTTTATCAAACGTGTAATAACTCGCATCAACAACAGGATGATGAAAAACCAGTTTTTTTGTACCTTCCCTAATATTATATAAAAAAATCTTGTCGGTAGAGTCTTTATAAGATGCTTCAATATAAATTTTATTTGGGTCTTTACTGACTGCTATCATTCGGTATTTATAAGCATCAACTTTAATATCTCTGAGTCTTTTCCACTTTTTATCTTTAAACTCATGTGTTACTCCTCGATTTTTTTCGTTTGCTAGCTCTTTGTCATAACCGATTGCATATTTGAGTTCGCCTTCTGCGGAGAATATATAATCGGCATAATTTGAAGGCGCTGTGGCAATTAATTTCACCTTACCACTATAAACATTTAATTTGTAAATTTTAGATTTTTCACCTCGAGTATTCTGATGTTGCCAAGGCTCCAAACGGATAAGAATATTTCTTTTGTCTTTTGGTAATAGATGTTCAAAGGTTGCATAACCGAACAGTTTGTTAAGTCTTTTTTTACCACGAGCCATAGGATAATTTGATATAATAGGTCTTGTTCGCTCGCCATTAAAGTTGAATGCTAACAAATCGCCCGTTAGGTTTTCAGAATTTGAAAACCAAGCATCATATGTAGATGATACAATCAGTCGCTCATTATTTACCCAAATCGGATTCGCCGGACTTTTCTCTTTGCCCGGTGAAATATAGTTTAACCTTGACAAGTCGTTTATATCTAAAATTACAACCGCACCTTTACCGAACTCGTTGATCATTTCTACCGCTAGATATTCACCTGTCGGCGAGATAATTGCTTTTGTATATTGCCCGTAACGAGAAAAATCTTCAATTGGTGGCACTGCCGCGAAAGTTGAATTAATGAAAATGATGCCGAGTAATAAAAGTGATTTTTTGCCCATATTTGCCCTTTTTTAATTTTTAACTTCGTCCATTTACTAGCTATATTTTTAGGTTTTATTGTTTCAGTACGCTAGTTAAAACTATTCACTTTCAGTGCTAGGCTTTAACACTAGTTTTGTAGGCTGGGCACGCTTTATTTTTCCCACCTTACTTCTGTTTATTACCTTTAGTTCTGTTGTTCTTTTTTATCAAATTCTATTTTTAGCATTAATTCGCTATACGATCAACATTAACTGAGATAACGTTTTATTATAATTTCACTTTGCTTTTACGTGCTTCTAACTGTACGCTTATTTCTGAGGCCTTTTCTTCTGTTAAATCATAATCTCGCATAATTACCATAGCTAAGAGTGTACCTGCGATTGGTAATCCTGAGAAAAAAAGACGCAAACCAGTTACTCCAAATTCAGAAGTAGTAGCAGGATCAGTAGTAAACCCAACAAGACTTATAATTGCACCAGTTGATAAACCTGCTATGGCAAAGCCAAATTTTACCATCCACCAGTAAATTGCACCAAAAATTCCTTCTCGTCTTTTACCTGAATTTAACTCATCGAGATCACAAACATCTCCTGTCATAGACATCATAAGAGTAAATAAGCTTCCTATACCAAAAGAAAAGAAAGGCAGTGCAAATAAAAACAGGTAGGGTTTGCCTGGGATGATAAGAAACCAAAGCAAGATATAACCAATAATTGATATTGATTGGCAGATTAAAAAAGCATTTTTCTTACCAACTTGTGTTGATATCCACGCAGTAATTGGAATGACTAAAAACGTTGTTCCTAAAGCTCCAACACTACCAAAGAGTGTTGGCCAAATACCAGCAGCAGTTGTATCTCCATTGAATAAATAGTAAACAATAATTAGGAAAGTAAAACTAGCTACCGTGTTAAATGCATTAAAAATCAAAAATGTCGAGAAACAAAGTTTTCGAAATGCTTTATAGCCAAAAGCTGTAACAAAACTTCTCCAGAGCTCTTTTAGGCTGCCACCAATATTTTTTACTGTTACTGGGCAGAGACTATCGTCGTCTAAGCTAGATTTACTTTTAATAAAAATTGCAGGAATCATTGCCATAAATGCAAAAATGATACCGACCCAAAGGGCGATGGTTCTAGTCGCTACATCTGCACTAGGAAACCAATCCGGATCATACATAATAACCCAAAACCAAGGAGCAATCACCCAAGCCCATTGGCCGATCCATTGAGCAACCGCCATTATACTAGTGCGTTCATGGAAATCGTCGCTCATTTCATATCCCATGGCAACATAAGGAACACTGAAAATGGTTAGTCCCAAATAGAACACAAAAGACCATGATAGGAAATAAGTGAAGTTATATGCAATTCCATTTTCTCTGTGTAATTGCCACATAATGACAAAAGAAATTCCCATAATGATGGCGCCAAGAAACACAAATTGTCTTCTTCTACCCCATTTCGAGCGAGTGTTATCAGAAATAAAGCCCATAATTGGATCCGTAATAGAATCAAATACACGAGGCAAAAAGAATAAGACTCCCCACATCCAACCGGGGAACTTCAAATCTTGTATCAATACCACCATAAAAATACCCATGGCAGCAGGAAACATTTGATTGGCTAGCATTCCGAAGCCAAAGGCAATTTTCTGCCCTAATGGGACGGTTTCTTTCTTGGCTACTTTTGCTTGTTCCATTTAGTTATTCCGAATATTGTTAGTTTGTTAGCTTTTTCACAAAAAAATTGGTCTCATCACAAAGCGATATATATATCGCTAAGTCTTCATTGTTACATGCAACTAGTTATTAATTATTGAGAGATGCGAATTTGTCCTTCTTTCGTAGTTTTAAAATGAGTTTTTTCGCTAATTGTGTTTCTAGTGTATTGTTGATTCAATTTAGATTATTTTTAGCTAATGACACAAAAAAATTTTCAGTGTGTTTAGTTTACAGTATATAGATGCGCTAGCTATACAATAAGAATGCGTTCAGTTGGCGCTATTTAGCGGTGAATAGGCCGAACAATCACTAGAGAGCTTGCGATTAGTTCGATAACGTTTAAAAACTAAACAGTCACTCAGAATTTAATCTAGCAATCTTTAAATTTAGTCCGCATCATCCTAAATTAAGCCCATTTTAACTTATTTAAGTTGTTTCATTTTTCGTACGTTATATTCTATTAATATTATCTACAAATTTTATTTTGATTGGCCAGATTAAATACGTCATCATTGTCAATCAATACCTCATTCGAAGTCATTCTGTGAGCAGCAGTATACGGATCAAAATTATGTCTTCAATGTCTAACAGCCAAGTCAAAGGTAATAATCCAATACTCGAAAAGCAACAAACTTTTGTCTCTGATCTAATTGCCAAAATGACTCTCGAAGAAAAAATCGGTCAAATGAGTCAACAATCTAGTTCTGAAGGTTCGCTGCCTGAACACTTGAAAGAAGCCATCCGTAGCGGCTTAACTGGCTCTATAATCAATCAAGTTAATCTAGAAATTATTAATGAGATGCAACGCATAGCGGTAGAAGAGAGTCGATTAAAAATACCACTTTTGATGGGGCGAGACGTTATCCATGGCTTTAAAACTATTTTTCCTATCCCGTTAGGCCAAGCCTCTAGCTGGTCAGAAGAATTAGTTAGCTCTGCGGCAAGAATAAGTGCTTTAGAGGCATCTAGCTGCGGCATTAATTGGACTTTTGCGCCGATGATGGATATTGGTCGCGACCCTCGTTGGGGACGAATAGCTGAAACATTAGGCGAAGATCCATATCTATGTGCTGTTTTAGCCGCGTCGATGATTAAAGGTTTTCAAGGTGAGCAATTAGCAACCCCTGGAAACATTGCTGCCTGCGCAAAACACTTTGTTGGTTATGGTGCGTCTGAAAGTGGTCGAGATTACGCCAGTGTCAACATACCTGAAAATGAATTACGCAATGTTCATTTAACGCCATTTAAAGTTGCCGTTGAAGCCGGTGTCGCAACTGTCATGGCTTCATTTAGTGATATCAACGGAGTTCCAGCTTCTGGTAATGAATGGTTGATGAAACAAGTTTTACGAAAAGAAATCGGATTTAACGATTTATTGGTTAGTGATTTTGATGCTATCCGACAACTAACAGTTCACGGTTTTACTGCTAACGACAAAGAGGCTGCCTACCAATCCTCGAATGCCGGTATTGATATGGAAATGGCCAGCACAACCTACAAAGAACATTTAAAAGATCTAATTGACGAAGGTAAAATTAAACTTTGCGAAATTGACCGAATGGTTAGTCGTATTATTAAGCTCAAAGTGAAATTAGGATTATTTGAAGACCCATACACTAACCCAACTAGTTTTCCATCTTTAGTCAATCAGTCAAATTTATTGGCTGCTAAAGAGCTTGCATTACAAAGTTGCGTGCTGTTAAAAAATTACGATGAAGCTCTACCGCTAAATAAGAGTAAACTTAATTCTATTGCTGTTATTGGTCCACTCGCTAACGATGGATATGAGCAATTAGGCACTTGGGTCTTCGATGGTGAAGAAAAACACAGTGTAACTTGCTTACAAGCAATTAAAGAATTTGTTGGTGACACTGTTAAAATTAACTACTGCAAAACTCTAGAAAATACTCGAAGTAATAACCAAGATCAATTTACTCAGGCAATTGAAACAGCAGCATCATCTGATTGTGTTTTAATGTTTCTTGGGGAAGAGTCCATATTATCTGGTGAAGCTCATTGTCGCTCAAATATTGATTTGCCCGGCAGTCAGCAACAGCTGATCCACGCGATTGCCGAAACAGGAAAGAAAATCATTTTAGTTGTTATGGCAGGAAGACCATTAACGCTAGGAAATATCCTGCTTAAAGTAGACGCCCTTTTATATGCTTGGCATCCAGGAACAATGGGCGGACCCGCGATTACTGATTTATTGTTTGGGGTTAAATCTCCGTCAGGTAAACTCCCTGTATCTTTTCCCAGAAATGTTGGTCAAATACCACTTTACTATTCTCAAAAAAATGGTGGCCGTCCGGCTAGTGAGGAAACTTTTGTATCAATTGATGCGATTAAATCTAGAGCGAAACAAACTTCTTTTGGTATGACATCAACTCACTTGGATACACATTTTTCACCGCAGTTTCATTTCGGCTTTGGGCTTTCTTACAACCAATTTAGTTATAAAAACATTCGATTAGATCGCGATGAAATTAAATTAGGTGAAGTACTTATCATAACGGCGGAATTGATTAATCTTGGTAAATATGATTGTGAAGAAGTCGCTCAACTTTATATTCGTGATTTAGTTGGTAATGTCACTCGACCAGTAAAAGAGTTAAAAGGTTTTCAACGTGTTAGTTTGCCTGCAGGTACATGCAAAAAAATAAGTTTTAAACTATCCAGCAATGATTTAGCTTTTTATGATCGAAACATGACTTTCCGTGCTGAATCAGGCGAATTTTATGTGTGGATCGGCGGATCTTCTGAAACAAAATTAAAAGCGCGTTTTAAAATACTTTAATGTTTAAAAAAATAAACGTATTATGTAAAAAACCTCTATTAAAATTGACTATATGGACTTTTAATTAAATGCACCCTCAGCTAAATGACCCAACTTTAAAAGCTAAGGTTGAATTACTATTGTCCGAGATGACGTTAGAACAGAAAATTGGTCAAATGACTCAAGTCGAGCGCATGACTTGTACACCCGAACAAGTAAAAGAATTTCATATAGGCTCTGTGTTGAGCGGCGCGGGTTCTTTACCAGAAAATAATTTGCCTGAAGATTGGGTTAAAATGAATGACGCTTATTGGTCAGCATCAATGCATGAAGATGACTATCACTTGGCAATTCCAATCTTGTATGGTGTCGATGCAATTCATGGACATAACAATGTTAAAGGCGCAACCATATTCCCGCACAACATTGGTTTAGGCGCAGCGAATGATCCCGATTTAATCGAAAAAATCGCACAAGTAACCGCCCGTGAAGTTCTCGCAACAGGTATTGATTGGACTTTCGCTCCAAATCTAGCTGTCGCTAAAGACAATCGATGGGGACGCACCTATGAAAGCTTTTCAGAAGATCCATCGATTACCAGCGCTTATGCGCCTAGGATTGTTAAAGGGCTACAAAAAGACCTAGAATCCAATACGGAAAGCGTAGTTGCCTGCGTAAAACATTGGGTTGGAGATGGCGGTACTCGACATGGTATCGACCATGGCGATACCATCTTATCCAGAGAGGACTTAGAACAAAGCCATATGCGTCCCTATTTACAAGGGTTAGAAGCAGGGGTACTGACAGTTATGGCTTCGTTTAGTAGTTGGAACGGTGATAAATGCCACGGCAATAAAATGCTTTTAACTGATATTCTCAAAGATGAGTTAAAGTTTGATGGATTTATTATTTCGGACATGCATGGAATTGATTTTATTTCTGAAGATTTTCACTCAGCAGTTGCACTCGGAGTTAATGCAGGAATTGACATGTTTATGGTGCCACAAAGCTGGCAGCAATTTATCGACCACTTATACGACCATGTTGAACTAGGATCCGTTTCAACCGATCGTATCAATGACGCAGTTAGACGAATATTAAGTGTAAAAATCGCTTTTGGCCTTTTTGATGCACCTAGACCACTGCAACGAATTTGGTCAAATCATGCTAGTTTTGGCTCAAAGCAACACAGAGATGTTGCCAGAGAAGCTGTCAGGAAATCATTAGTTTTACTAAAAAATGATCAAAACTATTTACCTTTAAATAAAAATATGCGAATTTTAGTCGCTGGCAAAAACGCCAATAATCGCGGTCATCAATGCGGTGGTTTTACGATTGATTGGCAAGGTACGTCTGAGAATCGACTGATTCAAGACGGCCATTCAATTTGGGAAGGAATCACAAAAGTTGCCCCCAACGCCTTTTTAAGTTCCGATAAAATCATTTCAGAAGCTCATTTAAACAGTGCAGATATCGCAATAGTTGTCATTGGCGAAAGACCTTATGCAGAAGGATTAGGCGACATAAGAGATTCCGATAATATTATTGTTGAAACTGGCTCGCAGATTGAAGGACAAATTAATTTGTTTGAAGCCTACGGTAATAGTCTAGAACTAGCGCAACTTCACCCTGAAGATTATTCTATTATTAAACAATTAAGTGATAATAATATTCCTGTTGTTACGATACTTGTTTCTGGAAGAACACTTTATATCGATAAAGAACTTGAGAAGTCAGATGCTTTTATTGCGGCCTGGTTACCTGGTTCGGAAGGCCAAGGTGTGGCTGATGTTATTTTTGGAGATTACAACTTCACGGGCAAACTTTCTTTTACTTGGCATAGTCCATTGATAGGGACTACTGATTCTGACTCCAATAAAGAGCTATTTCCTTTTGGTTATGGTTTAAACTACTGAAACTATTTTGCTTACTCTCTGTTAAATAAAGGCACTATTTCTAACTAATCTGTAATTATTTTCGTAGAGTAAATCATGTCTAAGACAAAATAAATTTATCAAGAGAACGTCTTTTTTAACGTTTAGATATAGGAAATAAACTATGTTTGCAATAATCAAAATTGAGAAAGTGAACCTATAAATGAAAAGTAATACTCCCTATATGGTCGCGGATATCGGTGGTACTAACTCACGATTCGGTTTAGTCACTAAATGTGATGGCAATGAGTTTGAAATTACTCAACAACAAAAATACCCAAGCATACAATTCTCAGGTATTCAGCAAGCAACACAACATTACATAGAGAGTTTAAATGGCATATCATTCTCTGGTGCATGTTTAGCCGTTGCAGGTCCTATAGCCGGAAATCAAGTTCATTTAACCAACCTCAACTGGAGTTTTTCCACTAAACAAGTACAGGAATCACTTGGTCTAGCCTCTCTAGAAATTATTAACGATTTTGCTGCTTATGCATTTGCAGCCCGACTAGTCCCAAAACAAAACCTGATGACCTTAAACAAAGGCGAAGGTATAATTACTAGCCCTGTTGCAGTTGTTGGACCGGGTACTGGTTTTGGTGCAGCAAGTTTAGTTCCTTTTGAAAATAATTATACCGTTGTTCCAGCAGAATCCGGCCATATGACTATTGCCGCAAAATCAGAACTTCAATTGGCTATAATTAACGTATTATCAAGAGAGTTTTCTCATGTTTGTATCGAAACCGTGCTTTCTGGCCCAGGTTTACGCAATTTGTATCGAGCACTAAATCAAGTAGAAGGTCTTAATATGCCTGAATTGCGCGCAGCACAAATTACGGAACAAGCACTAATAGATCCAAACTCTCTAGCCTATAGAACATTAAAACTATTTTGCTTATGGTTAGGGCAGATCTCAGGCGATCTGGCATTAGGGTTAGGTGCGCGTG
>Ga0307492_10000870_pt1 | contig 12684 bp, 9 predicted proteins | sample SI3LmetaG_FD_202365 | JGI IMG/M metagenome (GOLD analysis project Ga0307492, IMG submission 202365) | Sea-ice brine microbial communities from Beaufort Sea near Barrow, Alaska, United States - SI3L | ecosystem: Environmental > Aquatic > Marine > Coastal | place: USA: Alaska | collected 2017-05-06
GGTATAACGTTTGGGTTGTTCTTGCTTGATCAGTTCTGCTAGTGCAATAAGATATTGTGGTGCAGGTGAATTTTCTATCACGGATTCGTATAACTTTAAGGCTTTGTCTGTTTTGCCTAATAGTGCATAGGTTTCTGCTAGGTGCTCTTCTGTTAGCCAGTGTCCAGAGTAAAGCCGGTTGCTAATATTGAAGTGTTCCAGTGCATCGATAAGTTTTTTGTCTTCTAGGTCGATTATGCCTTTTTGTAATTCTAGCCAAGCGTAGGTGTGTGTTTGTTTTACGGATAATAATTCTTGCGCTTGATTATATAAGTCTTCTGATATGTCACTGTGTTCGAATTGATATTCAATAATTGCCGCTAAAGATAGCATTTCCCAGTTGCTGCTAAACGTTTCAAAAGCCGTGACTTTTTCTTGGGCTTGTTGCAGCTGCTTCTTTTGAATATCCAGCTGAATGTCTAGAATATTCGCCCTAGGGTCGGCGTATTGGTGCAATTCAGAAATAAGCAATTCGGCTTTCTGGGTATTGTGTGTATGCAGTGCAATCTTGGACTGTAAGTAAAGCTTTTCCAGCGTTGTTGGTAATTGCTCTAGTAAATTATCTGTTTGTTTATAGTCTTGAAGATTCCCGGTTAGTTGAGCGTGCCGAAACATATGGAACGCGCGTTCTTCGGTATTGATGGGCGACGCATCAATCTTATTTGCCAGGCTATTTAAGGACCGCTGGTAATCACTTAACGTGAGCGCTTTGCTGAAGAGCATACTGGCCAAGAATATGGCCAGTATGCTCCCAACTACGACCAAGCCTTTAACAATATTAGGCATAGTGCAGTTCCTTAGTGCTTAGGATAGCTTGGCTGTGCTGGCCAAGGTTCCGCTAAGTAAGGGAAGTCTGGTAGGAATGGGGTATCGTTATACAGAGGGTTAGGAACCGTTTTAGGTTCTATTGGAGACGACTCCCAAAGCGCTGGAACATTTAATGTTTCAATGTTGCAAGGCGTATCGCCACAGTTCTCGCTCATGTCCAAAAAGGTTCCCAAAAAGCGTGTGGCTACTTGGTCTTCTGGGCGTCTTCCGAACGGCCAGGTGCCTGTGGTATCCATATCGACAGAGGTTAAGTTAGGTATAAATACTTCGAAAGTATGCTTAAGAGGAATGTCTTTCCCCGACTTGTTCCAACTGTTATCTGGCATGTTCAGTTTTTGGAAAAAACAATCTTTAACACGTGGAAAGGCAGCTGTTGCTAGTTTATAGGTTTTATAAACGGGGATAGGGGAGTCGTCGTGATCAAAACAGGTAGGTAAGCCCAGTGTACTAACCGAAGGTGCAAGACCCCATGCTAAATGAGCAAAACGTGTCACGAACACTCGAGCGTATTTGACGTTTGAAACACCTACATGGCTGTCTAATCGAAGGCTGAGAGCGGCATCAGAAAATGGTACACCGTCATGATCCACATGGTTGTAGTCGCTGTCTTTATTGTTGAATTCAAGTTCTTTGGAGAACATGTTTTTAAAGCTTAACCATGAACGTGTCAGCATGCTTGGTTCATATGCCCGTACTAAGCTGGATGCTTTGCGAACGTAACTACCGCCCCACATACGTACGATTCTGTCTGTGCTAGGGGAGGTGGTGACAAACGCCATGGGCACTTCAAAGCTGATGGTGTTGATGTTTCTACCCGCTTGGGCATCTATGCCATCGTAAACAAAACGATAGTTACCGTTAGCGTCTTTTTTGTAAGCATTGCCTTTCCATTCATATGGGCCGGCAGGTAAGTCCTTTTTAACGCTCCAGCCTAAATCTGGATTTTTTGGGTCGTAATTGAACATGTCGTTGCCTTCAAGTTCAAGTAAGGTTTTAGGTATCCTTATTTCGCCCTGTGTTTTGTACTCGGAAACGGGGACTTTATAAAATTGTGGAGCATAGTTAATTGAGCGGAAGAAACCAGGCAAGTTATTGAAGAAGGCGTCGTCGCGCCCGCCAATAAAGGCTTTAATTTCATGCCCTTTAGGACTTTTAATAATATGGACTTTATTGGTTTCAACTATCTTGTGAAAATCATCTTCTGGGAAGTTGGTGAAATCTATTCGTGCTTGATCTTTGCCGTTGAAGGTGACTTTGATTTCTCCTGCGTCAAAGTCGAAGAGATTCTTTTTGCTGGCGTCCAGAAACTTCAACATGCCCGACAATGTTTTTTCGCCTTTGAAATCCGAGGCGCGTTTGGCACCAGCCATGTGGATTTTGTACATGGTGTCTGGGTCGAACACGCCTGTTGCAGGCATAGGCGCAAACGTTAATGCGGCTACAATAGCTTCGCCGTTGCTGGTGTCATCGCTTGGGTAACCAAAAATATCATATAGGTCTAATGCGCTAAGTGGGATGTCGTCGTAGATTGAATTCACAGCGTTTGGATCATTATGATCCGCAGCTTGCGTTTGCAGCGCAAAAGAAATGGCAAGAATAGATAAAACACTGTGTACCAGTGGTATCATATTAAGCCTTAATTTTTCAAAGTTCATATTTTCTTCCTTAATTTAAAAGATAGTTTTTAGTAATTACCTACTTATTTATTATTTCTTTGTTGGTAATTATCTCACCTGAAAATGTGTTATTTGATACCTCAACAGTAGGTATCAGATTTAATTTAGTGGATTGATAATAACTCTTTACATTGATGTATCTTAATCGCTATTCAATGCTTGGCTGACCAATCTTAAAGACAGAAATAAATTTGCAGCCATGTTCCGAATAAAACTGAGTATGATCCGTGCCTTTCTCTGCGGCGTAACCCGTACCCGCTTCCATTAATACACCATTAGCAATTATTGAACCTTCTAATACAAAGGTAAATTCTGCATGGGTATGGTGGTGTTTTCGGCCACAGTGTCCGGCTGGTACATCTGAAATCGCGAACCCTAAACCATCTGCAGCCCCAATTGATTTAAATAGGGTATTATCAGCAGCCATGGCCCATTCTATTTCATTTGTATTGGTGAAAGTCCATCCTTTATTTTCATTATTCATTTTATCGCCTTTTTATAGTCAGTATTTTAATTATGTGATTTTTCGAAGACAACTCATGTAAATAGGAGCCGTTCTATTTTTAAAGAAAATAGCTATTAACGCAGGATATACCAGCCAAAAACCTGAAGCGGGAATTAAAATCATTCCTATTGTCGTTAAGATGAAATGTGAGACACAAATAAATGTAAATATGAAGCATCATGTATTTTCATTTTATGAAAAATCACGTTTTATTTTACCTATACTCAAATAACCACTAAGTCATCACCTTTAGAGAACGCAAATAACCCAGTAATGCCGGGGTCAAGTGTTGTTAAGGATATAGGATCTGCATGGTCAGAAGCTGTAGTCAATAGCGGAAATAATACTAACACCGCTACTAGTGCTCTGCTTAATTTGAGTATCTTTTTCATGATGCCGCCTTAGCTAGAATTACATCTGCCGCTTTTTCAGCAATGGTATAAATAGAGGTGACGATGAAGAAACCTGGTATTTTCGGAAAAACCGAGGCATCAACAATACGTAAATTCTCAGTGCCATGCACTTCGAAATCACCGTTAACCACACCGTTTCTCGAACGTGGACCAATGGGACAAGTACAAGATGCATGATGACCCCAAGCTCTATCTTTAATCCATTGGGCAATGTCTTCATCGCTTTGAATATGTTTACCCGGTGATTGCTCTTCGCTAATAATCCCCTTCTCGATTAATTCAGCGGTCATTTTACGAACAAATTTAACACCAGCAACGACAGCATCAAGATCTTCTTTACTGTCATCATTGCCCTCATCGAAATACTTAAAGTTAATTTCAGGAGTATCACGAGGATCTCCAGAGCGTAACTTCACATAACCAGCGGTATTATTGGTATGGGCTTTAAGAACAGCCCAAGTGAGGTAATCTAAGTTCTTGGCAAACAGTGCTGAGTAGCTTGGGAAATAGCCGCGAAACAGCCCCAATAATGCAAAAATAAACAGATCGGGTAATGGCCGTTCGTCAAACGAACGTTTGATTATCGCCAAGACAGCACCGTTAGTGGTATAAACTCCCTTGCCCTTCTCCCACTGTTTATATTGTGGGTCGCCCTTGCTGAACTTAGCACCTTTGAGCACTTCCCAGGGCTTTGCCATTTTATTAACAACGCCAACTTCATAACGGTCTTGCAGATTTTTACCAACGCCAGGTAAGTCTACGAGCAGCTCAATCCCGTGCTGTTTGATTTCATCGGCGGCTCCAATCCCCGATAACATCAACAATTGTGGGGTGTTAAAAGCACCACCACAGAGAATAACCTCGCCGCCATCATTAATGAAAACCTGCTTTATATCACCCACATCGTCACTGGGGTTATGGGAGGCTCGATAGAGTTTTTCTCCCCGCAGATATTCGATACCAATCGCTCTGGTACCATCAAATAACACTCGGGTGGCCAGTGAATTGAGTCTAACCTCCAGTGAATAATTTACTTCAACGTCCCGAATTCTGTCACGGGTACTGATACGACGATGATTTTTGGTTGCCAGTGGTGGATAGCGAAGACCGGTGGCATTATCCTTCACCAACCGCCAATCATTGGGTTCAAAATGCCCCTTAAGTTGCCAGCATAAACGTTGCCATTTATTTGTTAATGCGCCTAGAGCACCTTGAACTGAGTCTTCCAAGGTTTCAATCAACGCTTTATCACCAGCCAATGCTTTTGCAGGTAAGGCCACTTCAGTATGTAGCCAACCACTGAAGCCGTGTTTGGTCGGATTAATTCCTAACCAGCGCAGCAAGCGCCAACCGGGTCGGTGATGGCAGTTTTCTAGACGTTGAAAATACTTGCGCATATTCTTATGTGACCAAGATTTATCACCTGTGAGAGTTTCAATAAAATCCCAGTCAGCATTATGCGGATAAACCGTAATCATCGCATTGTGGGTGGTACATCCCCCCAAGGTCCCTGCTCGTGGATAGAGAACACCGTCGGTATCACTGCGATTAGATCCAACCGCTAGATCCGGACGGGCGTCACCCACACCCAGCACTGGATCTTTAGGAGCGTTTTTCACCATGCTCCAGTTTTCACTGTATTTGGGATCGCGTTTCTGCTGCTCTGAATTGGAATAATGATCGACGAAATAATCCCATTTCATTGCATTATTTTCTGAAGAGATAGCGTGGAATACCGGCACCTGATAGTCCTGTGGTAATCTATCAGGGTTTTCCGGTTCAACTGGATCACCGCCTTTTAGGTGTAAAGGGTCGCCGCCAGCCTCGAGTAGAAGCACTCTTTTGCCTGCTTCGGCCAACCTGGCCGCCAACGTACCTCCGCCCGCACCAGAACCGACGATAATGTAATCGTATTGAGTCGTATCTGTATTCATTATTGTCACCTTTAAATTACAAGAGTCGTCCCGGGAACCCGGGACGAAATCAAACTTGTGTTTTACTTATAAGGTTTTCAAGTAGCCAATTAATGCTTCTTTATCCGTATCAGTCAAGCCAGGCTCACCTTCACTAGCAGGGAGCTTGTTAGTGCCGAAGTAGTGACCACGATTTACCACAAAATCAGGACAATTACTGAGAGAAATAAGATCAGGAACGACCGGGGCGAATGCTGCCATGGCTGCTTCGTTGCTGGCATCTTGAGGGATACTCTTCAGGGCTTTAACAATCTTGACTAACACCTTGACCAAATTCTTAGCGTGCTTCACCCGTGCTTTCAGGCTGCGATCCTCAGATAACACTTGAAGATTAGCTAACAAATTGATTGGTGCCCCAGCAGGAATAGGACCGATAGATAAGGTATCACCCTCGATCAAATCCGATAACAGACCGATTAATGGTGGTTTTTGTAATAGATCAGGTAAGAAGCCGATCTTCACTTTTAACCAACTTTTCTCGGTGGTGCGGAATACATATCCATCCAACTTCGGTTGAGCCCGAGAAGCAGGCAAACCAAGTTCAGCTACCATTTGTACATCGGTTTTGCGTGTTTCTGGCCACAACCATTTGCGAATAGAGTCATTGAAAGAGTCCATCCGCGCTTCTACCGTTCCTTCATAACGGAATTTGCCCACTGTGTTAGCTAAGCCGTAAGGGGCTGTTGACCATAAACTGGTAAGCGACGGTACACGTGTGTAACCCCGACCACCAGCAGGCATATCAAAATCAAACCAATCGCCAGTAGTGACATTCTGCATGCTATACGGCCCAACTGAAGGTAAGTTTTTATAGGTTTCAGAGCTAAAGTTATCCCAGATATTGTCTCTAATACCATTGGTGGCCAGTGGACTACAGGCATTGGTTCCTAGCAAAGTCACTGGAATTCGCTTACCGGTTGAAAGATAGTTACCTTGTAAAAAGCTCTCATCCAACACCATTTCTGTCATGGTATGTTTAAAACTGTCTGTTTTACTCCAAGCCCAGTATTCGTTCCAATCATTGTCGTCAACGTCAGCAGGTGCTTTAGGAATTTTACTGGAGTGACAGCGTGCGCAAGTAGTGGCAAACACTTCTTTACCATGAGTTAACGTTGCTTCGTCTTCAGTTAGGTAGTCACTGGCACTTGGCGCTGAGGCTAAATCGTTCGGTGTTGCACTAACCGCGAAAAATAATGCTAAGTCTTGGGTTTGAGTTTCATTAGAATTCCACATTGCAGAATTTTTTCGCGCTACAGATATTTCAATAGGGCTGACTTCTTTGCCTCCTACTAAAGGTCTGAAGTGTTGTAGCCAATCTTCACTGAATAAACCAATGTTGAGATATACACGATTAAGCGCTCCGAGTATGCCTACAGAGTCTGCACCATCCTTAAGAACATGGGCCGCATGTACGGTATTAGGTTTTTCATAAAACTGTGATAAAAATTCGGTGTGAGCATAATCGTTAAACTGTTTGTTATCTCCCGAACCGCCTGTTTCTAGTTTTTCTTTACCAAATCGTGCTGCTGACGCTAATCGACCGCCAATATCATAAACCGCATTCATGGTACGTGGGTTGTTAATACTGTCGGTTGAAATAAATGAAGTATCCAACGTGCCTGGTAATGAGGTGTGAAATAACTGCCAAGTGAAATTACTCTTATCTTGCTCCCATAAAAATAAACGATCAATCCAGAAATACTGAGCACCTGGGTTATTGTTAAGGTTAGCGAACTTAGGTTGCTCAAAATTAGCAGGAGGGTTTGATGGATCGGGGCCTACGTGGCAAAAACCACATGTCATACCGACTCGGTAAGGTCGTACTAAATCTTTATCGTTGTAGTAATCGGGATCATTGTAGAATTTATCTGCGTCCCAGTGATCTTTAGCCGCTTTATCAAAGTAAGGGTTAGAGAATAATCTTAAACCAAAAACGCCAGATGGCTCACCATAATAGGAACCGACCGGTACTGTATCACCACGAGCACCAATTTTAACACCTGGATATTTTTCAGCATCGGCAAAGGGATCAGGGGCACAAGTAGGATCGCGTACATCTAACCATAGGCCATAGCGGTCAGCATCAGGGCCAGTAGGCTTGGAATAACACTCTTCGTTGATGACTCCAAACCAAGACCAACGATTGTCTCTGCTGATAACGACCCTGTTACCGTCTTTATCGGTATAGCCAAAACCTGGGTTGGAAGAGATGGTTTTTAGTAGATCGAGAGCACCAAAACTGATGGACGTCATTTTATCCCAGAAACGGTCATTGCCTCCAGTCCATACCGCCCAATTGTTACGACCCCGGTTATAAATCGACCAAGTATCTTCCTTAGTGAGGTCAGTACTTGCACCCAGCCCAATCATCCTTTCGTGTACCTGTGCGGCGGTTAAACCACCGTCCATATCTTTTAAATAGTCGCTATCTGAACCTGGTAAACTAGCCGCATCACGGCCAACATGGGCTGCTTCGTCTTTAATGGTACCACTAGGGCCATTGGGAAATGTATCGTCGGTAAGTGGGAATATATACGCGACAATAATCGCTAACGCTATCCCCACAGTGATCAATGGTAAAATTTTGGATTTTATTGTCATGAGTACTGATCCTTGTCTAACCGAGCTCAAGCATCTTTGCATTGACGCTTTTTATGTCTACCGCCTCAATATTAATGACTGAAGCTTGATAAACATCCCCTACTACGGCAATCCAGTTTCGCTATGAACTCGTTGTTTTAATGGTTGTCTGTTTTTAAGACATTTCATTCTATTCCTCAATTCCCAGCAAGTAAAGGTTAAAAAACACCTCCGACCACTTTGTAGTGAAAACAAATATAGTATAAATACATGCCCGTAAGTTGATCCTAAGTGATTTGTGATATTTGAGTTTTGCACTACGCTTGACTTCGTCGATAAAACAATATATAGCTAAATAAGCGAATATCAAAAGAATAAGATATTAAGGTCACTCACAGTTGCAGGGAAGAATTACCATGACAAATTATACAGATGATGCAGACAAGGTCATCGCGGCAGAAAATCAACACATAGGTGAAGGCAAAGAAACCGATACAAAGCGTATAGGGCTGGCCTTTTCTGGGGGCGGCATTCGCTCTGCATCTTTTGGCATGGGCTTGATGCAATCGCTAGTTGCTGATGGGAAACTAGCCAAAATGGATTATTTGTCTACTGTATCGGGTGGCGGCTTTTTGGGCTCATCCCTTACCTGGTTTTTGAGCCAGAAGACTAGCGATGGTAAAAACTATGGCACCTCTGCAGAAAATTTTCCGTTTGGTTCAAGACGTGAAGGTGGAAAGGAAAATAATAAAAACTCCATTCTTGATTTCATTCGCCAACACGGAAACTATCTAACTCCTAACCGTAAAATTAATCCGACCTCGCTGATTGCAACGGCATTAAGAACCATGCTTGTTTCTTTCTCGGTGTATTTCGGGCTAATAGTCAGCCTAATGGCAACTATCATTCTTGCCTCTAACAGCATTGATTCATTAGCAAATATTGCGGGTTATTTATTCTACGCTTATGCTGTAGGGGGACTGTCTGTAGTTTGGATAACCTTAGCCGCATTCTATTCGTTGTTTACCTTTTTCAAAGGCGCTAAATACAGTGTTTCGGTATTCATACAACAATCCCTAGGGTTACTTATAACACTCATGGTGATACTTGTCATACTGGGATTATTGCCGTTTTTACATACCCACCTCGACGAAATCATAAAGCAATATAGTAGCGATATGAACACCAATGCCTTAGTAGGCGGGACCTCAATGACCTCAGTAATCACTGCAGCAGCTATTTCATTAAAACTCTATCTTCAATCTATGCATAGCAACAACAAAAACGGCTCTTCTTCGCTAAAAATAGTTATCGCTGCAGCCTTGTTATTATTTGGCACACTATTTGGTGCCTATATCGTCGCTCTGCATATTGTTGCAAACACACATGCTCTTATACTACTAGCTTCACTCATTTTTATTACCTTGATATTTGGCTTATTGTGCAATGTAAACTACTTCGGCTTAAACCGAATGTACCGCAATCGGCTAATGGAAACCTTCATGCCAGACCGAAGTAATATTACTTCTGGGAAATGGGGTCTTGCAAACGACGCTAATGGCGCAAAAGTAGCCGATATGTGTCAGAGCCCGAATAATCGTCCCTATCATCTGATTAATTGCAATATTGTCCTGGTGGATTCCGATACTGCTAAGTATCGAGGCAGAAAAGGTGATTGTTTTCTGATCTCCCCACTTTATTGTGGCAGTGATGCGACCGGTTGGCTGCCCACTAAAAATTATATGGTTAACAATTTTCGCAGTGGTTTAACTCTGCCCACTTCCATGGCGATTTCAGGTGCAGCTGCAAACCCCAATACCGGTGTTTCTGGCAAAGGGGTTACCACCAACATGATTGTTTCGGGCCTGATGTCATTATTGAATTTGCGTCTAGGGTTTTGGGCCAGTAACCCGAAAAGCAAGGTAAACAACTTTCCACCCAATTATTTTTATCCAGGACTAAAGGGCGGCTTCCCTTTTAGCACAGGCTTAAACGAAGATGATCGAACAATAGAGTTAACCGATGGCGGGCATTTTGAAAACCTAGCGATTTATGAATTATTGCGCCGGCGATTAGACCTTATTGTGGTGAGCGATGCCGGCGCTGACCCTCAATACACCTTCAGCGACATAACCAATGCGGTAGAACGTTCGCGGGTTGATTTTGGTGTTAATATCGTTTTTAGCGAGGAGTACCCACTTGAAGATATCATACCCGACTCCAATACCGAGGAAAGTGAGGTAGAAAAGAATAACTATCATTTGGCCAGGCGCTGTTTTGCCATCGCCACTATTCAGTATTCAAAAGAGACTGCCAAAGAAAAGCGGAAAGAGGGAACGCTTATATATATTAAACCCACGCTCATAAAAGGCCTTAGCGCTGATATTTTGGGCTATAAACGCCAAAATCCGCTCTACCCTAATGAACCTACCTCAGATCAATTTTTCAATGAGCAGCAATTCGAAGCCTATCGGGAACTGGGTTACTACTTGGGCTGGCAAATGTTAGAAGAGAATAAGAAAAAAGGCTGGCTTTAGTCTTTTCATAACTCCAATGGCTTTGGGTATAAGTCAAAAGTGGCCAGATCATCAGTGTATCTTTGAGAATAATTATTTACGTGAGGTATTTTTGTTAATTTCAAGTCACTGAAACGAATATCCATTAAGAATCACACACTATGAAGCTTGCTGCTTTAATTCAGCCTCCAATCTACCAAAAAATAGAATCCTTATATCATGTTTTCTTAAGGCTTGATGAAGCGGAACAAACCACCTTAATGATTTTAGCTGTGGTTTACAAACCTATTGGCATGACAAAGTTAGCGCAAGTCATAGATATATTAAGGAGTAGGGGCCTTTTAACAAAAGCAAAAAAAGAATATCTCTTAACCAAGCAGCGCCGAGATCAATTAACTCAACAATCGTTATTAATCCCTAACAGAGAGGGGGGTGCAACTCAATAGATTGCTTGCAAACCGTTTAACCGCGGAGATTGATCAACTTTACAACTTATTTTCATTTATGGCGCATAGTCAAACGCACTCAACGTTACTTGAGATAATAACGGCCGCCGAACAGGTTGTGCCTGTGGTAAATAGTTACAATTGGCAGAACAAAGATGCCGATGACCGCAGAGTTATTCGAGACCTCTATTATTTGAATCAAATAGAGCAGCTTGAAGCTGCCTTAGAACTCAATAAAAACCCACAAATCATAAACCACGGGAAAAATCGCATTTTAGTTGAGATTTTTTTCTTACCGTTTGATTTAGGTCAATTTTTACAACTACCTAAGGTGCTGCAATACCAAGCATTTTCCACCCTGATTAGAACGTTTCAAATACAAGGGCAAAGTTGTGACTATCCTATTCAATTATTAGAACAAGTGTGTGCTGAGAATTCAGATAGAACAAGCCCCTAATATAATATCGATTGCCATCATTTACTGGCAGAGGAATATTTGTATCAAATGCGTTTTGCAGATTTTGAGCACATACAAGATAAACAAGACACCAGCAGTTATGGATTGCAATTACGTGGTACATATTGCTTTTTAATCGGCGAAAACCAACAAGCTCTCGACTATTTTAAACAAGCAATGCTGGCTAAAAACAAACTCACTAAACGTAAAAAACAATACTTAAATGATGTGTTGGGATACTTCTATAAATTGGCATTAATGGTTCACGCTAACCAACATGATGTAGATCATTTTTCAATCGCGCTGCAACAAGTCGAATTTGAAGAAAGTGATCGTAAATCCAACAATGATTTTCACTATATTGGACAAGGTATTGTTAAACCGATTTTGAGCTTATCGACGGGTGAAAAATATAACATTAATATTGAATATAATAGTGTTGATGATGAGATTGATTTTTTTGCTCATCAGCTCAGTTATTTTAATTATTTATTGGCGCAGGTTTGGTGCAACCAAAGTGTAGATCATGCACTGGCTAAATTAGCATTAAAATACCACGCTAATTTTAATCAACTTGCTTACCCCTTATTTGCGCAAATATGTCGACAAATAGCCGCGAGTATCAGTCATGAAAAACCAGAGCCATTACCCGAAATTGAAACCGAATCGAAATTGATTGATGTTACTACTCTGATAGAAACCAAATCACAGTGGGACTTGGCGCTAGATAAATTAATTGCACTTAATCCAAACACTGAAAAAAATCCTGCTCCAGCTAAAGCAACAACAGTCAAACCTGTTCGCTTAATTTGGCAATTTGAGAACAGTTACGAGCATAGATTAACGGCTCGGGAGCAAAAATTTAATAAATCAGGATGGAGTAAAGGGCGGGTAGTTTCGCTAAAACGTTTGAAAGAGGAAGCCGAGCTATTCGACTACTTAAGCGACAGCGATAATAAAATTTGCCGTGTAATTGATGCTTATCAAAGTTGGGGGTATTACTCAAAGCTTGAATATACATTACAAGGATTGCCAGCTCTGGAAGCGGCAGTAGGAATAGACAACTTGTACCATTGTGACGACTTAAGCCAAGTTATAGAGATCATCAAGCGTGAGCCTGAATTATCAGCAATTCTCACTTTAAGTAATTTGGAGGCCTAAACGGCAGGCTCGTTCACAATAAGACGCTCTATAGTCACGTTTTCACACTTCTTCCTTTTATGTTGCCCACAACAAGCTCTACACATTGAA
>Ga0307492_10000871_pt1 | contig 12654 bp, 14 predicted proteins | sample SI3LmetaG_FD_202365 | JGI IMG/M metagenome (GOLD analysis project Ga0307492, IMG submission 202365) | Sea-ice brine microbial communities from Beaufort Sea near Barrow, Alaska, United States - SI3L | ecosystem: Environmental > Aquatic > Marine > Coastal | place: USA: Alaska | collected 2017-05-06
CCAGACGCATGATTGCCAGAGCAGAAGACTCGACATCACGAATGGTGCCAAGACCACTACAACGAGGACAAACGATACCACTGGTTTCGCCGAGAGAAGGGCGTAGGCGTTGGCGCGACATCTCAAGCAGACCGAAGCGGGAGATTCTACCGACTTGCACACGTGCACGGTCAACCTCGAGCGCATCACGCATGCGATTCTCGACGGCGCGCTGATTCTTGGCTGAGTTCATATCAATGAAGTCGATGACGATCAGGCCGCCAATATCACGTAGTCGCATTTGCCGACAGATTTCGTCAGCCGACTCGAGGTTGGTGTTAAGCGCGGTTTCCTCAATATCGGCACCCTTGGTCGCGCGAGATGAGTTGATATCGATAGATACCAGCGCCTCGGTTGGGTCAATGACGACTGAGCCACCGGAAGGTAGTCGAACTTCACGCTGAAAGGCTGACTCGATTTGGCCTTCAATCTGGTAGCGACTGAACAGGGGCACTTCGCTTTCATAGAATTTGATGCGTGAGGCGAATTGCGGCATAACACGTTCGACCCACTCGGTTGCTTGGTCAAAAGCTTCCTGGGTATCGATCAGAATTTCACCGATGTCATCGCGCAAATAATCGCGGATGGCGCGGATGATAATGTTATTTTCCTGATAGATGAGGAAGGGTGCTTTGCCCGCATCGGCGGCCTTGGCGATGGTGTCCGCTAGTGTCGTCAGGTAATCAAGGTCAGACTGCAGTTCTTCCGCGCCGCGGCCTACGCCGGCGGTGCGAATAATAGCGCCCATGTTCTTCGGGATTTCGAGCTGCGCCATGGTGTCTTTGAGTTCATCGCGCTCATCCCCCTCAATACGCCTGGAGATACCGCCCGCACGAGGGTTGTTAGGCATTAGCACTAGGTAACGACCGGCTAGACTATAGAAGGTGGTGAGTGCAGCGCCTTTGTTGCCACGCTCTTCTTTCTCAACCTGGACGATGATTTCCGTACCTTCACGCAAGACGTCTTTGATGTTGACGCGACCGCCGCCTTTAGCGCCGGCACCGGTGAAGTATTCACGAGAGATTTCTTTGAGGGGCAAAAAACCATGGCGATTAGCGCCAAAGTCTACGAATGCGGCCTCAAGGCTGGGTTCGACACGGGTGATGCGGGCCTTGTAGATATTGGCCTTTTTCTGTTCTCTGGCTCGACTCTCAATATCAAGGTCGAAGAGTTGTTGTCCGTCTACCATCGCAACCCGCAGTTCTTCACTGTGGGTGGCATTTATTAGCATTCTTTTCATAACGAGTTCACTCTGTGAGGCGTTGCACGCCACAAACCGGTAACTCGTCAAATCTATTTTGGACAGTGCCAATGAAGCCGGTACTGTTTATGTAATAACCCTGTAGAACAATTAAAGCAGGTTTGCATAATTGTTTATTGTCAGCGTTCTTGTACTGCCGTTCATGTTAATATCCTTCCGTGGTCTGCGGAAGTGTCTGGTTGATATCAACCGCGCATTATGGCGCGACTTGTTGAATGTCTGGCTGGTCTTCAAATGCCTCGGCGTGTTCCAGCTCGTGTGCTAACAAGAGCTATATTACCGGGAGCCAATAAACTGATTTGACGTGTCTGGTTCGCGTATTAGCTAACGCGGTTAGTATTTATTTAGCGACGTGCGGTGTGGCCCCAGTGTTAGTCAACGGTTGAGCGGATTGTAAACCACTAGGTCGTTGGCTGTTATCAGCCGGAGCTGTACGTCCATTGCTAAAATTGTATAAATTCAACTGTGAGAAATTCTCAATTAAATTAAGCTTGGTGTTGCCGGCATGGTCTCTAGCTGCTGTCGCACATCCGAGGCTTAACGAGTAAGCCCTAGGGCCAAGCAAAACATAATGAAAAAAACACATGCGGGCGGTTGTCTGCTTTCATGGAGATTAGACGCCGCCGAGGTGTATCATAGCAATAAATCCATGTACGTCAAGGCCTTATAAGTGATGTCCTGGGCTGCTAGGTTAAGACAGCCTAGAAGGTGCTACGTTGAAATTGCCGGCTTAAATATTAAAACGATGAAGATATGTGATCATGAGTGATTCAGTTCAAATGCTAGAAATCGATGAAAACTCTGACGGGCAACGAGTTGATAACCTGTTGTTGAGGATATTGAAGGGGGTGCCGAAATCGAGAATCTATCGTATTGTTCGCAAGGGCGAAGTGCGACTCAATGGTGGGCGCGTTAAAGCGGATACTCGGGTTAAAACCGGCGATAAGCTACGCATCCCACCGATTCGAACAGCGGCGCCGGGTGAGCCGATTCCTATCCCGGGCGGGATAATCAATAGTCTATCAAAATCAATAATATACGAAGATGATAGAATGTTGATTATTAACAAGCCGGCGGGGCTGGCCGTACACGGTGGAAGCGGTATTAGTAGTGGGGTCATCGAGGGTTTACGACAGTTGCGGCCCACCGACAAGTTTTTGGAGCTTGTGCATCGACTCGATAGAGGCACCTCAGGGTGTCTCATGATTGCCCGCAAGCGCAGTCAGCTGAGGCGTTTGCAGGATCTGCTACGGACCAAGTCCCAGGGCGATGCGACGAAATTTGAGAAGCACTATGTGGCGGTGGTGCACGGGCAGTGGCCGCGTCGTCGTCAGCATGTCGATGTGCCTATTCGTAAAGACTCGCTCAACGGTGGCGAGCGTATCTGTGTCGTCGCAGCCGATGGTAAGCCGTCTCTGACTCAAGTCGAAGTGGTTCGGCAGAATCAGCGATTCAGTGTGCTCGCCGTCAAGCCTATCACGGGCAGAACGCATCAGATCCGTGTGCATTGCCGGCACCTGCATCATCCTGTGGTGGGTGATGATAAGTACGGCTTTGACGCGCTCGACAGCACGCTCAAACAAGAACAGGGCTGTGATCGATTGATGCTGCATGCCTCAGAGTTGTATATTCCTGCCATGGAGAAAGGTCATAAGCCGATTCATGTTAAAGCTGAACCTGGGGCCGATATGCGCAAGCTTCTGGAGTCAATATAAAAAGATATGACAAAGGCTTAAGTGCTCTAATTAATTTGATGTTAGAGGATCAAGTCCGTGCTCTCTGAGGCGCTGTGCGAGACGTAACAGCGGTAACCCGTATAAGGTGTTGATATCTTCCCCGCGGGTACTGCTGAACAAGGCGATGCCTAGACTTTCGGCCTTGATGCTGCCTGCACAGTCGAGGGGTTGATCCAAGGCCACGTAGCGCTGAATCTCAATGGCTGTCAGATTGCGAAACTTAACGTGGTAAAGGTCATGGTCGAGTGTCAGCGTCTGGCCTTGGGTCGCAAGGCTCAGGGCGCTGCAATAGGTGACCCACTGGCCGCTGCAACGACTCAATTGCGCCTCGGCCCTCTCTACGCTGCCGGGTTTTGACAGGCGTTCGCTGTTGACGTAGACCACTTGGTCCGCGCCAATGACGAGTGGCGCAAGATCAGGTGCGCCAACGCCTATAGAGGCAACGGCTAGGGCCTTGCCTGTGGCTAAACGCCGGGCCATGACGTCGGGTGCCTCGTCGGGTAACGCAACCTCAGCATAATCAGGGCTGACCTGGGTGAAAGGCAGGCGTAATTTGGCGAGTATTTCTCGTCGATACGCTGAGGTCGATGCAAGCACCAAAGGGGGCGATAATATGCTCATAGGTTACTGAATTTCTGCAATTTTCTTTTGACAGGCTGATACTCGCCGCCTAATATGCGCGACTTATGTTGAAAGCCACCCTCCCAGTACAAATTAATCATCGTCGATTCGTCAGCGATAACGCCAAGTTGGAGGGTATCATCCCTCTGCAACGTTTCGAAAGGCTTATTGCCTTGGTGGAGGACGAAGTTGGCGAAGTAGAAGCGCAGCTTGAGTTTAAGAAGGCCCGAAAGCACAGATCTTTAGTGATTGGCCAGCTAAAAACGAGGGTTTCAGTGATTTGCCAGAACTGTATGGCACCTACGCAGATCGAGCTCGATACTGAATTGCGTGTGCTAGTGGTCAATTCCGAAGAGGCGTTGGCCCAATTGCATGAAGACGACGATGGCTTGGTGTGCGAAGACGAACTGATTTTGTTAGTCGACTTGTTAGAGGATGAGTTAATCTTGGCGCTGCCGATGGTAGGCAAGCACGAGGAAGGCGAGTGTCAGTCGGCAGCAGGTGATGCGGGTAAGGTGCAGTTAGCGGTGAAGCCCTGCTCAAGTGAAGAGCGTGAAGAGCGTGAAGATGGGCAAGAGAGCCAAAACGGCGCGAGCAAAGATACCTACAGACCGTTTGCTGGGTTGGCTGGCTTAACAGCTGACATGGTGTTGAAGAAAGAAGAATAGCTTGAGCTGTTTAACCGCTGCATAACGTACGTGGGTTAGATAACTTAAGTGCTTAAAAGGCTGAGAAGCCACGAAACAATGACTATATCAAGGATCTCCAAATGGCAGTTCAAAAAAGCAAGGTCACTCGCTCTAGGCGCGGTCAGCGTCGTTCACATGACGCACTCACGGGACCAACGTTGTCTGAGGACACCACCACCGGTGAAACTCATCGTCGCCACCACGTGAGCGCTGACGGTTTTTATCGTGGGAAGAAAGTCATTCATGGCGCAGAAGACTAGATCTTTTGAGTCGCGGCAGAAAAATTAATGCTGTCGCGATGACCGGTCACCTTCCCTGCGGAGGGTGGCCGGAAAGCTTCGATTGACAAGCTCAGCAGTACTCCCGAGTCAGGCGATTGACACGAAAAGGATCCGCCCGACTTCGGCTCCTGGTGCTTTGCGACGCGCCTCACTTGTGTCGTGTATAGGATGCTCAAGCAAAAGGAAGTAACCCATGGCCAAGTTAGCGTTTGTGTTCCCAGGGCAGGGGTCCCAAGAAGTAGGCATGCTACAGGATATGTCCGATACTGAAGCCTTGGTATCAGAGACCTTCGCTGAAGCGTCCGCCGTTCTTGGCTACGATTTATGGGCACTTATCCAGCAAGGCCCAGCGGAACAACTTAATCAAACTGAATTTACCCAGCCCGCGCTGTTAACGGCGAGTGTCGCATTGTGGCGCGTGGCGCAGCAACGAGGCCTCTTCAGGGTTGATCTTGTCGCAGGTCACAGCTTGGGGGAATACTCTGCGCTGGTTGCGGCGGGGGTCGTCGAGTTTGGTGATGCTGTACGGCTGGTCCAGCAACGAGGGCAGTTCATGCAGTCTGCAGTGCCGGTCGGTGTTGGTGGTATGGCTGCAGTGTTGGGACTGGATGATGAAAAAGTCAGTAGTATCTGTCGCGCGATTACGACAGCGACCACTGGCGACGGTGTCGTTCAGGCGGCTAACTATAATTCGCCAGGGCAGGTTGTGATTGCCGGTACTAATGACGCTCTGGCTGAGGCAATCGATGCCTGTAAGGGCGCGGGCGCCAAGCGTGCCATGGCATTGACGGTGAGCGCACCATTCCATAGCGCGTTGATGCAGCCGGCGGCAGATAAAATGGCCGAGGCGCTAGCGGGTATCAATTTTCAGGTGCCTAGCATCAATATTATTCAAAACGTTGACGCGCAGTATTGCAGCGACCCCGCATTAATTCGAGAAAACCTGGTTAAACAAATGTACAGCGCCGTGCGATGGACTGAGTCTGTGCAACGCATGGCGGCCGATGGTGTCACGGTGGTGGTAGAATGTGGTCCGGGTAAGGTGTTGTCAGGTCTCAATCGGCGTATCGACAAGTCACTGACGTCTCACTCGATTAATTCAGCTGCCAGCCTCGAGTCGGCATGTCAGGAGTTGAGGCAATGAGTTTGGAAGGAAAAGTAGCGCTGGTGACCGGCGCAAGTCGCGGCATTGGTGCCGCCATTGCTGAGCACCTAGCCGCTGCCGGCGCTTTTGTTATTGGCACGGCAACCAGTGCCGTTGGTGCGGAAAAAATTTCATTGACCTTGGGAGGCCAGGGTGCAGGCTACGTGCTCGACGTGAGCAATGATGATTCGGTCGCGGCATTTTTTGAGGCTATTAAAAGCGCCCATGACGCGCCTCTCATTCTCGTCAACAATGCTGGTATTACGCGAGATAATATTGCGCTACGTATGAAAGGTGAGGAATGGGACGACGTTATCAACACCAACCTGAGTTCTATTTACCGCGTGAGCAAGGCGTGTATGCGTGGTATGACCAAGGCTCGCTGGGGTCGGATGATTAACATTACGTCTGTGGTCGCCAGTATGGGTAATGCGGGACAAAGCAATTATGCGGCGGCTAAAGCCGGCGTCGAGGGCTATTGTCGCGCTCTGGCTGGTGAACTCGGTTCTCGTGGCATTACGGTTAACGCCGTGGCGCCAGGGTTTATCAATACAGACATGACGGCGGAGTTACCCCAGGAGCAGCGCCAAGCACTATTGACCCGTGTGCCTTTAGCGCGACTGGGTGAGTCCCGTGAAGTTGCTGCGTTGGTGACCTTTTTGGCCGGCGAAGGCGCGGGCTATATCACCGGCGAGACCATTCATATCAATGGCGGCATGTACATGAATTAAGATCGCTGTCAGTCTGACCCTTGGTTTAACTGACCTTTGGTTTAATTGGCAGGGGTCTGCAAAGAGCAATAGAAAACCGGAAAAGAAAGTACAAGTCAGCCTGGCTGAAATAGCCTAGAGGAATTGTGTATTTTTGTTTGAAATGAGTTAGCCCATCGTCAGGCAAACAAAAGGCTTGATAGGTTAGCCCGCATTTCATTAAACTAGCGCAGCTTTGACTGCAACGTGTAGGAGTAATTAATAGACATGAGCACTATAGAAGAACGAGTGAGCAAACTGGTTTGCGAACAGTTGGGAGTAAAAGAAGAAGAAGTCACCCTGGAAGCCTCTTTCGTTGAGGATCTTGGCGCTGACTCCCTTGATACCGTTGAACTCGTCATGGCTCTTGAGGAAGAATTTGAGACTGAAATTCCTGATGATGAAGCGGAGAAGATCACTACGGTGAAAGAAGCGGTCGATTACATCGAATCGCACGCCTAGTCCGTTGATTCTGACTAAAAGGCCGCATTTACTTTCGTGAGTGCGGTTTTTTCGTTTATAGCGGATATGATTTTCCAGTACTGTCATCATCCATGGGGGTTTAGTGGGTGGCGCTTGACCGCGTTGTGCAGGATCATACTTGGGCGTGGTGTCACTGGCAGAAGGCGAGGAGAGAAGCGTGAATAATCGTAGAGTCGTAATCACTGGTATGGGCATGATCACGCCGTTGGGTGCCTCCATGGAAAGCACCTGGTCAGGGTTGATGGCTGGGGACAGCGGTATCAGGCCTATACAAACCTTTGATACCGAAGGTTTCCCCGTCAGGTTCGGTGGCGCGGTGCCAGAATTTGACATGTCCGAGTACTTGTCAGTTAAAGACGCCCGGCGCATGGACGGTTTTATCCAGTTCGGTATGGTGGCGGGTATGCAGGCGGTGAAAGACTCTGGCCTAGAAGTGACCGATGAGAATCGTCATCGCATCGGTGTGGCAGTGGGCTCTGGTATCGGTGGCATCGTCACTATTGAAACCTGCCATGACATTGTTGTTAATCGTGGTCCTACAAAAGTCACCCCATTCTTTGTGCCGTCCTGCATCATTAATATGGTGGCCGGGCATCTGTCGATTATGTATGGCATGCAAGGTCCCAATATTGCGATTACGACTGCCTGCACCACGGGTACCCACAACATTGGCTTCGCGGCGCGTATGATCGCTGCGGGAGACGCGGATGCGATGCTGGCGGGCGGCGCTGAAAAGTCCACCTCGCCGACCACCATGGCTGGTTTTGCGGCCATGAGGGCGCTGTCGACCAGAAATGGCGATCCTACCCGGGCCAGTCGCCCATGGGACAAGGACCGAGACGGGTTTGTATTGAGTGATGGTGCTGGCGTACTGGTGCTGGAAGAATACGAGCATGCTAAGGCCCGTGGTGCCAAAATTTATTGCGAACTAGCAGGCTTTGGTATGAGTGCTGATGCCAGCCATATGACTTCTCCCTCAGAGAATGGTGCTGGGGCGGCCATGTCAATGCAGAATGCGTTGCGTGACGCGGGTCTCAATGGCTCAGACATCGATTATATCAACGCTCATGGCACGTCAACGCCACTGGGCGATGTGGCTGAAACCAAAGCGGTTAAGACAGTCACCGGTGATCACCAAACCAAGGTGGCTGTCAGCTCGACGAAGTCGATGATTGGACACCTGCTAGGTGCCTCAGGAGCCGTTGAGGCGGTGATCTCCGCGTTGGCGATCGAACGTCAGGTGGCTCCACCGACCATTAATCTAGACAACCCTGATGAGGGTTGTGATCTCGATTATGTGCCGCACACCGCCCGTGAAATGAATATCGATGTGGCCTTGTCCAATTCGTTTGGCTTTGGCGGCACTAATGGTACGCTGATATTTAAAAAGCTGGGATAGCCTGAGACGTGGTTCAGTCCCTGATCAATGGCCAAACCGCTGACACAACCCATATAGGTAATCGCGGTCTGGCCTATGGTGATGGCCTGTTTGAGACAATTCGTGTCATCGATCAGAGCCCCGTCTGGTTAGACTTGCATCTGGCGCGCTTGCGACGTGGGTGTGAGCGCCTCAAATTGAATCTCGACGAAACCCTGTTGCGCTCAGAAATCAAGGCCTTGTGCCAGGGTGATTCTGAGCAAGCGATTGACGACCAGGTGCTGAAGATTATCATTACTCGGGGAGCCGCTGGGCGTGGTTATAGACCTGATGCTACCCAGGGTGTTGAACGTATCTTGCTACTCAATGCTTATGTTGCTGACCCAAGCCCCACCCAGTTGGGGATACGTTTGTTGTCTTGTCAGACGCGTCTCGCCCGGCAACCGTTATTGGCTGGCCTCAAACATCTGAATCGCCTTGAGCAAGTGCTGGCGGCTGCCGAGTTGTCTGTTGATTGTCGTGAAGGCCTCATGCAGGATACCGCGGGGTTGGTCATAGAGGGCACGCGCAGCAACGTGTTCTTTGTGATAGCGGGGCAGCTATGTACGCCGGCGTTAAGTCAGGCCGGTATTGATGGCGTGCTGCGTGAATGGCTCTGTGAGGTCATGAGTGTGGAGGTGCGAGATATTGATTATGCGCAGGTGTTGACCGCGCAGGAGATCTTCGTGGGCAATAGTGTGTTTGGCATTTATCCAGTGACGAGCATTCGTGGCGCTCGCCGCGATGCTGTTGACGGCATTCACCCGTTTCAGATTGGCGAGACGACGAGGGCTTGTCAGGCGCAGCTTCATCAGGCGACAGGGATCACAGGATAGATATGCGCCGAATAGCCATAGCGATCAGTGCGGGTATGATTTTGGCATTACTGATTGTCGCTTACGCGGCATATCAGTTGCGTCAGCCAATTAATCTCTCGGCCACGGAGCTTGTCTATGAGATTAAAGCGGGCGCAAGCCTCAATCGCGTCACCTCGGATCTAGTAGAGCGGGATATCGTCAAGATGCCAGCCCTGTTATTTCGGTTCTATGGGCTTGTGACACGCGGGCAAGGTAGTCTCAAAGCGGGTGAGTTTTTGCTCGATGAGAGTCTTACGGGACGCCAGGTGTTGCAGCATTTTCGTCAGGGTCGTGTCATTCAGCACCAGATCACTTTTCCGGAGGGTTGGCGCTTCAAAGATTGGCGTGTGCACCTTGCCGCACAAACCCGAATTCGAGCGTCGATACAAGCGCGTAGTGACACCGAAATTATGGCGCTATTGGGTGTTGCGGGTCAGCATGTCGAGGGTCGGTTCTTTCCTGACACGTATCAATATGCAAAGGGTGAAGCCGATATTTCGATCTTGCGGCGCGCTCATCGGCGTATGACGCAGGCATTGCATCGGGCCTGGAAAAACCGGGCGGACGACACATTGACGTCTGCCGAGGACGCGTTGATTTTGGCCTCGATCATAGAGAAAGAGACGGGTTTCGGCCCTGAACGAGGTAAGATTTCTAGTGTTTTCATTAATCGACTCAGGCAAGGCATGCGGCTGCAGACCGACCCTACCGTCATTTACGGTCTGACGGCGTTTGACGGTGACTTGACCCGTGCGCACCTGCGTCAGGTGACACCCTACAATACGTATCGTAACAAGGGGCTGCCGCCAACACCGATTTGTAATCCAGGGTTAGCGTCGATTGAGGCGGCCTTGAATCCAGAGTCGACGACATTCCTGTATTTTGTCGCCCAGGGTGACGGCAAGAGCTATTTCTCCACCAACCTGGCAGAGCATAATGCCGCTGTGGCTCGCTTTCAGGGCGGTGCAGGGCGCGAGGGCTATCGTAGCACTCCCGCCAGCACTCCCGCCTATGCGCCAGCGTCAGAGGAGAGTGAGTGAGCGGTTTGTTTATTACCATTGAGGGTGCTGAGGGCGTTGGCAAGTCGACCAATATGGCGTTCATTACGTCGCTGCTCGACAGTCTTGGGATCGACCATATCACGACCCGCGAGCCCGGTGGTACGCCACTGGCTGAGCGCGTGCGCACACTGTTGCTGGATAAGGACGAGCAAGTCATGGATCCCTTGACAGAATTGCTGTTGATGTTCGCTGCCAGACGCCAACATGTTGAAGAGCTCATACGTCCTGCGTTGGCGAAAGGCCAATGGGTGATCTGTGATCGATTCACTGACTCTACCTATGCCTATCAGGGAGGCGGTCGTGGGCTTGATATGCAGGCTATTGAGACGCTCGAGCAATTGTCTTTGGGTGACTTTCGACCGGATTTGATCCTTGTGTTGGACTTGGAGACGGCGGCGGGTATGTCGCGTGCGCGAGCACGGGCCGAACTGGATCGATTTGAGCGTGAGGACGAAGCGTTTTTTAATCGGGTCAGGCAAGTGTTTTTAGATCGGGCCGGGCAGGGGGCACCCTATCAGCTAATAGATGCCGGTCAGCCCTTGATTGATGTTCAGGCACAAATTCGACAGGTTATTGTTCGTCTAGTAGAGCACCGGAGTGTGGCCCCGTAATGGCTGATCAAATGATAAGCAGCGCTGAGTTCTATCCTTGGCAAGACAGGCCACGGGAACAGATATTTCGTCAGCATGCCCAAGACAAATTGCCCCATGCGTTGTTGCTGGTGGGCCAAGCTAATCTTGGCAAGCGATCTTTTGCTGGTGCCATTGCCCGGCGCTTATTGTGTAATGCCCCTGAGGCGGATGTGCCGTGCGGAAAATGTACCGGTTGTGGTCTTTTCCAAGCAGGTACGCACCCCGACTATCGCGTGGTACAGCCGGAAGAGTCTAAGCAGATCAAGGTTGAGCAGGTGCGCTCCTTGATCAACTGGTCGTTACAGACGGCTCAGCGCAATGGTTATAAAGTGGCCATCATTCAGCCGGCCGAGACCATGAACATTACCACGGCCAATGCTTTGCTGAAGTGCCTGGAAGAGCCGCCTGGCAAGACGTTGTTTATGTTGGTCACCGACCAGCCATTAAAGCTACTACCGACGATTCGCAGTCGATGCCAGCGGGTTGAATTCCCAATACCCGCTGCAGAGCAAGCCGTCGGGTGGCTTGAGGGCCAGTTGCCTGGTAGGCCTGACCTTAGTTTGTTACTGAGCATTGCCGGGGGTGAACCCTTGACGGTGGTGCGGGACTACAACGAGAAGTATTTGCACCGGCGTGAAATCGTTATGGAGAGTATGGCGGCGCTGGTCAGCGGCCGTATATTACCGGCAGATGCTTACCAGCGGCTCACCGCCGATAAGGAGCATAAAGCCCTGGAAACTATCCAGATCAGCTTAGGCATGCTCGCAGACGCTCTGCGTTGGCATTTTTCAAAAGATGAAAAAGTGATTAAGAATCGAGATATGAAGGCGCATATCAAATTGTTGGGCGACATCTCAGGTGCCGATTTCTTATTCGCTATTCAAGACCGGCTGCTCCAAGAGGCGCGACATTTGACCAGTACATCAAATCCTGATGCCAACTTACTCTTAGAGGTGTTGCTGATCGATATCAGTCAGCGTCGATTAGAGCTTATTTTGTGATTGGTCTGTTTCCAGCTTGTGGATTGGCAGGCAGTAAGGCAATATTTCAAGAACTTTAACGGTAGGCAGAGGAAATGGGTAGGCTCGCGCGCGGTGGTGCCAAGAAAACCATGATCGCCTTGACGATCAAGGACAAGGTAGTACTGCACAATTATTATATGCCATTTATCAAGAATGGCGGTTTGTTTATCGCCAATCGGACGGAATACGACATTGGCGATGATGTTTTTATCTTGCTTAACCTGATGGACGAGTCTGAGAAAATCCCCGTTGCGGGTAAGGTTGTCTGGATCGCTAAGAAAGGCGTAAAAAGTCCGCACACACCGGGTGTTGGCATACAGTTCAGCGACCCAGAGAATACAGCCAAGGATAAAATCGAAACCTATCTGGTGGGTTCGATCGGTTCAGCCAACGCCACGGCAACCATGTAAGCGGCGCCTCTTTTTTGCATACTATGTAAGGCAAGGATCGCGGATGATGCTATCATCAGTGTTCCGGTTTGAGTGCGTGCAGCAGACCGTCAGGATCGATGCAGGTGACAATCATCTGGGTTTGGGATTCTCACAACGGGTTCAATAACCCTGGAAATATCAATGACTTATTGTGTTGCCATCTCGGTTGATGCCGGGGTATGTTTCATCACTGACTCGCGTACGAATGCTGGCGTTGATAACGTCAGCAGT
>Ga0307492_10000872_pt1 | contig 12648 bp, 11 predicted proteins | sample SI3LmetaG_FD_202365 | JGI IMG/M metagenome (GOLD analysis project Ga0307492, IMG submission 202365) | Sea-ice brine microbial communities from Beaufort Sea near Barrow, Alaska, United States - SI3L | ecosystem: Environmental > Aquatic > Marine > Coastal | place: USA: Alaska | collected 2017-05-06
TGTATAACCTGCATGATTTACCCTGAAATCTATGTTATCCCAAAAGCGTGCTGTATGGGACTAGGTTGACACACAGGGTCTCGAAGCTTACCGCCGCCGTCATTAAGCAGGTCGTTGAATGGCAGGCACGGCCGACGCGGTCTATCCGATAGTCTATCTGGATTGTATTGTCGTCAAAATCCGGCAGGATGAGCAAGTCATCAACAAAGCCGTTTACCTGGCGCTTGGCGTTAACATGGAAGACCATAAAGCGCTATTGGGCCTCTGGCTGTCCGAGAATGAGGGCGCGAAGTTCTCGCTTTATGTGTTAACTGAGTTGCAGAATCGTGGCGTGAAGGCCATCCTTATTTCTTGCGTTGATGGCCTTAAGGGACTCCCTGATGCGATCAATACCGCGCTCCCCGAAACCCAATCCAGCTTTGTATCGTGCATATGATTCGCAGGTCGTTAAAGTACGTGGCTTGGACGGAATACAAGCCGGTCACCGCTGACTTGAAGCTCATCTATCAATCAGCAACGGAGGAAGAAGCCTTGTTGGCGCTGGATCGGTTCGCTGAACGCCGGGATAACAACTACCCACAGATCAGCTGCTACTGGAAGGCTCACTGGCAGAACCTGAAAAAGCTGTTTAGCTATCCAGAAGACATTCGTAAAGCGATCTACACTATCAATGCGATTGAGTCGCTGAACAGCGTGAACTGTAAAGCGATTGAAAAACGGAAGCTATTCCCGACTGATGACTCAGCGAAAAAGGTTATCTATCTGGCTGCTCAAGCAGCAGCCAAGAAATGGTCAATGTCAATACGAAATTGGAAGTTGGCATTAAATCGATTTATGATCCCCTTCGAAGATCGAATGAAGGATTATATTTAACCGTTGGCAGTTACACAGAAATATTTACAGGATCATTTAGCCACTAAAAAAGCCTTCCCAAACTGCAATATCAGGCGCACAAATATCAACTACTTTCTCTCTTAGTTCCGGCGAAATTAGAGCGCTCCCGTTTCCGGGAGCGCGATTCTTGTTTTCATGTCCGATCACAATTTTTACACCAAGTTGGTTATACACCTGGGCTTCAAAGTCTTGTAGATCATCTAGCCTGCCGACAACATCAAACCTACGCAGATTGGCTATGGCCATGTTAGCTGCATTACTAGCGCGCATATCACTATCTTTCTGTAGGCCGGAGTAATACTCTACGTAGGTTGCACCTAAACGCTGAGCACGCTCAGTTTCCAGAAACTCCTCAAAATCCTCTTCAATCCTTGCGTGTGCCTGAGGCTTTCCGTAACTCCAATAGTAATGCGAAATAAACCTGCCGACAGGTTCTCTCAAAATAGAAACAAACTTATAACTTGATGAAAAATTGGCATGTGCAACCTCGCTAAAACGGACATGCAGCGACACACAGCGGATATCTTCAAATAGAAGGTTCAACATCATCTGTTCCCGCAGATCGAGAACATCGATTAACATCTGCTCCCGATCAGCTCTCCCAGTGAAAGCCTCAAATGCGCGAAAGCTTGCCTCGGGTGTCACTGTCGCCTGACTCAAAAAGTATCGCCTGCGCAAAGCGCGAGCAACCGACGTTCCACCGCATTTTGGTACATGATGAAAAACCACACGTTGTGGAATTAAAACATCCGTCAACTTACTATGTGCCGACCTTGCTAAATCAACTATATTCACTATTAGTACTCATGCTATGCCCAATCAGCCAAATCCAAACCAAATTCGTGACGTAACCTCTCATTACTAGCCCTATACTCAAGCGCTAGTTCCCTGATTAACTCCTGGGTTTGAATATCAGGACCGATTGGTTTAACTGTATTCAAGTTTCTATAAAGTTTTTTTAAACTACGATACATCGCACCTTGCGGCACCAAACTCCGCATTGCAACATTGATACGCTGCAACCCATTGTGCCGTACAGCATAGGTTTCATTATTAGATGGGAAATGGTACGTATCATAAAAGCTCGAATCCAACCCTAGCCATGACGCAACTTGTTTAGTAAATTTCTTAGGGTCTCTTTTAAGACAATCGAAACTCTGGACCATAATTCTTTCTGTCCCTAAACGCGCGCGCCACTGAAGCAAAAAATCTACATATCTCGCATTACTCAATGCATTAAGGGCCAGTTCATTTCCATTAAACAAACAATCTTCACTCGAATCGGAACGAAGCAAACTAAGATACTCACAAAAACTCATCTCACTCGGTATCCATGACCAGTTAGTTTGAAAATATGTGAACAATGAATATATTTGTTGAGCCGGTTCCCTGAGCACAAACAGGCACTTGGGTTTGGTGGGAAGTTCTGGTACGTGTTGAATTGCAGTATCATAATAGATATAGGCTGGAGTAGACTCAAATATCACTTTGGGTTTGGCCCCCTGAATCAAACGAAAACACTCACCATACCCCTCCAATCCACCAGTAATATTAGCTGTGGGACGATACATATGGGTCCCGGGATCTACACAATAATAGGTCTCTTTTTCAACAGAACCTAAAGCATCTGGGTGATCAGCAATCCAAACGTGCAAAGAACTAGTCCCGCCTTTCGGTGCGCCACATATCAAGAAATTTGGTAACATGGGATTCTCACGCTCACAGTTTCAGATTTTATCCAGCAGATTCACAAAAAACACCTTTTTCCCGTAGCAACTAACTGCATATAGAATCAAAGTTAATGATTCCTCCAGTTACATCCGAAAGAAATGCCATGCAAATATGTGGCTTTTTTTGGGTTGAAAATATGGTGTAACAATTAAACAATTAAACAATTAAACAATTAAACAATTACTTTTAACAATTCGAACAAGATCAAATAGTGGATTGCTATTTACTGCCAAAAAATCGCCCCTCGTTTCAGGTTTGGCTCTGTGAACCTCAATCCCACTCCTCAGGACATTCATTCATCCAATCGACAAAAGCCTCCTCAAGCGTATATTTATATTGGTAACCATTTTTCGAAACGTAAGAAGGGAGGATATTATTTGATCTTACAAGCTTCTTGATTCGAACAGGGCTAAAAGGATGGCTTAGGCCAAGAGGCTTCGAGCAAAAATCGATTAGAAATGATACAGTTAACAGGAGCTTATAAGGAACACTCGGCACTCTAATTCTCATTCTATACACCTGAGCTATAGCGGCCACGTACTCCTCAATCGATGGGCCTGGATTCATCGACATGTTAAATAGCGTCACACCGTCAAGCGCAGCTTTATCACTTTTCAAGACCCACATCATTGCCATACAGAGTTCTTTAACATAGACACCAGCTTTGCGTGTTTTTTGATTGCCCATATAGAAGAAATATCGCCTGCGAACAGCCTTGATAAGTCTTGATACATTCCCACCTTCGCCAGGACCAAATACTACTCCAGGCCGCACAATAACAAGCTGCCTAGTATTCGCACTCTTGGCTTGCCAAATCTCGTGTATCTTTTCCGCTGCAAGCTTTGATCCACCGTAAGCTGTCGCAGGAACAGGCAAGGCCGTCTCATCTTTCACTTTTTCGCTTAAGCCATAAGGTGCAATTGAACTTGAAAACAATATTTTCTCACACCCATTTTTCTCGGCCCATGCACAAATATTTTCTGCACCACGTAAATTGGTCTCATAATATTCAAAATTTTCATGCCCAGGCTCACGGTGTATCGCAGCAAAGTTAGCAACAAGTGATACTGGTGCAGGCAGCATCCATTCAATATCTTGCCGGACATCCCCGCCTACCTCATGAATATTTGAAAATGAAGCTAACATTCCTTTTCTAAAAACTGAATTCTTTGTTGAAACAGGCTCGCGATCATAGAGCCACACTTCTTCAAAACCTTCTTCCTCAATCAAATGTTTAGCAAAAAAGGTTCCTATAAAACCAGTTCCACCAAATATTACCGCGGACGCCATTGATAATCTCCTAACATCAATTCAATATATAACAAAATATTCTCTCAATTCGATTTATAAACTGCTAAATGGCCATCAACAAATTTTTGGAAGGTGAAGATTCTATCTACCCTAGATTTTCCAGCATTGCCCAATTTTGACCGCAACGCGCCATCTTCTGCCAACAATTCAATATTTTTCGCGAGTGCGTCATAGTCCTCACTCTGGCTCAACAATCCAGTCTCGCCGTTTGCAACAACTTCTGGAATAGCTTGGACGGAAGTGCTGAGGATTGGCAAAGCATGATTCATTGCTTCTAAGAACACCAACCCAAAAGACTCCCAACGACTGGGCATAATATAAACGTTAGAAGCACAATAGAAGGGCTCTAAATTCGACTGCCACCCTGCCCAAATCACTTTTGACGCAACATCTACCTCTTCAGCGAGCGCTTGCATCGTTGCCACTTCATCGCCATCGCCGCACACAATCAACCTTACTTTTAGGCCGCTATCAATTTTGGAGAGCGCTCTAATTAATACATCAACACCTTTTTGTCTCTCAATTCTTCCACAGAATAAGAATATTATCTCCTCTTCGTCAATATCGTACTGCTTACGAAAAACACTGCATATTTCATTCGCGTTATATGGCGGCCTTGGTAACGGCAACGAATTATAAACGATGCGGCATTTAGACGCATTTATCACCTTCGTCTTTTGCCCATAATCTCGCATATAACCTGAAGGGCAAAAGTAAATGTCCGTCATCACATCTAGAACTCTCTCAATGAGCCAATAAATCGCTTTTTCTACAATAGGGGTGAATTGACTAGCCCCAAATGCGTGCAAAGTATGCGCCATCTTGGTTTCATTGAACGAACAAAAACTTCCTAACCGGCCATACAACCCTCCTAAGCTGGTGTGACTATGCGCCCAATCATATTGGCCATTCCTCATTAGGGACGTAACACTACAAATATTTTTGTAAATAGCCAGTGGTGACATACTTGGTTCGCAGTCGAGATAAAATACTCTCTGAAAAACTTTTTCTAGACTTTTATCTTGTTTCGTTCCGTACGAAAAATACACCAAATCGCAAACAAATCCACATTTTCGAAGCCCATCAGCCAAGACTTCAATGTATTTACCCGAGCCTCCAAGACTTATCGAGGTTATGAATAGAATACGCATAAATATTTCCAAAGTAGAATTAGGTTAGCATCAGAATCTTATGAGATTCGCATATCACGTAACCATTCTGCATAAAGTGAGATAGGTAATCCTAATAGTTAATTTGCGGACTGCCAAAAACAGGTGCATTGCGACACTCCATGTATCAATGCGTATGTCGAAAAACATCACTTTCTTTATCAAGATATTGCCAGGAAATATCACATCGAGTTAATGTCCTTCGATTGCTCCAAACTGTTTCGCCATTAGGGTCGCAGGATTACTTTTGAATAGTCGCAGTAAAATGGATAAAAGACAGACTGGTAAGAATACCAAAAAAATGGGCTGAACAAAGCCCGTGCCCACACCACCATCAAACATAAACAAACCCAATACAGGGCACATTACCGCCTGCCAAGTTGATTCGCTAACGTTACTATAGGCCTTATCAAAAGTAGACGCGACAAAGCCAGAAAAAGCAGCTCCAAAGAGAACACCTAAAATTCCAAAATTGACATACCAACTTCCGATAGTAGTAATCGGCCAACCATTAACCACTGCAGGTTGATAAATTCTGCGGAACCAACCGCCTATATGAAAGGATTCTTTTTCTGGATACAGACTACGGGGTATCCAGCTCAAAAGTCCGTTTAAAAAATCCTTGCCATAACGATAATCAAACCGTTCGCCGACATCTCTAAACGCTAATATAAACGCATCAAATTGATTGAGATGGAACGACGTTGAAACATTTAGCCAAAAAGACTGAGTTGAAACAATCTCACGCCCTAAGGTTTCTGCAAGAGCACCAAGGCGAACCATCTTCAATGTTTGCAACAATAAAAGAGCTACAAAAGCCATTAGAGCTAGATTAAAAAAATTTAGACGCCTGATATGGAAGTGCCACGCGAACAGGGAACTAATCATCAGTAGCGCTATATTATACCGATTGCCCCAAAAATAATTCACTCCGCAATTAAAGACTAGAAAAAGCGCGAACGCCCAAAACAGAGAGCTTCTCAAAACTCTAAAACCATGGGCTTGTTGGTTTTTAGCAAATGCGATCAGTCCTAGTAATGAAAATATAGCGGCAATCACAGAAATTTCTCGTATCACATAAGAACCGCTGAAATCTTTGCCAACTTTAACACTATACATAAAGCCATTGATTGAACCAGCTTGTAAAACCAGAAGACCGGTCAAGACAGCGCCAAGTACCGTCGTAAAAAGAATGCAAAAAAATAGTATCCTCAGGTCAAAACCATTAGGAACCACCGGTAGCAATCCTTCAAATGCAGAACTTACATAAGAGAAACGATGCGACAAAGAAAAAACAATAATCCATCCAGCGCCCATTAATAGGCCTACCGCTATCAAGCCCCAATCTGGCCTCATGAATTCGCTATAGGGGTATGGAGTATCCACGCCAGTAAAAAACATTAGAGGGCGTATAAAAATCTGAATCACAATAATCAAAACTACCGTAAGCGCCACAACATTTTGACGCCTCATAAAATGGCGACCTATAAAAACAGTATAGGTTATGCCAAAAATCCAGGAGCAAATAGCCAAACTCATCATGATTGGGCAGTACCATAAATATTGAGTAAGCTTTCGATATGGCGATTCAAAGAGATTCCATATTTTTCGCGACGAGCGAATGCTGATTTCGAGAATTTCTTTGATTTTTCAACTGTCATTTTGGCTATCATTAGTTGAAGATCTTCTCTCCGAGAATAGATTAACCCCGTGACGTCATGATCAACTTGCTCAGCAGCCGCATTCCAATCACCAACGATTACAGGCAAACCCATCGAAAGGGCTTCCATAGAAACAAGCCCTTGTGTTTCATACCAAAGGCTAGGAAAGACCAATGCGCGCGAACGCGCCATCCACTGTTCAACCTCTTTCGGTGAAGCCCAGCCTACTAATTCTGCTTGTGGATTGGCTTTTCGAATTGCCTCCTCTTCAGGGCCAGCGCCTAAAAATACTGCGCGGACACCTGCAGCCTTAGCTGCAAGAGCAAAATCTACGCAACCTTTTTCCTCTGCCCATCTACCGACAAAAAGAAAAATACTATTCTGCTCTGTTTTTACTCGAGCGTTCTCGAAATTAACTTCGTTGGGATTTGAGAGGTAATGCAATCGCGCCTCCGGTGGTAAGTATGGACGCATCAACTCTAATGAAGTTTCAGAAATGTAAATAATATCCCTTAATTCGCGTGGCAACTGACCTGCACTCAGCAAGACTGCCTGACGAGCAACTCTCCACACCTTATGTAAAGGGTGACGTTTATCGCAATTAGTAGTCAGGCAAGCGATCCCCATTGCTTTACGAGTACAAATTTCTTCTCGCTGGTAGTCATAGAAACCACCATTTGGGCAAGCTAAAAAATACTCATGCATGGTATAAACATGCGGTAACCGCCCACCAGTTAAGATTGGACCAAAGGCCGGTGATAGCCCGCGGCTAAAAGTATGCCCATGGATAATAGATTTCTTTGGATCAGCAGCATCAACTAAATCAGCCAGTTTACGTAAAGCCTCGCGGTTCCAGATCCCCCGACCAATCGCAGTTATCCGATTAGATTCATCCACTAGATCGCGCTGATTAAGACAAACAACCTCGACGCCAGCTTCAATCAGTCCTTTATCAACAGGTCCGCTAGGTGCGAAAAAAGTAACGCGCCGCCCCGTCGCCGCCAGCGCCTTTGCCTCAGTTATCGCAACCTTAGCAGCACCACCGTTAATAGATGCCGAGTCATTAGCGATAATAATATGATTGATCTCAGACATAGCGCTTCTCACAGTTACTCGAATTCAATTTCCCAACATTTGCAATGATAGCAACAGAACTTACACCCAGGCTGCCAGCTAAGCGGAATTCACTTATCATCATCTTTGATGTACCAGCACTTGCCGCTAAAATAGCCGTCCTCGGCCAAATTTAACCATCGGCAATCACTATCACTTCCTAGAATAATCTACTTGATTCGCTCACCTCTATCGTCGAAGATAATGTTAATGCTTCATATATGAAGGGTTACGAATGTCTCTTCCTAACTACTATTTTGATTGATATCTTCTTTGTCATAATTCACATCTGCTGCGTATATGACTCATTTGGCAGGGTGTCGGTCAAAGGCGGGCAAGATCACTCTTACTTTAATTAAGCAATCTTACTGCCTCGACTTTAAAAGCTTCGCTAGAGTTTTCCTTGTTCTCATATGTCGCTCGTTCTCGCCCCATCATCCCATTAATTGTATGTCCGGTAAACTGGAGGAGGATCACCATGTCCCAATACTTTTGCCAAGAAGTTCCCTACAAAAAAGATTGCTATCTGTCAGTGATGAAGAGCTACCGCCCCTAATTCAAATATTCTCGGTAAAAATATATTTAAACTGTCTCAGGAAGGAGTAGCAAATCAGCGCTTGAGAAAATAACCTGAGACGGCAGGCGGGACTACTGGTAGCCCAGTAAGCGCGCAGTAATAATTATTGTATCGTGATGGCGATGTGATCTTCGGTAGACCTCTTCAACATTGAAATTAAAGGGGGGCTTGTCAATCCATAGTCCTGAGCCTATTCCAGCTCTCGAAGCTGTTCCCGCTGGTATATCAACATTGATCTTGTCAGGCGATGTTGCCACCGTATTGGTTACAAGGATGTGCGCGTCACTATGGTGCGCCACAAGCTTTGAAAGAATGCGTTCAACATCCTTATTTGGTAGATGCTGGAGAACCTCTCTGACCGTTATCAACTCCGCCGCGGGGAGATCCTCTCTGCCTGCATCCAGTTGTTGGAATTTTATGTTATCGCTCTCAAAGGCAATTTTGTTACGATCAATAATTACTTGGGATACATCCGTCCCCAGATAAGTTATCCGTTCGTCATTTAGTACTGTAAGAATACGCTGAGAAACTTGAAAATCACCGCAACCGATATCAACAATCGATACTATATTGTGACGTTTGATGTAATCGACAACAAACTGCTCATACTCAGTTGAATTCGCAGGAAGGGAGCCCTTTCCCGAACTTGCTTCTAAGTTGGCATTGCTGCCCCAACGATGATTCATATACACGTCATCAAAAATAGACCTCTTGGAACGTCCATAGGATCGTAGTTTCATGAGGAGTAAACTGGCAAATCGTTTCATTTTCAATATGTGATCCTTTAGATATCAAGCCAGAAAAAGTTACTACACCAAGATGAAGCTTCATATACAAATCGGCAAAGGTTTAACCCTGCTAGCTATATGCCAATCTGTCGACAAAAAATACACTGGGACAGTAATGGTCTGCAATAGTAGGACTATTTATAAGTGTCTCCCCGTTCATATGAGCGGCCATCTGCGCCACCGCCTCATAGTACAGCTGATTAGGCGTTTGGTCGCCCAACGACTGCTGCTTTCTCTCTGTGTTGTAGAATTCAATGTTGTGACCCAATGACTTTTTGGCAGCTCTGATGTTGTCGTACGCATGAAGATAAATTTCCTCGTATTTCACGCGAGCCCACAATCGTCCTACTACTACATTCTCGACCCAACGTCGTTTGCCATCCATGCTGATAGCGATATCGTTTGACTTCAGAAGCCCCGTAAAGTCCTCACTGGTGAACTGACGCCGCGATCTGCGTTGAGATTTTCCGGTGCGACATTGCGCTCAATCGCTTCTTCAGTGCATCGATACAGAAAACGGTCTAAATATGGTTCGACATTCGCTACTACACTACTCGTCTGGAGGACCAGACAATAACTGCAGCTAGATAAACAAAACCTTTCGCCATCTGGATACAGGTGATATCCCTCGACCAAGCCTGATTCGCCATACTCAGGTTATGACCTGGATATATGGCCTCGAACCCCATGGTGCGCATGAGACGTTGGACCCGCTTGCGATTGCCCCAATAACCTTCGCCTATTTACAAGGCACACTGTCTTCTCGCTGATAGCGATAGGAGTGTCGGAACCTCCTACATCCACGCCCACAGTGATCTAATCGATTTTCCCGCGAACTGGGGGTTCTACGCACCCTGCGCCTCGCGCTATTTGCGTGCAAATGAGCCGCCGCGACCGTTTCCTGCGCGCCATGTGGTTCGTCATCCACGGGCATCATTGCCATCATGTTGGGCTCGCTCACCGCCTTTAACCTGCAGTTGCTTGCCAACGCTGCGACGTTTATGGCGATACTCGCTATCCCGTTTGTGTATGAATATTGAACGAAAAACACAGGCGGAGGATCGGGACAAGGCAGGAGCGGAATGAAGTGATATTTTTCTTACGCCAAAGCTACCGCACTACCCGGCTGGATAGTTTTTGTACAGGAGGCATATAGGGCCGATGTTAGGAAGTTTATGGATCACGAGCGAGCCAGTCTATTAAGCATACGAACTACACCATTAGTTTAGGTAGACTATTAACCAAAGAATGGCACGCACTGACGAGCACTGCGAGGGGTGAATACTCACCTTTTTTATCAGGATGTGTGATGATCTGAATCAAGTTTTGCTTAAAGTGTATATATTATAGCCAGGACCAAGATGTAAGCAGACAGGCGTTCAATGCCGATTGGGTACTGAAACTTCGTCAACATAGCCCCGCGAAAAATCAGGTGCCGAGGCATACTGGGGCAAGGGTCGGCAACACCACTCGCCATCGAATGTTCCGGTCACATCCAGTAAACGTAGCCAACATTGATATACAGGCAGTATTCGCATACCCTTTATGCAATATATCGAGCCAGCCTCTATGCCCACCCTGTCTAACCGTAACCTGCTCATTTTTTTCATCGCCATTTTGGTCTTTGTGCCCCTGCCCTTTGGCAGTAACCGGCCCATGTATTGGTGGATGTCGGAATTCGTCTTGCATCTGTTAACGATGGGCGTGCTGGTTGAAGTCGCCTTCATTCAAAAGTTAACACTGCGCGGGATTGACCGGGGTGCTGCGGCACTGCTTGCACTGTTCACCGCGCTCGTTAGTTGGCAATGGTTGGCCGGTGAAACCCTTGACCCCCATGCCACACAATCGCAACTCCTCAAGACCGTATCGCTGATCGAAGTTTTTTTCCTGACGATAGTGCTGGTGAACTCCCGCCAACACTTGCGCTGGTTGGCGACCGCACTGGTGCTGGCAGGGACATTTCAAGCAGTATATGGCTCATTAATGACCGTCACGGGCACCGACTATATCTGGAACCAGCCCAAGGAAGTCTACCAGGGCGTAGCAACAGGCACTTTTGTCAATCGCAACCATCTGGCGGGCTACCTAGAGATGTGCCTGGCCCTGGGGCTGGGTCTGTTGATTGCGAATCTGGAAGATAATGGGGCAGTTACCTGGCGGCAGTTTTTTCGCCGTATCATTAACACGATGCTGGGCGAGAAGGCGCGTACACGCATTTACCTGGCGTTGATGGTGATTGGCTTGATATTGTCCCAGTCGCGTATGGGCAATACGGCGTTTTTTGCCTCGATGATGATTGCTGGCTTTATAGGCCTTGTGTTATTTCGCAAATCAAGTCGTGGTGTGGTGGTGTTGTTCGCGAGCCTGCTGGTGATTGATATATTTCTGATGGGTACCTTCTTCGGTATTGATAAGGTGCAGCAACGCCTGCAATCAACCAGCCTGGATACCGAGGAGCGCCTGGTTGTGAATGACCTGAGCCTGGAAATTGTGAAGGGCAATCTTTGGACCGGCACAGGGCTGGGTACCTATTACACGGCGTTTCCTCCGCACCGAAATGACAAGGTGTCTACGGCCTACGTACATGCCCACAGTGACCTAATCGAATTTCCCAGCGAACTGGGGATACTAGGCACCCTGCCCCTGTCACTACTTGTGCTGTATTCATTTGTCACGGCCATTCGCGTGCAAATGAGTCGGCGCTCGCGCCTGCTGCGTGCCATGGGGTTTTCGTCTGGCATGGGCATCATCGCGATCATGCTGCATTCACTCACCGACTTTAACCTGCAGATTTTTGCTAATGCGGCGACGTTTATGGTGATACTGGCGTTACCGTTTGTTTGTATGAATGTTGAGCGCAAGGCTCGACCCGGGTCGAGTAGATCACGCGGCTCAAGCGACAAACAGCCGATATCAGCGACACTGTCATAACATCCCAAAAGCCCCTGTCGCGCCAGCGCCATAGATCTTTCGATAGCCCCCAATGACGGCGCTTAACGTGAACCCGCTCATCGATGGGCTCATGCCTAAGATCGCGGCGCTTACTGCGAGCTAACCAGCAACTCCCCCACCGTCATACTCACATTCATGCTCTCGCCAGTCCACTCACACTCAGCCGTATGCTCATCGATATCCAGTCCCAGCTGTTGATGATCAGCTTCGATAGTTGAGCTTGTGCCTGCGAACTGCGGGTAACAGGCACGGCTGATCAGCTGATCATGTTTGTCGGTAAATGCCAGGGTGTTGCCATCACTCCAATCTATTCGGTAGCTGCCCTTATGCAACTCGCCGTGGTGGTAACGGCACAGCGTGACTAGGTTATTCAAGCTGGTTTCACCGCCGTCGGCCCAGTGCTGGAGATGATGGGCATCGGTGTGCTGCCATTGGCAGCAGCCGGGAAACAC
>Ga0307492_10000873_pt1 | contig 12647 bp, 9 predicted proteins | sample SI3LmetaG_FD_202365 | JGI IMG/M metagenome (GOLD analysis project Ga0307492, IMG submission 202365) | Sea-ice brine microbial communities from Beaufort Sea near Barrow, Alaska, United States - SI3L | ecosystem: Environmental > Aquatic > Marine > Coastal | place: USA: Alaska | collected 2017-05-06
GCTAACACAGATACATTAAACTAATTTAAATAAGTTAACGAGGGTGCGGAATGTATCCTTGTTAGGGGTTTTGACAAAACACGGGTCTGGTTCGTCCCTTACCGGATGACTGTTTTTATTGGCGCAAGTGAAAGAACAGCGCATTCTAAGAAAAACGTTGCAAGCAGAATTTTGACTTTCGTCCCCAAACTCAAGCCACAGCATGTGCAAAGTACATGTTCCTAAAATAGAACATGCGAACGGACGCGCAAAAGTACATGCGAACGGGACTTTCAAATCTCGGTTTTACCCCTTGCACTGTGCACGTGCGCCTTCGTGGTGCTCTTCACTGTGGTGATGACGCACGTGGACGGCACGTATATCAGGTAACTTGCCGTGCGTGGTGGTGTGGTGTGCATGAGGTCGCGGTTGCAGTCAATGAAGCCGATCTCCCATGTGGTGTCAACACTCACGCGCGCGAACATGATAGTTTCGAATGCCGTCAAGCGCAGACTGTGCGGCGTGGTGCGTGGCACGATCATGTTGCTGTGAGATAGACTGCACTGGCGTTGTATATGTACACACACCTTCCATACACGAGTCGCGATGTTCCCGTCGACGTTTGTGACAAGCAGTGAACCACGCTGCACCTTTCGGTCGCACTCGCCAATCCCCGAGACCGCCGACGACTGCGATTCCGAGTACGGTGCACCCTGTACCCCGCCTCGGTCGCGACCGCGGTTGGTCGGGGTGGATGTTGCGGCCACTGACAGAGGCATTGTCGTGCTCTCGTGGCTGCTCTGGCTCTCGGTTGTGGGCGGGCTTGTGTTCGCGATTTACACTCGAGTAGAAGCAACGCCCGAGGCGGTGTGTGTGTCGGTCGAAGTGACTGAACACGATCGGCTTCCAGTGTTGGGAGTCGTGCGGCGCTGGTCCGCGCTTATTGTTGGGTTCAACTTGGGAACGGGGGTGTTGGTACTGTTTGTGAGGAATGGGCGGGCAATTGGATTGTTGACCCAGTCTGAGGCGCTGACACGGTGGGCATTGTTGTTATTCGGTGCAGCTGGATTGACGTATCTTTCGCTGTTACACGTGCACGACACGCACGATGCGCGCACTGTGTTTATCGACGTGTGCACGAATCCACTCCGCTTGAAACCACGTGACGCGATGGTGGCAACCGTGTACGGCATGCTGCTTGTGGCTATGATATGCGGGGCCGTATTCTTCTTGTGTCGGCAAGTGGGTCCATTCTCGCGCGAGCTCGCGCAGTGGCTCTGGGTGCGGCTCAGTCGTGATCGACGCGCGTATGGGGCGTGAACGACGCTGTTACGTTGCCACCGCCACCATTGCGGCAATCATCAGCACAAAAAGCATTATCGCCGCTACGATTCGGGTGGCCAAGGCCACGCGCTGCGTCACCGACTCCAGTGCCGCGACGCGGTCGGTTTCGGTCAGGACTTCCAGTGTGACAACGGGAACAACGGCGTTTGCGTGAAAGGTTACTTCCAATACGACCGCGATGGCTGCGTCTGTTTGAACAAACGGATGGCCGTCGCTGCTCTGCACGTAATGGTGCAGCAATAGTTGCTCCGTGTTCACTATGGTCCCGAGTGTCGTTATCCCGACCCGCGGAACCGACAGTAGACACACGAACGTTCCATTCATCGGCAGGTTTGCACGGGGCACTGTGACTTCGACGTCATTGGTACCGTTGCCGAACAGGAGGTGCGTGACCGTGCACGCAACGAGTCCGGTCGGACACTGCATGTCAATGGCTGTATCCCTGTTCAATTCCACCCAGAGGCTCTTCTCGTGGTGCAGCGTGATATAGCGCGTCGAAAACACCACGGGTGCCTGTGTCTGCAGCAGTCGCCGACTTTGGGCGGTCGCTGAACCACCGGCCTCAACATCGAGGGCGACGTCGACGAACACGCCATGGCCGGCCACAGTTTCGTGTTCCGGTATTTCTGCTGCTCTGACTCGCAGGGCGTCGCGATCGGCCTCCAGTACGCCTGGCGTGTGCATGAATCGGACATGCGAGTCACTACACTGTTCATCTGAATCCGTCGCACGGGCGGAACTGCTTCGGGTGTACCCAGGCGTTGCGTTGAAATTCGTCGGCACGACACAGACGTTGTCGACGCTTCCGTGGTGCGGGAGTTCAGGAATGACCAATGTGAAGAACACGAGCCCGTACCCATCCCCTACATCCCGCGTTTGGACGTCGAGTATCTCAAGATTGGCCATTGGCGTGTTGCTTCTCGCCCCCACCAGTGTCGCCTCGAGTGCTGCCGGTGCCGTCTGGACCACGCCGTTCACCGTCCACTTCCTCGGCGGCAGCGCGGCGACGCACACGACTGCGATAGGTTCGCGCACGTGGACAAACCGAGGCTCGCAAAGCGTGATTGACTGAAATACAGTTGAGGTCGTTGGATCAATTGACAGAAACCCATTCGTAGTGTGTGCAGGGTTTTGGAGCCACGGACCAACCCTGGTCGCGACCACGCGCTCTTCGCGCAGAACGAATTCCTCGTGCCATGTCTGGACGAGTGACAACTCTGCACACAGGCGCGAGACGTGACTCCGCGGGTTGCGACACGAGATGTTGGTCCGAGTCTGATAGCCCAGTCCGATCAGATACGTTGGCACACCACTCTCCCGACTTCCCATGACATCGTTGTCGACCGGTCCGCCGCAACTGGCAAGTAGCTGTCCCGCACCGGTGATCAGTTCGATCTCTGCATGCGCATCGTCGTGTCCGCGAATTGGATCGGCATAGCTTTCACCTGTGACTGGATGGCGGCGGCTTCGCAGTGCAAATGGCGGATCTTCGCATGCCGTTCGAACCTTTGCGGTTGCGGTGCTGTTCATAACACGGGTGATGAATTCCGGTTCGTCGGCGGGTGCGACATTCCCAGGATGTGACGTGTTGTGGAACGTGGCGCCCATGTGTGCATCACAGACAGAGATGCCTTCGTGTGACGTCGCGCACAGCTGCAGTGTCACCTTGGACACGTCCAGTCGCTGGCTGGTGTGTGTCAATTTCGCCTCGACCAGAACGGGCGCCGCTGGGAAAAGCGTTTTTGCAAACGCCGTTGTGTTTGCCGGCGGCAAGAGGTATTGCGATAGGTCGAATGCCAGGTTGCACTGCTGCCGGAACACCGCAGACGCAACACCGAACAGTTCAGTTGTGTCCATGCTCCCTGCGTGGACGCACGCGAGCGGGAGAATGTCGTCGATGATGCGCGTGGCTTCCTTTCGAGTCGACACGGGCATTCGGTAGGCGACGCCCGGTGTTGCGATGTACACACCCGACGCCTCGATGACGGTGTCGACCTGTGCCCGGACCCGGACGCGGGTTGCGCCAGGTGCAAGTGCGGCGGCAGACAGTCCGCTGATCGGTCCGCGGCGGTCGACGTAGATTGGCACCGACGCGGCGGGCAGTGGGAAACTCCGGCCGGGCACCGACCACGGAAACGTGACGTACGCGTGACCGGCTGCAGGAGGAAGTTGCAGGGCTGGGATCGACAGACACGCGGTTGTCCACAGCGGCTGCTGCCACTCGGCGCATACACTGAACTCAAACGCGCCCGTGTGGATGCGCTCAAGCTGCACTTCGGCGACGAATTCGCGGCACAGTCGCGTGGACGTCTCGGTCGGGAACGTCGCAATGACGCCCATGTACGTGTCCGGTAATTGCTGCAGCCGCGCCGACTCCACTGTCGTGAGCCCGCGCGTTGGCATGTGGACAGTCAGCGCGCCCTCTGCGACATTGCGAAGTGTGATTCGCGGGCGGTTTACGACCAAGTCGTGCTCCTCTTCGGGCTCGATGGTGAGCATCGAGTACATTCCCCACTCTATCCCCGAGTTCGTGTACATGCTATCGCGCGCTGTGAGTTTGTCACCGAAAGCCTCGACCGATAAATCGATAGTGGCGCATACCGTCAATGGAACTGCCCGAATGGGGGCGCTGGGGAATGCATCGAACGGTGTAATTGGGGTTGTGTGCGTGAGAGTCAGCGACGAGCCACACACAGCCGCGATCAACGCGAGTGCAGCACACAGCTGGAGGGAGTGCATTCCGTCTTTGTCGTGTTGCTGCTCTCGCTAAATGAGGTTATAGGACGAATAGTAAGGAACGCTTCGCATAAGCGGGGGTGTGAATACGCAGTATACGGCGGATACGACAATGAACCCCGCCATTGCGGTATCGGCCATGGGTTGGGACGGGCGAAGGGAACGGTAGTAAAGAGAGTGTTTAAAAATGATGATGCAGTCGGCAACCGCCACTGATAACCACACCCCCACGGTTGCCGCCAACCACGCGAGTGCGAAACCCAGTCGGAGGGACTGCATTATGTCTTTGTGTGTGCGTTCTTCTTGTGGCGTGTCATTCTTGCACGGAGACCGACTTGCGCGTGTTGTTGTTTATGTGGTGATTACCCACAGCGCGGCGGGTTGCGACGCGTCGGGGAATGTGCGTTTGATGTTGTAATTGACGAACACCTCGAGCACGTCGTGTGCGAGTTGCATCTCCTCTTCCCCGTTGGAGACGTTCAGCATGATACTTGGCAGTATCTGGACGTGATCCCCATTCGGAGACGGGTGGCTGCCCATTTCGTCGATCTCCTGTCTCATGGTAAGTGCGACCTGGAGCCGCCCGATCAGTGCCATTGGGATTGCCGCCGCCTCGCACACAAACGTCGCGGGCGTCCCGGTGATGTCGGTGCGCAGAACGATGAACGCGGGCTGTGGCTGTGTGGTTTCTGTCATAGCGGTGGACAGTGTGTGGGTGTGACTGTGTGTTTATTCAGCAAGACGCCGAGTCTTATCGCAGCGTGTACAGCACCGCACACAGTGCGAGTCCGGCCACTGCGGTCCCGACCACCGAAACGGCGACGCTGAGAAGTGTATACCCCCTGCCCCGCGCCAGTCGAGGCGGGATCTTCGCTGGCGGGGGCGTCGCCGCGATCTTGGCAAAGTCGTCAGACGGCTTGTCGTGAAGGACTATGAGTGTGGTTGTGAGAATCGGCCACGTGGCAGGGTTTGTGGTCGGAAACTCCCATGAACTGCCCGTCCAGTAGGGCGAAGAGATTGTCAATTGGATTGCCGTGGTCGTATTCAAGAGCGAGAGCGGGAATGTGACGGGGACCGAGAAGAACCCAGCGCTCTTGAACTGGGCGAATGACGTTTTGAAGGAGAGCAGTGGAGACGTGATGACCGATGGCGTGGTTGTCCACGTGACTTTCAATGGCGCGTCACTCGTGATCGTGTCGCCTGCGTGTATTCCGATGGGGGCAGTGACATTGACCGTCACAGACGTCTGCGTCGTGTTCACCAACGGAACGCGCACGACCGACGGGCGGACATTGGGGCCGTAGTTTGCGAGTGGCGGGATTGCACGCAGCGGGATCGTGACGTTGGGCAAGGCGGTCACGACACCCGTCGCCACGTCCACCTTGTGTAGAACGGCCGTCCATGCGGTGTCGCTGCTGAGAAATTGGACGGTCCCGGGGACATCGATCAGACACACTGCCGTCTTGTATGTGACGGTGTTCTTCGAGAGCGTTTCGTTGCATGGCAGTGAATTCTGGTACAGGAGACGCGGCGCATGCGCAGACAGCGCGTAGACTTGCAGTGAGGTCGGTGGGGTGCTCTGGATTGTTACGGTGTTGTCGTGTGTGGCGTCGCAGTGCATGGCGTAGGGTTGCCCGCGCTGGACACCAGGACGCCCATTCGAGAAGTGAGGGAAACATTCGATTGAGAACGCTGCGTAGGTTGGTGTGAGTGTAAAGGTTGGATGCACTGCATCCGGAAACACCGAGTCGGGCCACCAGACTTTTCCGGGCGTCCGGGTGGCCGGTCCCTCGAAGAACGGGACGTGGATCTTGAGAACGTAGGTCCGTCCAACTGCGACAACCGAGCCCGGTATTCGATCAAGTCGGATTTGGCCTTTGTACTCGCCGTTGAGCACAAATGTGGGTGTTGTGTAGCGAAGTGCTGGGTTCGACGACTCGTTGTATGTCAGCTGGATGCTGTTCGCCGGCTTCCCGGCCTCGGACAGCACAACCATCGGGTACCGCTTGGGCGTGACGGGGAACGCGATTTGCCCCAGACCGCGGACGACGACGGCTGTGAATGAAATTATGACAAACGGTTCGCTCTGTGTCACGACTGCAGTGGCGGTTTCCTTTGGTGCGTCGGTAACCGGGTTGTAGAATTTCAGGGTTGCGTCGTGCCCCGGTTGTGTCGCGGGGTTTGGTGGCATCCATTTCTGCTGGAATGGTGTTGCCGCCGTGTAGTCCCAGTATGTGGTGTAGAACGTCACCTTTGAAACATCGGCGACAAATGCGGCATTCGTCGTGATCGGGAGCAAATTCTCGAGTTCGTACACAAACGACACAATGAACATGGTGTACAGTGGGTTTGCAGTCGTCACGTTGGATGCGCGTGCGGTGAGTCTCGCTGCGACGTGCGAGTACTGCGAAGCGGACGATCCCTTCTGTCCGATCTGAATGTGCATGAGCATCTCGAAACCGGCATCCCCACCCGCGGGCTGTGTGGTGTAGCGCGGGCACGGGATTTGGGCGACAACCGAAATCGCACAGCCAGTCTGGGCGCATGCGAACGTTGTCTGTGCGATTCGACTAACGACGTAGCCAGGGGTTGATACTGGCCATGGCAGAACGTTCACAGTCCGTGTGGCTGGTATGATGTCGTTCTGCTGCCAGCGCCGGAATTGCTCGCTCGTGGTATTTCCCGGCGCGCCTGTGCGCTGGATGTTCATTGTGATGTCGAACGACGTCGTCGCGACACCGTTGTCCTGGACCGGGTTCCACGTCGCGAGATCTATCGTGTATGAGCACGTTGCAGTCGGTCCGTTGAACGGGGGGATTGCGTAGTTTTGGTCCGCGGGGGCGATGGGGACCATGAAACACGGCGTCGACACGATTCCGGTCTCATCGGTGCCAGGGGTGCGGGCTGGATTCGAGCCGATGCGCGTAACTCCAACGACCTCTCGGCTGCCGACCCCGCCATAGAGTTTGATGTCTTTGTAGATGGGGATGAGATACACTCGCCCGATTTTGAACGATTTCTTGACGCCGTCTCGAACCCCGCTGGTCGTATATTCGTATCTGCCACTGACGTTGTATATGCTTTTGTCGATCGTCATGACGATACCCGCAGGCACTGACGGTGTGGAATCACAGCAATAGTAAGGAGGGAAATGGTAATGCGTGAAGTGGTCGCTGATTGCATTGATCGTTTCACCGGATATAACCACATACACGGGCACTTTCCTTTTGCCGCCCAGCCAAATCGCGTTATTTGGGATGTGCCATTTCACCGCATGAATGGCAGGGTCGTCATACACAGACGCAAACTCTCCGTATGGCCGGGTTGCGAGCGTGACAGTGATTGGGGTGGCGATATCCGACGTGACGCCGGAAAACGGGTCTTTGTATGGCACTGTCATCTGCGTCGATCCAGAAACGAAGAGGTTGTACACACATGTTCCCTGTACCGGTGTACCCATCTGCGCGGGTGTGCACGGGTTGCGTGGTCGTCCGATGTGCGTCTGTTCCCCATGAATATGTGCCAATGCGCTCACGGGTGTGGTTGAAAACAGACACGCCGCTTGATTGTTCGCACACGAGGCATTGAACCCGGTTCTGGGGTTTGTGCTTGGACATATAATGACTTCTCTCGAAACGCAGACACCTGGCATGTCGATCTCGAAGACGGTGAACGTGGCTGTGAGCACTTTGCGTGGAAACCACGTCTGCGCATCGATGGCAAGGGCCGCCACAACCACAAGCAGGAAAACAACGCGCCACATGGTTCAGATGAGTGGACGGGACAATGTTGTTTATTGCGACTCGCTGGCGCCTGGAGCCCATGACACGAGAAATACGTCGTGTTGTGCTTGAACTGTTTATGCATTATAAGTGCTGGTGTGTGGCACGGTGCGAAAGCGCCATGTCTGAACAGACATGTGTTGCGTGTGATACCACGTTTGCCGCGACCACACCGGCGACCGCGTGTCGCATCTGCGAGACGGCGTTCTGTGACCCGTGCTTTTCCGCATTCACGCACTGTGTGCACTGCCACACGCCGATCTGCGAACCGTGTCTGCTCACGACGCAGTGCGTCAATGGCTGTGGCCCGTGGTGTCTCGACTGTGTGGACGGCTCGATAGCATGCTGGGTGTGTCGGGAGGTTTGGTGCTGTCGGTGCGTGGCGATTCCACCCAGCGGGTCGTGTCGACATTTCCGGACGAATATGATCAAGTGTGACTGGGTCGGGTGTGTACAGTTTGCATGCGTCAGGTGCTTTCCGGACAATGGGCAGTGTGGAACGTGCACATAAACAAAGACGCAATTGACGCCTCTCTCATTTGCAATGGAACCGGAACAGGACCATGAAAAACACTGCACGGCTTGCGCGGCGTTGATCCGCGAGTCCACTGCAGTCGCAATTTCGTGTCACGTCTGTGCTGAGTATTTCTGCGACCCGTGTGCGTCGCTGATTTCGCAGAAACCAGTGATTCTGTGCGAGAACTATGCATATGGTTGTTCCGCCGCGGTGTGTGCGCCATGCTGGGACAGTATCCCGTCTGTGCGCCGGTGGTTTACGAATGTTGCACCGCTTGACCGGCGACGGGAACAATAACGCATTCGTGCTGATAAACAACCGGTCATTCTGGTCGACACGCATCCATCCCATGACGACGAACCCGCCACCCACCCTCCGCGATTTCGCTTGTTGCATGCACTGTGCGAAGCAAATTCAATGGGCAGACATCGACGCGGGGCTGTGTCCGATCTGCACCGACCGGTTTTGTGGCAGCTGCGTTGCGACCACCGGAGTGTTCCAGAACTGCGGACAGTGTTGCTCGTCGGCGTGCGCGGGCTGTCTCGACATTGCGAATTGCGCGGGGTGTATGCAGACTGTATGTGTCGAATGCAGAGGCACTGGCTGCAATTGCACGGACTGTACAACCTTTTATTGTGTTTCGTGTATCGAGGAGCCGTTCAACGGGGGCGCACGGTGTGTTTGGCAGTGTCCGAACTTTGAGACGTGCAGGCAGCTGCAGTGCATTGACTGTGCGACCCGCGCATGTGTCAAGTTTCGATGCCCGACGTGCTTGGACACCGACCTACCACCGGCAATGCGACGGACGACAGTGTAAATCCAACCTACAGTCTCGAATCCATCCTCGCTCGGAATGCGACTCCCGCCAGTTGGCTTGCGACGTCCATTGCCAGCTCTGCCCTTTCGATCTCCTTCTCCAATTTTGCGTCGTGTGAGTCCATGCTGCGCTTAGAAATAGCATCACAGAACGCAACAATCGCATTGTACTCTGCGTCCATCGCACGCTCCGCGGCGATCGAAAGCGCGTTTCGCGTGCGCATTGCATGGTGTGTGCACACTTCCCTTCAAATGCACATGCACGCAATGGGTGTTTATTACAATGCGAACATGGACGGGTTCCGCATCACGGCAGGAGGGCTTTCACATTCGTCGTCTGCGTCGCAGCAAGTTCCCGGTTCACCGTAACTCATAATGCTTCCCTCTGGATAATGACACATGACGCTCGATTGTGACCCTTGCGACTCTGCATCTGCACACACCAAACGGCGGCGCTTGCGTGGCACAATCTCGCCGTCTTCTGAGCCACCGTCTGTGTCACCGCTGTCATCGCTATCGCTTGTCATGACCGCCGACTCGCCCTCGCTAGAGTCGTGGGTGCTGTACCGACACTCGTCGTCGCCAACTACGATCGAGTCGTCGTCGTCGTCCTCGTCGACAGTCTTTCGCTTCCGGAACTTGGACTCGTCCTCTTCACCGTCCGGGTTGTACTCGGTGCCACTGCTGAAGTCGTCCTCGTCCTGGCTCATATCGCCCAAGCAGATGTCCGGATTTCTGTCGTCGTCGGCGTCAAGGCTCGCGTCTGCGTCATAGTGATTATACACATGACCGCTCATCGTGTTGCACCGCATGGTGTCGCGCGCAGTGATGGCGACGGCAGAGGAAGCCCAGGCGGCGTGCTCGTCGTCGGGGAGACGCAGCTCGGCGGAGAGGGCGAGGATCGCACAGTACAATTGCTGCTGAATCTCAATCGCGATATTCGAGTTTGTAGCGGCACCGAGCAGGGTCTGGAACACGTGCGACCATGGCATGTCGGGAAGATCCGCTGTGGTCGCTGCGGCTTGATGCAGCGACGGTGGCGTACCGAGTACCCGCTTTGTGCCGATGTAGCACTTCTCCGTCTGCATTGTCGCCACAAGCGTAGTGACCTCGAGGAATGTCTCGGTGTGGAGGCGATGTCGGCATAGCGCGATGGACGACTTGCACATGTTTGGGAACAGCGCACGGGTGACCGGTAAGAACTGCACCCACTCGGCCTCGTCGGGTCGCGACTCGAGAATGGCCATGTACTCGCCGGGCGTGCTGATCACAGTCCGCGGCGTCTCGCGCGCCCAGTTGGTTGGAAACGTCAAGGCCGCGCCGAACACTGCGGCGTCCGCACTCGGGATGTACTTGGCGAGGGCGTTGGTATAGACGAAAAGCTGGGCGCGCAACAGCTCGGGTGCCGCCTTGACGAACCGCGCCAGTGCCACCATGATCCCCACTGACGTCGCCGTCTTGGCGAAGAGCGGGCGTCGGCACTGCCGTGCGATATCCCTGATCTGGCGCCAGATATGCGCCTGCTCAATCAGGTCCGCGTCGGTCCCAGTCGGGGTGTCACCGGCGGTGAGCGCACAGAACCAGTTTGTTTTCATGACGCAGTGCATGAACAGTCTGTGGTGGTTGGTGCTGATGAATACCGAATTGTGTCCGACCCGCAACAGCTCGGCTGCGAGGTGCTTCCGGTCGGTCTTGCTCACATGGACAGACCTGGGAAGGTCCTCGCAATGGATGTGTATGTGCTCGATGGGGTCCATGTTTCGGGATGGGAGTCAAACCCACCGGATCGACAGACGCTTATGGCACACGACATGCGAATAAACGACGGTGTGCGTGTTTATTATGCGTGGCGGCGAATCCTCGAGTGGGTGAGAAGTTCGTCGGTTTCTAGGTGCCCTAAAGTCGCGGCGGAGCTGTAAGGGGCGTTTGTCGACCTCGGCCCTGTCACTGGAACCAATTCGATCTCAGAACCGATGCCATTATTGGCCTCTTCATATTGTTTCGTTGACGGCATGCCGGTCTCGGACAAGCAAATTCCCACGGACGCGAGAAACAGCGCACCCATCCCGGCGAGCAGTGCGATAAAGCTGCCACTCGACGAAGAACCAGTCGTGTTGCCCACATTCGCATAGATGACGAGTGGGTTTCCCTTTGCATCGAGCGCATATGACCGCTTGGCCGAACTGGCCGAGAATGCAACACCCGCGGTTGGCTTGAGTTTCGCCCCAACGATGGAGAAGTAGCGCAGGGTCGCGCCGGTTCCGGCCGCGTCGACCACAGCGACCGCTATTTGACCGACATGCACGGTGTTGTTCGCACCGACAACCCATAGGGCCACGATGGCGCTGCCGTCGAAGAGCACAAGCGGCGCAAGGCACGTCTGTGCCGGACCCGGAAGGGTTACGAGGACTGCGCTTGTCGGCGATGTCACAGAGGGCGTGGTGACGTTCTGCGTGACAATCGTCCACTTGACTTTATTCGCCGGGTTTTTGAGCGTGGCGAACTTGGCGCCTATTTCAGGTGCGAAGGGGCAGTTGTCTGCGAGAAGCCGACGCCCTGCAGGCGCGGTGTACACCGCACCAGTGCCTGTGAAGTATACCGTGGACGGTACACCCCCCAGCTCGATATGGGCCTCGACTTCCCGTGCCGGGTCGCCAGACACACGCGAGTAGTGCGTCACGGTGGTCCCGAGTTCGCCTGGAAGTCGAATCTGCGTTACGACTGTGGGTGGCGGGAGTGAGGCGGACACGCTGACCGATGACTCTGCGGCAGTCGGCATATTGGCGGTCGTGAAGATGGTACCGCCGTCCAGTGGCGTGGCAGCAGACGACGCGAATGCGGTGCGCACAAAGAGATGGGTGTTGGTGACGAAGAGATGGGTCGGGGGCTTGGAAACGACCGACGACACGATGGCGCGCCAGTTGTGCGTACTGCCGTCTTTGGAGGTGGCAACGATCTCGATGATGAGCACATTCCCCGCCGCATTCAGACCGGCAATGTACACGAATGCATTTTGTCCGTCGAACGATGCCAGGACCGGGTCTCCCACCAGCCCGGTGCCGCGCAGCGGTGTGGTGACGATGTCGGTCTCTTGGCCTTCGTTCGTGAGCTGTGCGGTTTTGTACATGTATTCCCCCGCGACGGTTCCTGTGTAGAGGATCGCGATGCCGCCGGTCTGGTAGTCGGGGGTTTGCGAGAACTTGGTGCCAGCAGGAATGATCAGCGTGGACATGGTCGTCCCGGCAACCACAGTGCTCCCGGTCTTGCGTGTGTGCGTTGCCTCCGTTGAAGCGGTGGTACTGTCGCTTACCACTGTCGCCACACTCTTGTGTGTCTGCGCGGGCGTGGTACTCGCGGGCGTTGTTGGTGCGGCGGTGGTTGGGGCGGCGGTTGCACCGACGGCGGTGGCGGCAGTGGTGGCAGCAGTGGTGGCAGCAGTTGTCGCAGCGGTGGTGGGGACGGTTGTCACGGGG
>Ga0307492_10000874_pt1 | contig 12642 bp, 12 predicted proteins | sample SI3LmetaG_FD_202365 | JGI IMG/M metagenome (GOLD analysis project Ga0307492, IMG submission 202365) | Sea-ice brine microbial communities from Beaufort Sea near Barrow, Alaska, United States - SI3L | ecosystem: Environmental > Aquatic > Marine > Coastal | place: USA: Alaska | collected 2017-05-06
GGCTATGCATTCTTGGCTGATTGCTTGATCGGACTTGATCCCGTGAACCCACAAACAACCGCGCGTATGGCCACCACATTTGATGCTTGGGCGCAATTCGATACGCACCGCCAATCGCAAATGCGAGACGCGTTGCAGCGGATCGCGGATACTCCAAATTTAAGCGGCGACACGACTGAAATAGTCACCCGAATTTTGGGTTAATCGCTTATGATCATGTACACGGCAGATAGCTGTTGTTTTGGCGGCTTGTTCCCATGCCTTTGCTAGCTTAGAACCCCAGAAAGCTGACCGATTGCGGAGACAACCCATGCTAGACCTGACTTATGACTCCCCTGCCCCAAAGGTAATCGCGGGCGCCCAGCACGACTGGGAACTTGTGATCGGGTTGGAAGTGCACGCGCAGGTCGCCACGGCGTCCAAGCTGTTTTCAGGCGCATCTACCTTGTTTGGGGCCGAGCCCAACAACAACGTCGCATTTGTCGACGCAGGCATGCCCGGCATGTTGCCCGTCATCAACGAAGGCTGCATTGAGCAAGCCGTCCGCACGGGCCTTGGGCTAAATGCGCAAATCAACTTGAATTCCGCGTTTGACCGTAAAAACTATTTCTATCCTGACCTGCCGCAAGGCTATCAGATTTCGCAGTTGTACCACCCGATTGTTGGTGAAGGCGAAGTGCTGGTCGAACTTGGCGATGGAACCGCGCGCTTGGTACGCATTGAACGTATCCACCTTGAGCAGGATGCGGGTAAATCGATCCACGATATGGACCCGACAATGTCATTTGTTGACTTAAACCGGACAGGCGTCGCCTTGATGGAAATCGTGTCCAAGCCAGACATCCGTGGCCCAGAAGAGGCGGCAGCCTTTGTTGCCAAACTGCGCCAGATTCTGCGATATTTAGGGACCTGCGATGGCAATATGCAAAACGGGAACATGCGCGCCGACGTGAACGTGTCGATCTGCCGTGCTGGCCAATACGAGAAATACCAAGAGACCCAAGATTTCAGCCACCTTGGCACCCGCTGCGAAATCAAAAACATGAACTCCATGCGGTTTATCCAAGCCGCGATTGATGTCGAAGCCCGACGCCAGATCGCACTGATCGAGGACGGCAAAAAGGTTGTGCAGGAAACCCGCCTGTATGATCCAGATAAAAATGAAACGCGTTCGATGCGGTCCAAGGAAGAGGCGCATGATTACCGCTACTTCCCCGACCCTGATCTTTTGCCGTTGGAGATCGAACAGGCTTGGGTCGATGATATCGCCGCGACCCTGCCCGAGCTGCCGGATGCCAAAAAATCCCGTTTCGTCAATGATTTCGGCCTGTCTGACTATGACGCGTCGGTATTAACCGCCGAAGTTGCCAACGCGGTCTACTTTGAAGCAGTCGCAAGCGGTGCCGATGGCAAGCTTGCCGCTAACTGGGTCATCAACGAATTATTTGGTCGCCTGAAGAAAGACGAAAAAGATATCGTCGATAGCCCAATTTCGTCGAACCGTCTTGGCCAAATTGTGGCGTTGATCAAATCAGAAAAGATTTCCGGCAAGATCGCAAAAGACGTATTTGACATTGCCTATACCCAAGACCGCGACCCGACAGAAATTGTCGCGACCGAAGGCATGGAACAGGTCACAGACGCAGGTGCTATTGAGGCTGCCGTCGACGAGATTATCGCAGCCAACCCTGATCAGGTCGAAAAAGCCAAAGCAAATCCAAAGCTTGCTGGTTGGTTTGTTGGACAGGTGATGAAAGCCACCGGCGGCAAAGCTAATCCAGCGGCTGTGAATAAATTGGTCGCGGCCAAGCTCAGCCAGTAGAGTATGATGGGTTAAAACCCATCCTACGCGTCTAAACAACTGTCGTGGGGTTTTCAGATGGGTGGTAATCTGGGCACGTCTGCGGCTAAGCGCACGCGCGTTCCAGCAGTTGTCATCCATCTATTGGGGTATCCAAAATACAAACCACTACCCATAGAGATGTCGATCTTATCGTGCAAATCATTGGATTTGCACGCTATTGTTGATACAAACACAGGGTGAAATCGAAGGATGAACCAATGTCGCAGTATGAATACAAAGTCGTGCCAGCTCCGAAAAAGGGGCTTAAGGCCAAGGGGATTAAATCCGCTGATGATCGGTATGCCAACGCATTGGAAACTGCGATGAACGCTCTTGGCGCCAAAGGCTGGGAATATCAGCGATCGGAGACATTGCCATCCGAGGAACGGTCCGGCCTGACACGGCGTGTGACGACATTCCAAAACATGTTGGTATTTCGCCGCGCAGTGGCATTGGATGTGATTGAACCTACCGTCGTCGACATTGTCGATGACAACACAGCACCGGCAATAACCGCCGTGGTGGATGAAACACCGTCACTTGAAGCCAAGCCGCTTGACGCGGACCCTGCGCGCGCCGAGCCACAAGTTGCTGCCAAATAATTATACGATATCAATCGACAGCGCGTGGATGCGCCCAATAATAGTTGGTCCGAGGGCGGTGTGAATCGCACGGTGTCGCGCAATGCGTGACATTTGTGCAAACTCGGGAGTCGCAATTTCAATCCGCCAATGGCTTTCGCCAGTGCCATCATCACCGGCATGACCCGCGTGCATATGGCTTTCGTTGATCACATTTAGCGTCGTTGTGGCAAAAGCATGCGCCAAAGCGCCATTTATCTCGTTGTCCAGCCCCATTATTTTCACTTTGCCCCCTTCTATCTGACAACCAGAAGCTTAAAGTCTCTTGGTCGAGTCGGAAAGGTTTTACGCACAATGAAAAAAAATGATCCCTTTGGTTTTGATATGTCGGTGACGTCATCAAAGAAGAAAAATCCACGTGGTCGGCGGGGCATGTCAGGTGCATCCGAGACCTCAACGCGGCGTTGTGACCATGATGGCTGTCAGGAGGCTGGCAAATACCGTGCCCCAAAATCGCCGGACGTTATGGATGATTATTTCTGGTTCTGTCAGGAACACGTCCGCGAATATAACCTCAAGTGGAATTTCTTTAACACCACGTCAGAGGCAGAGCTCGCCGCACAGATGGATCAAGACCGCGTCTGGGACCGTCCAACCAAGCCTTTTGGCAAGCGGACCGAGGAACAGCGCGCTTGGTCCCGTTTGGGCGTCGATGACCCGCATCAGGTGCTGGGTGAAAATGCCACCATGAACCCTGGCAAAGGCCCCGCCGCTGGACGTCGCTTGCCTGCGACCGAACGCCGTGCGCTTGAGGTTCTGGAAGCAAAGGATAATTGGACCAAGCCGGAAATCCGGAAGGTCTATAAGTCATTGATCAAGGTGCTGCACCCCGACATGAACGGCGGGGATCGCAGCCAAGAGGATCAGCTCAACGAAGTCGTTTGGGCGTGGGATCAGATTAAAAACAGCAAAAGCTTTCGAGGCTAAAGCACGCGCGCTTCAAGGTGTTCGGGCAGAACTGCCTCAAATATCGTTTCCCGCTCGACCCGCCACACCATCAAAAAGTAATGCGACGCCATCAAGGTGCAAACCCAAAACGTGACAAGCAAGGGTGTGCTAAACAGTGTCACGAATAACGAAAACGGGCCGAACATTGTCCCGTAGAACGGAAACGCCAACGTGCCGCCGACAAGGCCGCCAAGAAAACTAATCCAAACAGTGCCGATGATCGCAAACGTCACCCCGCGCAAGCCCGGCAGACCCATCCAGTTACTGCCCATGTACAGCCCGGCACTACCGCCAAACCCACCCGAAATCATCACCCACCAGTGATAGGACGAGAACCGGTGAAACACGGTGTCCTGGCCACCCAACGAAGCCACCACGTTTAACGCCAGCACCCCGCCAAGAAAAGCGACGCCCAAATAGGCCAACAGAATGCTCTGTTCACCCTCTGTCATCGTGATACGTCGGCGAAGCCGGACGAGCGGAGAAATAATGTCATTCATATTGTCGGTTGCATAACATGTATAGGTTGAGTTTCCGACAGGTTGTTGGGAAAATGACTGTTTCTATATTGGTTAAAACTGCCCCTAAAGAGACACATTCAGCGTGCCGAATTCAGCCTCAGGTAATTCATAATATTGCGTTTAGTTTCAACGTACTAGGCGTCTATAAAAATCAAACTCGAGCCATTTAAACAATGCCGTTTTCCGATCGGCGCCGGACCATTGTTAAAGATGTGACCGAGATGGCTTCCGCAGCGGCGGCAATGGCACTCTGTGCGCTTTGAAAATAACGTGTTGCCTTCTTTAGTGCGTATCGCATTTGACAGGCTAGCAAAAAAACTCAGCCAGCCGGTGCGGCTGTCGAACTTCGCTTCACTGGCATAAAGCGCAAGATCACAACCACGGCAGGTGTATGTGCCAGCACAATAATTTCTATCCAGAGGGCTGGTACCAGAGCGCTCCGTGGCTTCACAGCGCATGACTTGGTATTGTAGATTGGTCAGCAACGCGCGCCATTGCACATCGGTCCGTGTCACTTCAAACGACTGAGCATAGAGAGCGGCAGGCGCAATCGCGTTTCCAAAAATGGACAGGGCGAATGTGCGGCGGTTCATCATTTTGCGACCTCTACATTTTACTCATTTAAATGATGTGTTGAGATGGTCTTGTTCCGAAAATAGATATTTCAGCGCAGTGCACGATCATGTGACGCCTGCGTAATCGTCATGGATGATTTCGCGCCAAAGATTCATCGCAATTTTCTGGAAGCGGTCACCCAATCAATGCACCAACGTTACCTGTCCCTCAGCAAAAACATCTCCAGTCGGGGCACCTGTCTGTGATCCACTTTGCGGCTCATCGCTGATCGCAAGCACACCACTCCCCATCTGCTCAATCAACGTTGTGGGCACAATCATCGTCGTTTCTGGTTCGCCCTTTGGCCAAACGCCCAGCGATACCGGCTGACTACCGTCAGCAATCAACTAAACTTCAAGCGTCCGCCCTGTACCTGGTCCGCCAGCCGTCTGATTCATCACCAAAGCACCCGTTTCGGGGTCAAATCTTGCCTGAAAAACAAAGTTTGCGTCCTCCAAGACAACTTCAGCCACAAAACTTGGTCCATCGTCGCGCAAAATATCCGTCTGGCTTAGCGCGAACAAAACAACGGCCACTGCGGCCAGCCCTCCCAATACCGGGTTCAAAGCACCGAACCGCGCAAAACCAACCCGCGCAACTAGGGAACTTTTCTTTTTAGGTGGACCAAACAGCGCTTCATTAATCCGCTCTTCCAATGCGTCGGGCGGTGACACGGGGGCCACGTCGTCTGTTAGGTTTGCAAAAATCTCGATCCACTTGGCGTAGTGATCCCTCATTTCTGGGTCCGCAGCGAGCAAGTCCTCAATCGCGTTTTCCTCGGCAGGAGACAACAGCCAAAGGGCGTATTCGGCAGCAAGAACCATCTCGTCTTCGGTGTCGATGCCATCGGTCATCGTGACAAATACTCAACTTGATCAGACTGCCGCGCAACCACATCCGAATTGTATTAAGCGGTACATCATACCGCGTTGACAGCTCTTGATATGTTTCGCCTTCCAGATAGGCGCGGCGCACGGCGTCCGACTGGTCTGCATCAAATTCGGTCATACAGGCCGCGATTTAAACTCGATCTGAAGCCACAATCGCCATTGCCTCGGGGCTTGGGTCTGCACTGGCTAAATCTTCGACCGCTTCGAACCAAGCGCCCTGTATTCTTTTGCACACCCGCAAACGGTCAATAAAGCAGGTTCCGCGCAATCGTAATCAACCAAATCATCGGGCTTAGGCCGTTTATTTGTTAGCGATCTGCAGTGTGTCAGATTTTGACAAAAACATCCTGCAAAGCGCCTTCGGCCTCGTGTCGATCACCTAAGACACGCAGGCAAACACCAAAAAGTTTCGCCGACGTCGCCGCATAAAATGATGAAAACGCGTCGCTGTCACCCAACGCGCATTTCGCAATATAATTCGCAATATCAGCAATCTTGGGCATTCGTTTGCTCATCCAACTGATTTAGGTTATTTTGAAAAGATCGCAGCGAAACGCAACATGGCTGATTTGCGCACCCTTCCCCTTGCGGTATGTCGCGTTATGTTGCATCAAATCAGCAACAAATTACCGACAAAAGACGCGACAAGGGAAGCAACATATCATGGCCGACGGGACGACTCAAATAGACGCGAAACCAACCGAAGATATCTCTGTTCGCGAGGTGTTCGGTATCAATAGTGATATGAAAATCAAAGGCTTTGCGGATCGCACGAACCGCGTTCCCGAGATCGACAGCACCTATAAATTCGATCCAGATACGACTCTCGCGATTCTTGCTGGTTTTGGCTACAATCGCCGCGTCATGATTCAAGGCTATCATGGCACTGGTAAGTCTACACATATCGAACAAGTTGCAGCCCGTCTTAACTGGCCTGCCGTTCGCGTAAATTTGGACTCACACATCAGCCGGATCGATCTGATCGGCAAAGATGCCATCAAACTGCGCGACGGCGTGCAAGTTACTGAATTCCACGAAGGCATTTTGCCATGGGCGCTGCGCAATCCAGTTGCGATCGTATTCGACGAATATGATGCGGGCCGTGCAGACGTAATGTTTGTGATCCAGCGCGTGTTGGAGGCCGACGGTAAACTGACCTTGTTGGACCAAAATGAGATCATCACGCCAAATAGATACTTCCGCCTGTTCGCGACCGCCAACACCGTTGGCCTTGGCGATACAACGGGTCTTTACCACGGCACACAACAAATCAACCAAGCCCAGATGGACCGTTGGTCGCTTGTCGCCACATTGAACTATCTGTCGCATGACGCCGAAGCCGCGATTGTTTTGTCCAAGTCACCGCATTTCAACACCGAGCTAGGACGCAAGGTGATCAGCCAGATGGTTACCGTCGCCGACCTGACCCGCACCGCATTCATGAACGGCGATCTATCCACCGTCATGTCGCCGCGCACCGTGCTGGCGTGGGCCGAAAACGCACGCATCTTCAACGATGTCGGCTACGCGTTCCGCCTGTCATTTCTCAACAAATGCGACGAGCTCGAGCGCCAAACAGTCGCCGAATTCTTCCAGCGTTGTTTCGACATGGAGCTCCCTGAAAGTGCCGCAAGCATGAGCTTGGGGTAACACCATGAGCGCACCTTCGGACAACCCAGCCGATCCGTTCAAAAAGGCCCTTGCTGAGGCAACAAAGGTCATGGCCAACGATCCTGAATTGGCCGTTAGCTTTTCGGTTGATCCGGCGGGTCAGACCGCTGAAAGCATCCGCCTGCCACAAGTCAGCCGACGCATGACCCGCGAAGAGGTGCTGCTCGCGCGCGGCACCGCCGATGCGTTTGCGCTGCGCCACAAGTTTCACAACGCCAAAACCGCGGCGAAATACATGCCGCAAGGCCAGATGGCCAAGGACCTATATGACGCGATGGAAACCGCGCGCATTGAGGCCGTAGGCGCGCAGCATATGCCTGGCACTGCGGGTAACATCGATGCGAAAATCGGCAATGACGCGCTGCGCAAGGGCTATGATGGGATCACCCAAGCTGCTGATGCGCCGCTTGCCACCGCCGCCGGATATCTGATCCGCCACTTGGCCACGGGCCGCGATCTGCCCAAAGGCGCCGAAAACGTCATGAACTTATGGCGCGGCTTTATCGAGGATCACGCTGGCGATACGCTTGATAACGTTGGGGACTTGCTTGACGACCAAAAGGCATTTGCAAAATTTGCCCGCCAGATGATCTCTGATCTTGGCTACGGCGATCAGTTGGGCGATGACCCTGACGGGCTTGATGACGACGAAGATATCGAGGCAGAAACCGGCGAAGACGACGAAGAACAGCCCGATAGCACGGGTGACGACGACAGCGACGGTGAAGAGGCCGACGCCTCGCCAGAGCAGACCCAAGAGGACCAGCAAGACGCGTCCCAAGCCGAAGTCAATTTGGACGACCAAGCTGACACTGAGTTGGGCGAAGAAACCGAAATGCCCGATGGCGAGGCACCGATTGAGCCGCCTGCGCCAATGCCTGCGTCGGATGCTGATCCAAATTACCGCGTGTTCTCGTCAGACTTTGACGAGGAAATTCGCGCCGAAGATTTGGCTGAAGCAGTGGAGCTCGAACGCCTACGCGCCTATCTCGATCAGCAGTTGGAACCGCTTAAAGGCGCCGTGTCCCGTTTGGCCAACAAACTTCAACGTCGCTTGCAGGCGCAGCAAAATCGGTCGTGGGAATTTGACCTTGAAGAAGGTATCCTTGATGCAGGCCGTTTGGCCCGCGTCGTTGCATCGCCGACAACACCGCTTTCGTTTAAACGCGAAAAAGACACGGATTTCCGCGATACGGTTGTGACGTTGCTGCTTGATAATTCGGGGTCCATGCGTGGCCGTCCGATTTCTATCGCCGCAATCTGTGCCGATGTCATGGCCCGCACGCTGGAACGCTGCGCCGTCAAGGTCGAGATTTTGGGCTTTACCACCAAGGCGTGGAAAGGCGGCCAAAGCCGCGAGAAATGGCTGGCCGACGGGCGCGAGGTCACTCCTGGCCGCTTGAACGATCTGCGCCACATCATCTATAAATCCGCTGACGCCCCTTGGCGCCGGACCCGCAACAACCTTGGCCTGATGATGAAAGAAGGCCTGTTAAAGGAAAACATCGACGGAGAGGCCCTAGAATGGGCGTACCGCCGCGTTGTGAACCGTCAAGAGCAGCGCAAAGTTCTGATGGTTATTTCCGATGGCGCGCCAGTTGACGACAGCACATTGTCGGTCAATCCGGCCAACTATCTGGAAAAGCATCTGCGCGATGTGATTGCCATGGTCGAGAAACGCAAAGCAGTGGAGTTGGTTGCGATCGGGATCGGCCACGACGTGACGCGGTACTATGACCGCGCTGTCACGATCACTGATGTGGAACAACTGGCCGGCGCGATGACCGAACAGCTTGCCAGTCTGTTCGACGATGACCCACGCAAGCGCGCCCGCGTTTTGGGCATGAAAAACGTCGGATAATGGCTCATTCCCTTGGGGAACTGGTGCCTCTGGCAAAGGTGATTTAGGCCAACACAACTAGGGAGCCGTGTGCAATGATTCAAACGTTTGAAAGCAGCTCGTCGCCGCAACAAGGCCCACCTCGGCTGGCTGCATTGCGTAAAGCCATGGCAAAACATGGCGTGGATGCGTTTTTTGTGCCGCGCGCGGATGCACATCAAGGCGAATATGTCGCCCCGTGCGATGAGCGATTGGCGTGGTTAACTGGGTTTACCGGATCAGCCGGATTTTGCATCACGACCGCTGATGATGCCGGCGTATTTATTGATGGACGCTACCGCGTTCAGGTCCACGATCAGATTGCAGCGGATTTCACGCCCGTAAATTGGCCCGAAATATCCGCCGCGCAGTGGATCGCAGCCAACCTGCAAACAGGCGCAAAAATCGGCTTTGATCCATCGCTGCACACAGTTCAGGACATCAATGACCTAACTGCGGCATTGGACGACATGCAAATGTGCTCGACACCAAACCTAATCGACAAAATTTGGGACAATCAACCAGGCGCCCCTATGGCCGCATTCTTTGCCCAAGATCTCAGTCTGACAGGCGAAGACAGCGCATCCAAACGCATCCGTCTTGGCGACGCACTAAATGCCGATACGGCCGTGATTACCCTGCCAGACAGCATCGCGTGGCTTTTGAATATCCGTGGCGCGGATATTGAGCGAAACCCTGTCCCGCAAGCGTTTGCATTTTTGCATAAATCCGGTGCAGTTGATATGTTTGCAGGCGCGGCCAAGGCTGACGCCATCGCGGACCACCTTGGTGCGGATGTAACGGTCCATGATATTGCAGGGTTCACCGCTGCAATTTCTAGATTGAAAGGCACCGTGCAAATTGATCCCAAATCGGCCCCACAAGCCGTGCGCAACGCGTTGACTGCAACCGCTGTGCACGCGCCCGACCCTTGCCTTTTGCCCAAAGCGATCAAAACCGATGTTGAAATTGCAGGCGCGCGCGCCGCTGCCAGCCGCGACGGAGTGGCAATGGTGCGGTTTCTGGCTTGGCTAGATGCGGAGGCTCCGGAAGGCCACTTGACCGAGATCGATGTCGTCAAAAAACTGGAAACATTCCGGCGCGACACGAATGCCTTGCGTGACATCAGTTTCGAGACGATTTGCGGCGCAGGTGCCCACGGCGCAATCGTGCATTACCGCGTGACCGAAGACACAAACGCACCCGTCAAAACCGGCGAGCTGTTGTTGGTAGACAGCGGTGGTCAATACGTCGATGGCACAACTGACATTACCCGCACGATCATCGTAGGCGACCCGACCGACGAACATCGCATGTGTTATACCCGCGTTCTTCAAGGCATGATTGCACTGTCGCGCGCACAGTTTCCAAAAGGGGTGGGCGGTCAGCATTTGGATGCGCTCGCGCGGTTTCCGCTTTGGTCGGCAGGCATGGACTACGATCACGGAACAGGTCATGGGATTGGCAGTTACCTCAGCGTTCACGAAGGCCCGCAAGGGATCTCGCGCCGTTCCACCGTTCCGCTCGATGTTGGAATGATTGTCAGCAATGAACCTGGGTATTACCGCGAAGGCGCTTTTGGCATCCGCATTGAAAACCTGATCACTGTGGTGCCTGCCCCCAAAGGGATCGACGACCGTCACATGCTTTGCTTTGAAACCTTGACGCTTGTGCCGCTTGATCGGCGCTTGATCGACCTGTCATTGTTGTCACAAGACGAACAGGACTGGATTGATCAGTATCATCGGGATACAATCGATCTTCTTGGATCGCATATCGACGCGGCCACTGCCGATTGGCTTGCGTCCGCCTGCGCCCCACTGTGACCCATAAAGGAATGATACCATGACCGACGATATCAAAATTCGCCCCGCTGGTGGGACATGGGTTGTCCGCGCAGCAGGAGCTGTGTTGGGCGAAAGCCACAATGCGCTAGAATTGGTCGAAGGAAATTATCCAGCCGTCGTCTATTTCCCACGTGGTGACATCGCGATGGCATTCTTGGACCCGTCCGAGACAGCATCATCATGCCCGCATAAAGGCACCGCCAGCTATTATTCGATTATCGCCAAAAGCGGAGAGATGAAAGACGCGGCTTGGTCCTATGAAGGCCCGCATGAGGCTGTCGCACAGATCAAAGATTATCTGGCGTTCTTTCCAGGCAAGGCAGCGGTTGAGCAGCTTTAGGAATGTTCTTCGCGGGCGGTTTCGGCGAGTGCGGTGTTCATCTTGCTTAGCGCATCAATCTGAAACAGCGCGCCCCATAGCTCTGGCGGGCTTTCATCACTGCCAAGGCTGACCACTGGAATAAACCCGTGATTGCCCTGCTCAAACATGGGCATAGCTTGTTCCAACGTGGCATTGCCGTCGATATACACCCCTTCGCCGATCAGCTCCCAACAGACGTCTTCGGGGGCTGAGCGTTTGGCATTCATGGGCCGCATAATCGTAGCCACACGGAATGTTGCCAGCAGATAGGCCTGCGGACCAGCCGCTAAATGCACATTGCGACGTTCCAGCTGGGTCAAGAAAAACGACCGATCCACCAATGATGACGCCAGTGCGGTCGATAACGACACCGACACCATCACGGCCATCGCGGTTTGCCAGTCACCCGTCAATTCAAACACAATTAGGGTCGTGGAAATCGGAGCGCCCAAAACGGCTGCAGCAACAGCTCCCATGCCTGCCAACGCATAAATCGTGCCTTCGCCCGACACGTTTGGCAAGATGCTGGTGGCAATTATGCCAAACGCCAGCCCCGTCAGCGCGCCCACCATCAAGGACGGCGAAAATACACCGCCGCCCATGCGCCCACCGATGGTGATCGCGACCGCCACCACCTTAAGCATCGCAAACACAATCGCCTCGTGCAGGACCAACTGCCCGGTCAGTGCTGCAGAGGTGGTCTCGTACCCGACCCCGATGATATGTGGCCAAAAAATTGCGAGCCCACCCAACATCGCACCCGCAACCATAGGGCGCAAATAACGTGGCAGTCCAATGGCAGCTTGCAGACCCGTGGCCATATCTTCGGCCCAGAAAATCGCGCGCATAAGGACAACAGCAACCAACCCACAAACCAATCCAAGGATCAGGAACGCGGGCAATTCGACATAGAACGCCAGCGCATTTTGCACCGGCAGGACAAATTCGGTCACGTCACCAAATGCCAAACGGTTGATCACTGTGCCTGCTACAGATGCAATCACGATGGGCGCAAACGCATGCACCGCAAAATGGCGAAGCACAACTTCAAGCGCGAACAACGCGCCAGCCAGTGGGGCGTTAAAGCTGGCGGAAACACCCGCGGCAACAGCGCAGCCCAGCAAGTCACGCCCTGTAATGCCATTTGCGCCCAACCAGCGGTTCACCAATGTCGACAAGACAGCGGCCAAATGTACAACGGGACCTTCTCGGCCAGACGACCCACCAGTGGACAGCGTAATCAGACTGGCAACAGCCGAGGCAATTCCTTGGCGCACTGTGACGCGGCCTTCGTTCAGCGCGGCCCCTTCGATCACATCACTGACCGATCGGACACGACCGTCATCAGTGAACCAATGCAGGATCAACCCAACAAGCAAGCCGCCACAAATAGGTAACAGCAAAATCTGATACCATGCCAAGTCGG
>Ga0307492_10000875_pt1 | contig 12625 bp, 13 predicted proteins | sample SI3LmetaG_FD_202365 | JGI IMG/M metagenome (GOLD analysis project Ga0307492, IMG submission 202365) | Sea-ice brine microbial communities from Beaufort Sea near Barrow, Alaska, United States - SI3L | ecosystem: Environmental > Aquatic > Marine > Coastal | place: USA: Alaska | collected 2017-05-06
GATGCGCGACCAACGGCTAAAGGAACACCGCTTACCTGACTACGCGCCGCTGAAAAACCGAGCCAACGATTACCATTATGATCCCTCAGAACAGGCCAGCATGACCTACACAGGGATGGGGCTGGATATCAATGTTCACGACCAATGGGCCGTTGAAGGGATGGGACGCATCCAAGACCGGACACAAGAACACTTAGGCCGGTCTGATGCCGCAATAATTAGGTATCGCCGCATGTTGCGTGCTGCGATTTCGTCCATTGAAGAAGGGGTCGGAGATTTGCCTATGCTCAATGGGACACCCCCCTCTGATATTGTTGGCCCGCTCTCTAATGATGCGATTACAAAAAACGATGATTGGCGTAAGGCCAGTCAACAAGCCGATCTGGCACGGCGCGCAGAATGCCCTTGGGACGCAACGGTTTAGATGTCTGGGGTGGAGAGCACAGTAGCTGAAAAAATCAAGACTGGTGCGTTGGCAAAGTTTGGCCGCTGGGACGACGTGTCTGTCAAGCTGGCGCAAACCGTTGTCGAACGGGTCGGCGCTGAAAACATCGAAACCGTGCGTTTGGTCTTTGCCGATCAACATGGAATTTTGCGGGGAAAAACGATCACTGCGCGGATGCTTATAAGCGCATTCGCCTCGGGCATTGGTGTGCCGTCGACGTTGCTTATGAAAGATACCTCACATCGGACCGTATTTGAGGTTTGGAACGGTGAAGCTGCGGGTATTGATCTGTTGGTGGGCGGTGCCAGTGATGTGCTTCTCGTGCCTGATCCCAACTGTTTTTTCCCGCTGCCGTGGTCACCGCATTCCGCAATTTTGATGTGTGATGTGATTGATCGGTCAGGTGCGCCAATTGATTTTTCTTCAAGAACCGCTTTGGCAAAGGCCGAAGGCAAATTGCGTGATGCTGGCTTTGAAGCTGTATTCGGGTTGGAGGTTGAGTTCCAGATTTTCCAAAAATCCGATACTGCGTTAGATCATGATCAAGCCACGATGCCTCCAGCCCCAATTGAGACCCGTAATCTGACCCAAGGTTGGCAATATCTGACGGATACGCGGTACAGTGAAGCCGAAAGTATCCTCGACACTCTGCGCCGGTTTGCGGAAGACATGGGTTTGGCCCCACGTACGATGGAAATCGAGATGGGGCCCAGTCAGTTTGAATTTACCTTCGATCCATCTGGACCGATGGCCCAAGCGGACCGCTTTGTTTTGTTTCGCACAATGGTGAAAGAGGTCTGTGCCCAACGCGGGTTGCATGCGACGTTTATGGCTAAGCCAAAGTTGCCAAATGCAGCGGCCAATGGATGGCATATCCATCAATCTTTGCTGGATATCAAAACGGGTGCGAATGTGTTCATGCCCGACGATACCACGCTGACACCTCAAGCCTCTGGCTGGATTGCAGGCCTTTTGGAACACGCGTCGCCGTCTTGCCTTTTGACCACGCCAACCGTGAATGGCTACAAACGCTTTACCGAATTCCAACTTGCCCCAAACCGCATCACGTGGGGGACCGACAACCGTGGGGCAATGATCCGCGCACTTTTGTACCCCGGTGACAGCGCAAGCCGCATTGAGAACCGTGTCGCGGATACGACTGCCAACCCCTATTACGCGTTTGCTGCCCAAATTCTTGGCGGGTTGTCTGGGATCACTGATGGTAAATCCGCACCGCCACCCACACAGACGCCTTATGCCGACGAAGCCGCGCAATTGCCTAGTAATCTAAGTGAAGCCATAGATGCATTTGAAACGAGTCAACTTTTCAAAGAAACCCTTGGCAAAGAATTTGTTCAATATCTCACACACATCAAACGTGCTGAGTGGCAGCGGTATCTGATGACGGTGTCGGAATGGGAACAAGCCGAATACTTTAATCTGTTCTGACATGACCATAGGGAATTCAAATTCTGAGGCGGTCTCTTTGGCTGCAACACCATTTGAGGACATCATCGACGGGTACTTTCCTTTGCAAGAAAGTTTGCGGCAGATGTTGGTTCGAAATAGTTTTGCGGCAGCTTGCGTCACCCTCACTCATGCCCCGATCATGAACATCCCAGGACTTGCGCCGGACGCGCCAGTGCCTCTGCGTTTAGATTACGGCACTGCCGGAGTAGCTGACAGGTTAGACTTAATCGTCGCGCTTTACGGGCGGGAACCTCGACTGACTGGGTACGGTCGATGGCGTTGGTATTCAGATGGGGCTGGGTCCGGTGATTTGATGGCCCACAGCACCCGTCTTGCTGAACCTGCTATTGTGCAGGGTTTTGGTCTTGTTGTAGGCCGCTTTCACACGGATATTTTTGATAGAGGTGCATTTTGGCAAGACAGAGACTTTGTCGTTTATCGGAAAACGTAAGTGGATCTTTACTGCTGCGAAATAGATATCCGAGTTGTGAATTCGGGCTCTGTCGCAAAGTTTTGCCCGATGGGCGTCGTTGTCTTGTTGTGCTAGACGCTTGCCTCCGAGTTTGAAAGCGAGCAACTAACCATGTCGATTGATTTCAAGGGCACCAGTACCCCAAGAGCGTGATTTTGTACGCGGTGTTTTTCTACGTTCGTTATGGTGTCTCATACCGAGATTTGGAGGAAATCATGGCCGAACGTGGCGTTGAAGTTGGCCATGCCACGATGAACCGTTGGGTCGTGAAATTCTCGCCATCGATCGCCTCAAATACCCAGGCGAGAAAGAAACCGACAGCCATCTCCTGGCGGATGGACGAGACTATATCAAGGTTCGGGGGAAATGGACGTATCTGTAGCGCGCGGTTGATCGTGATGGCCAAACCCTTGATTTTATGCTGTCAGAGCGACGCGACACTGCCGCGGCGCGAAGGTTTTTCAAACGAGCGATTGGCACAAACGGTGTTCCGGAGCGTATTGCCATCGACAAAAGCGGCGCAAATCTAGCTGGCCTTCAGAGCCTAAACGTCATCCTCAAATTCACGAGAACTGGTCGGACCATCAACATCGTTCAATCCAAATACCTCAACAATATTGTTGAGCAGGACCACCGTTTCATCAAGAAGATTACTCGGCCAATGCTGGGCTTCAAGGCCTTTTATTCAGCTGCCGCAACACTGGCAGGGATCGAAGCCGCGCACATGATCCGCAAGGGGCAGCTCGGTCAAAACGGTGTGTCGCCTTTCAAGCAGTTCGCGGCCCTCGCCGGATAAGTGTGTCCAGTGTAAGCACTCGCTCAGCCTCTGAAAAACTTTGCGACAGAGCCGCTCAAACAGCGTCGGCAGCTTGTCTCTCAATGGAACCGAAAGGCTTTCCAGAAGGGCCGCGCGCGCCAGTTCTCCTGCATCAGAGGAATTATTCTGCTCAAAAGTCTGTTTGCTGATGGCATCATTTAGCCCTGACAGCATTCCAGTCACAGAAGTCAGTGCTTCGGGTGACAAACCCATGTCCGCCATTTCTGCCTCGAAGCCCAGCGCTCGGGCCAGAAGCGGCAAGCGAACAAGAAGCTGTGTCACAAACTGGAAGAACGGATCTGAAGCACGCTTCAGATCCGTTTCAGACGCCCTTGCAGCGGCCTCAGCAATGCTCTCGATGTCGGAGCCCCAATGACATCACGCCATTTTTTAGACCTTTGCAAAGTTCCGAGCCTAATATGGCCCATGCTGTCCTCCCAAACTCAGGACAGGCTGAAACACACTCGCGCAAAATGCAAAGAAAATCGGTGCTAGATGCTTAGCCTGCGCTTACCCGAAGGAGGGTGTAAAGACTGGGATGTCTTATAAGTCGTTGAAAAATTGGTGAGCCCGTCCGGGCTCGAACCGGAGACCTACTGATTAAAAGTCAGTTGCTCTACCAACTGAGCTACAGGCCCACTAGGCGGGTTACTAGAAAGAGTTGACGGTAGGGTCAAGCCCTTATTCTCAACTTTATGAGCTACTTACTGGATTCACCCGACAACTAAGGCTATATGCGAAAAATGCAGTTGAAAAATCATACTTTTTTTCCGTTTATGAAGATGCACGGACTTGGCAACGACTTTGTTGTTGTTGATGCGCGGGCGCAGCCGTTGGCCATTACAGAATCGCTGGCGCGCGCTTTGGGTGATCGCCATCGTGGTGTGGGCTTTGATCAGCTTGCTGTGATTTCGAACAGCAATGCTAGCAGCAGTTCTGATGTGCATCTTACGTTTTATAACTCTGACGGCTCGACTTCTGCTGCTTGTGGTAACGCCACGCGGTGCATTGCTCGATACCTTATGGATCAAAGCGCCAAAGACACCCTTTCACTGACCACGGATCACGGGACTTTATTGGCACAAGACATGGGTGGCGAGATGACGGCAATCAATATGGGACCACCCCAATTAAATTGGCGTGAAATTCCTTTGTCTCACTCGCTTGATACCCTTGAGCTGCCAATTGATGGCGCACCGACCGCTACTGGGATGGGAAATCCACATTGCACATTCTTTGTCGATGATGTGGCCAGTATTGATCTTGAGACCCAGGGGGCCTTAATCGAACACCACCCGCTGTATCCGGAACGGACTAACGTGCAGTTCGCGCAAATCATTGGCCCCAACCATATCCGTATGCGGGTCTGGGAGCGCGGTGTGGGCGTCACGCTAGCCTCTGGCTCATCGTCCTGCGCAACAGCCGTTGCAGCAGCCCGTCGTGGCCTAACAGGCCGCGAGGTGCGCATTGATTTGGATGGCGGCACCTTACACATCGATTGGCGCGAGAATGGTGTTTGGATGACTGGACCCTCCATGCATGTTTTTTCTGGCACACTGACCCCAGCCTTCTTGGAGAGCATCGAATGACCGCTCCAAAATTCTCAAACCACGGGTGTCGTTTGAACGCCTATGAAACCGAAGCGATGAAGGAACTGGCGCTAACTGCTGGTTTGCAAAACGCCATAGTCGTGAACACCTGTGCCGTGACAGCCGAGGCGGTGCGCAAAGCCCGCCAAGACATTCGTAAGCTACGTCGCGAAAACCCAGATGCACGGTTGATCGTAACTGGATGTGCGGCGCAAACTGAACCCGCGACGTTTACGTCCATGGATGAAGTTGATGTCGTCATCGGCAACACTGAAAAGATGCTTGGAACAACGTGGCAAGGTTTGGCCGCCGACTTCATTGGTGAAACCGAAGCAGTCCAAGTTGATGACATTATGTCTGTGACCGAAACGGCGGGTCATCTGATTGATGGCTTTGGAACGCGCAGCCGTGCATATGTTCAGGTCCAAAACGGGTGTGACCACCGCTGTACGTTTTGTATTATCCCTTACGGTCGCGGGAACTCCCGCTCGGTTCCTGCTGGCGTTGTTGTGGATCAGATCAAACGGTTGGTCGACAAAGGTTTTAACGAAGTCGTCCTAACAGGTGTCGACCTGACCAGTTGGGGCGCTGATCTGCCAGCAGAGCCAAAATTGGGCGATCTGGTCATGCGTATCTTGCGCTTGGTGCCTGACCTGCCCCGCCTGCGTATCAGTTCGATAGACAGCATTGAGGTTGACGATAACCTAATGCAAGCCATTGCGACGGAACAACGGCTGATGCCACATCTGCATCTGTCTTTGCAGCACGGTGACGATATGATCTTGAAACGGATGAAGCGTCGTCATTTACGCGATGACGCCATTCAATTTGCACAAGAAGCGAAGAAGCTACGTCCGGACATGACCTTCGGTGCCGATATCATTGCTGGTTTCCCGACCGAAACCGAGGCGATGTTTGCAAACTCTCTTGCCTTGGTTACAGACTGCGATCTGACATGGTTGCATGTGTTCCCATATTCAGCACGTCACGGAACACCAGCGGCACGGATGCCACCAGTGAACGGCAAGCTTATCAAATCACGCGCCGCTGCACTGCGAGCGGCTGGCGAGGCGCAGGTTCACCAGCATCTACATGCACAGGTAGGCAAAACCCATCAAGTGTTGATGGAGAACCCGAGTATGGGCCGTACAGAGCAGTTTACTGAAGTTACTTTCATGTCCCCTCAGCCAGAGGGACAAATCATCGCTGCGCCCATTCTTAGGGTGCAGGGCAATCAATTGGTCGCCTAAGCTACCGACCCGACGATTACCCCAATGCCAAGAACAAAAAAGCCCCGCGCTGTTGCCAGTGCGGGGCTTTTTGAATTCTGTGAAACGCTGACTTAGTGTTTCTTTTTCTTATGTGGTGCCCAAAGGCGCTTGTTGGTCAGGTAAAGTAGAACTGACAACAATGTCAGGATCAACACACCGACAAAACCAGCCTGCTTACGGGCCATCAACTTAGGTTCCGCTGTCCACATCAGGAACGCTGCAGCGTCTTCTGCTTCATGGTGCAGATCGTTGCTGTGACCGTCTGCAAATTCCACATCTTCACCGTACAAGGGGGGTGCCATAGCAATCCAGCCACCTGGGAACGCCGTATTTTCATAGAACGTCGTACCAGCTTGTTCTTTTTCTTCGCCGGTATATCCAGTTAGGATTGCTGTGATGTACTCTGGTCCACCAATGCCTTTGATGAATTGATTGATGCCCAATCCATATGGACCGTGGAACCCAGCACGACCTTTTGCCATCAGGCTAAGATCAGGTGCATTTTCCAAAGCTGAGCTTGGGAAAAAGTCAGACGGCTTGCGTGGTACATCCTCGTCCAACGCGGCATCGTAGATGTCGAATTGGGACGCGTATGCACGTACTTGGTCTGCTGGTAGGTGCGGGCCGCCCTCATCCGCAAGTGTGCGGAGTGGGACAAACTTCAAGCCGTGACAAGCCGAACAAACCTCGGTGTAGACTTGTAAACCACGTTGTAGCTGGTTCTGGTCGAACGCGCCAAATGGGCCCTCGAAAGAAAAGTCTACGTCGTGGATCTTGTGACCGCTATCGCCAGCCGCCATTGCGCCAGTGGCCAGCGTAAACGCTGCCACGGCACTGATTGCGAGTTTCTTAAACATACGCATCTTCCTCTTATTCCGCAGATTTGTCTGCGTCGCCACCATAGTGGGCGGCAAAATCTTCTTCGATGGTCGCAGGCGGCGTATCCGGTTTCTCGATCACACCCAATAGAGGGAGGATAACCAAGAAGTAGCCGAACCAATAAGCCGAAGCGATCAGTGAGAAGCTGGCATATGGTTCTTCCGCAGGCATCGCACCCAGCCACATCAAGGCAAAGAAATCGATGACCAGCAGTGCAAACCACCACTTGAACATTGGACGGAAGCGACCAGAACGAACGCTGGATGTATCCAACCATGGCACAAGCGCCATAACTGCAATCGCACCAAACATCGCCAGAACACCAAAGAACTTGGCGTCAACGATCCCACCGGTCACGAAGGACGCGATTTGGACAACCCAAACTTCAGACGTGAAGGCACGTAAGATCGCGTAAAATGGCAAGAAATACCATTCTGGAACGATATGCGCCGGAGTCGAAAGCGGATTGGCTTGCATGTAGTTGTCTGGGTGGCCCAGATAGTTTGGCATAAAGCCAACAACAGCAAAGAAGATTGCCAAGATCACGGCCAATGCGAACAAATCTTTGATCACAAAGTATGGCCAGAACGGCAGCGTATCCTTTTCGGCTTCTTCTTTCGAACCGCGACGTACTTCAACACCCGTTGGGTTGTTGTTGCCTGTCGTGTGGAAGGCCCAGATGTGAATGATCACAAGGCCCGCGATCACAAATGGCAGCAAGTAGTGCAAGCTGAAGAAACGGTTAAGCGTTGCGTTATCAACGGCGGGGCCGCCCAACAGCAGCGTCTGGATACTTTCACCGATGAATGGGATCGCGCCAAACAAACCTGTGATAACAGTAGCACCCCAGAAGGACATTTGACCCCAAGGCAAAACATAACCCATAAAGCCGGTCGCCATCATCAACAGATAGATCAGCATACCGATGATCCACGTGACTTCGCGTGGTGCTTTATATGAACCGTAATATAGACCACGGAAAATGTGGGCATATACGGCGACAAAGAACAGGGACGCACCGTTGGCGTGCATGTAACGCAGCATATAGCCGCCATTCACGTCACGCATAATATGCTCAACAGATGCAAACGCGTTGTCGACGTGCGGTGTGTAATGCATCGCCAAAACGATACCTGTCACAATTTGCAAGACCAAGCAGAACGTCAGAACGATGCCCCAGATCCACATCCAGTTCAGGTTCTTCGGCGTTGGTGCCGTCAGTGTTGTGTATAGTAAACCAACGATAGGCAAACGGCTGTCTAGCCACTTTTCGCCTTTGGTCTTTGGTTCATAATGGTCGTGAGGAATTCCACCCATTGCGTCTCTCCCTTAACCGAGTTTGATCGTGGATTCGTCCACGAAGACGGCCGGTGGAACCGGCAGATTTTCAGGTGCTGGACCCTTACGAATACGGCCAGCCGTATCGTAATGCGAACCGTGACATGGGCAGAACCAACCACCAAAGTCACCAGCATCGCCCAAAGGCACACAGCCAAGGTGCGTACAAACGCCCATCATAACCAACCATTCGCCGTCTTCCGACAAGGAACGGTTTGCATCAGCCGCATCGGCATCGCCGATATTTTCATTGCGCGCTTCGTTGTCTGGTAAATCTGTTAGATCAACTGCAACCGCCTCAGCAATTTCTTCTTCTGTGCGGCGACGAATAAACACAGGCTTGCCCAACCACTTAACGGTCAGCTGCGTGCCGGGCTCAATATCCCCGACGGGAACAAAGATCGACGCGAGCGCACGCACGTCTGCGGAAGGGTTCATTTGATTGACCAGTGGCCAAACTGCTGCACCTGTGGCGACTGCACCTGTGCCAGCTGTGGCATAGTACAGAAAGTCCCGGCGGGTGCCTTCGTGTTCATCTGAGTGTGACACGTGGGTTTCTCCAATTTTTTCGGCCCTATTCGGGGCCAGTAGACACGTTGGGTCCGCCAAAAACGCACCCATGCTCGCCGCTATGTAACGGGCCAGTTGGGGTGCGTCTAGATACATCAGTGACGCATCTGGTCGCAGGCACGTATTCTAATGCAAAAATCCCCCCCCAAACGGCCCATTTCCTTAAGGCATTGTAAATATTCGGCCCAAAGCGAAGATTTCAAAACCACGCCCCCCGAATCAAATTCTTGGATTTATCCTGCGGGTGGCGCAGAGGCTTTCATGGAGTCACGGCCTTTGAATGCTTCATACCACGCCGCAAGTGCATCGTTACCTTTACGCCAACCACGTGCATCGTGGCGGAAATCTAAATATCCCAATGCACAGGCAACAGAAATCTGCCCCATATCCAACGGTCCGTTTAAATGGCTCATCCAACGGGTGTTCAAAGCAGCGCAAGCGCCCGCGATTTTGGACCACTGCGCGTCGGTCCAGCCATCCCATTGCTTTTCTTCGGGGCGCACACGTCCTTCGTAGGTGATCGACACGGCAGCATCCAGAATTCCATCCGCCGTCGCCTCAAGAGTAAGCGTCTCCCATTTCCGCGCGCCACTTGGATACAGTTTGTCCCCTGCCCGTGCATCCAGAAATGCGCAAATGACGCGGCTGTCATACAGTGCCGGGCCGTCGTTGCGTTCCAATGCAGGAATTTTCGCCAACGGGTTCTTCGCCGAAAGGCCATCCATCGGATTAACAGGTGTTGTCGCGACTGGCACGACTTCGACATCATCCAATTGACCCGTTTCATGTAGTAGAACCATCACCTTGCGGACGTAGGGGGACATAGGGCTGTGATAAAGCTTCATGGAAAACTCCTTTAGAGTAGATTTGGGTTACTATTCACCCACACGCATCGACAATCAATCCCAGCGCTATTTCGCACCCCGCATTAGGGCAGCCATAACAGCCAAGTCAGTGCCGATACCAAAGGCCTCGACCCCATCAGCAGCCCGCAGGCGCACAGGGTCAGGTTTATTTTGACTTAGCTTCCATGTCCCATCAACACTTGTAACCGTCATACGGCACGGAACAATTTGACGCATCATCTTGTCCAAAACGTCTGGCGTCATTTTGTCCGTGGTCCACGGTGTCTTGGGCAATAATTGGCCTTCAAAAAACGCAGACTGTCGGTCCAGAAGATTGCGCAACTCGTCTTGCGGCCTTAATTCCAATTCGCCCGACAAATGCACAGCAACGTAATTCCATGTTGGTACCTGATCTTCGACCTCATACCAATCAGGGGAAATATAGCTGTCACCGCCAGAAACTGCGATCTTCGCCTTTAACGGGGTTTGTAAATTTCGGGCAATCGGGTTGGACCTAACAAGGTGCAGGTCAACGACATCGCCTTTTTCTGACAGCACAAATGGAATGTGCGCAAGCAACGGTCCCTCTTCACCACTTACAGCTAAAACACCAAATGCTGTTTCGCGTGCGAAACATAAATTCCGTTGGGCGTCTGCGTCGTGATAGATTGGGTTGGGGTGCATGGTTTGATCCTTGGTCTGACGCTTTTGATATTGCAGAGGCGCGCAAATATTGGCAACAGTACAAATATTCTCAGGGCGGGGTGTAATTCCCCACCGGCGGTATGTGGACTTGATCCATAAGCCCGCGAGCGCCCCGATCATCGGGGGTCAGCAGATCAGGTGAGATGCCTGAGCCGACGGTCATAGTCCGGATGAAAGAGAATGTGTATGTGACGCCCCAAACGCGGGGTGATGCAATGCATGTAATCGCCTTGGGTGCTGTGTCTGAACCAAAAGGAGATTACGATGACACCCACCCGATACGCCTTTGTCAAAGCGCAATGGCACGCCGATATTGTAGACCGTGCACTCGACGGTTTTTCCAAGATCATTCCAATGGAACAGATTGATGTCATCGACGTGCCTGGCGCGTTTGAAATGCCGTTGATCGCACGCGACCTTGCGCAAACAGGCAAATATGCTGCTGTTATTTGCGCAGCGTTTGTCGTTGATGGCGGTATTTACCGTCACGATTTTGTCGCTGCAGCCGTAGTCGATGGATTGATGCGGGCAAGCCTAGACACAGGTGTGCCAGTCCTGTCCGTTTCTCTCACACCGCATCACTACCAAGAGACCGAGCACCATAACGCAATCTACCGCGACCACTTTGTGACCAAAGGGCATGAGGCTGCCCAAGCGGCCCTTAGTATCGTCAATGCACGCGCCCAGATTTAGACTAGAAATCTAACCCAGATAGGCCTTCAACGCAGGCGGCGGATTATCAAGTAATCCTGCCGTCGCCTGCGGGCCATGCGCCACACCATCCGCCACAAAAATCACGCTGTCAGCAATGCGACGCGCGTCTTCAGGCGCGTGGGTCACCATCATAACACCCGCCTGCGTTTCATTAGCGACTTCAGCCACCAAATCCAACATTTCAGCGCGAAGTGCAGGGCCAAGTGCCGCAAACGGTTCGTCCAAAATCATCCATGATTTGGATTGCACCAAGGCGCGGGCCAACGCCGCCCGACTTTGTTGACCACCAGACAATTCACCGGGTTTGCGCGAACCGAAGCCACCCAAACCAACACGGATCAATGCATCATTCACCTTTGATGTCTCATCACTCGTTAAACGCAACACGGGTCGAATCCCCAACCCCACGTTCTGAGAAATTGTAAGATGCGGGAACAGATTATTGTCCTGAAATAGCATCGCCATATCGCGTTTGTCTGGCATCGCGTTTGTTATGTCGCGGCCTGCTAAGGTCAATTGCCCACCAACCACATCAACGAAACCACACATGGCACCGACCAAAGTCGACTTGCCCGCCCCTGACGGACCAACAACCGCAACTTTTTGCCCTGCCTCAACCGTAAAATCAGCACTTAACCGAAACGAGCCCAGCGCGATTTCAATCTTATTCAGCGATAGCATTGCGACGCCCCCAATAATCCATGATCCAAAAAAGACCAAAGGCCAACACTAGTAAAATCAACGCAGCACCCGCCGCCGCATCGGTGCGGTAACTGCCCATCAAGCGGTACATCTGCAATGGCAGTGTCGCGCGGTCAGGATCAGAAAACAATGCGATCACACCCAAATCACCGACAGACAACGCCGCGGTTAAGCCTGCTGCAAATCCAATCTGTGGACGCGCACGGGGTACCAAAACACATCGCCAAAGTGACATACCTGATAGCCCAAGTGCGCCGCTCAACCGCCCATAGCTATGCGCAGTCTCTCGCAGGGTTGGTACCAAAATACGTAGGGCGAATGGCAAGGCCATCAGCGCATTCACCGATATTGTTACCACCAACGCCCAATCTGCGGGATCAGCAAACGGGTAGATCAGGATAAACCAGCCCGTCCCAATCATTAAAGGAGACGCTGCCAAGCCAAGCAGACCAAAGGCCTCAACGCTCGCTCTCTTGGATGTCGCGATCCACCCCGCCATCGGTAACGCGACGCACAGCAACACAGAAACGGATAACATTGCCACCCAAAATGAGGTCCACGCGGTGCCCCAAACGGCCAATGGAACATCCACCAAACCATCTAGCCCCGACATCAAAATCGCCAACAGGGGGAGTATTAAGAATCCCAGCGCAAGTACGATAAATATGCCGTCCAATACCGCCGACCATCCCCGACGCACGTCCCAACGTTGCTGAATCCGATCCAGACCAACACCAAAGTTAACAGATGGAATTAACCACAATGCCAAAGCCGCTGCACCACCCGCGACGCCAAACTGCAAGATAGA
>Ga0307492_10000876_pt1 | contig 12622 bp, 12 predicted proteins | sample SI3LmetaG_FD_202365 | JGI IMG/M metagenome (GOLD analysis project Ga0307492, IMG submission 202365) | Sea-ice brine microbial communities from Beaufort Sea near Barrow, Alaska, United States - SI3L | ecosystem: Environmental > Aquatic > Marine > Coastal | place: USA: Alaska | collected 2017-05-06
CGCGCAGCACAAATTACGGAACAAGCACTAATAGATCCAAACTCTCTAGCCTATAGAACATTAAAACTATTTTGCTTATGGTTAGGGCAGATCTCAGGCGATCTGGCATTAGGGTTAGGTGCGCGTGGTGGACTATTTCTTGGCGGCGGCATACTTATCCGAATAATTGATTTTTTAAAGGATAGCGAGTTCATGCATGGTTTTACGGATAAAGGAAAACTACACAGCTACCTAGACGCAATACCCGTCAACTTAATCACAGAAGGAAACTCGGCTTTGCTCGGTGCTGCTTCCTGGTACCATAGTAAAATAACTTCTTAAATTGAAGCCTACTATTTTAAAATTAAGTCTAGTACAAAACGCGGCTATTAATAACTAGGATATTGTCGATTTATCAAACGAAGTTGAAAAAAAGCAGCATACTATTCGCTACATCAAATTTTTGACGTAACAAACCCTATCCCATTCAATAAAAATACGCTTTCGTAATATTCTATAATTCTTAGCCATTAACATATGCCTTCCCAGTCGAAATAGTTTATTCACAACACCATAGCAAAGCAAAAATCTTTGAGAATGATGCTGCGATTTAAACCGTCTCATTTGACGCTCTTGCTGTCGAGTTGGTTGAAGAGATAACTCGCATCGATTATTTTCATAAAGACTGCCCCATTCAAAAAGTAGGTCTTCTAGGGAAACGCAATAAGTGTTTTGGGTACCACTGGCTTATGGTTTCGTAGCTAACAGTTATTCCTCTGGCAGCTAATAATTCTTCGATATCACGAAAACTAAGTGTGGATCTGAAATATAGTCAAACTGTATGGCTAATAATCTGAGCAGGAAAGCTTGCCCCGTGAAAGGTTTTTGGTATCACGATAACCTGAGTACATTTTTATATTTTTCATTCTAAGATTATCTCATGATTTTTAAGGTCGCCGATAAGTTGACAATGCCGTTTTTCACACTTAAAACATTTGGCCTATAAATTAAAAGTAATCCCCTGCGCAAGAACAGGCTCATCACCCCAAAAAATCGTATTGGTTTGTCTTCTCATGTAAGATTTCCATGCATCAGAACCCGCCTCTCTGCCGCCACCCGTTTCTTTTTCACCACCAAAAGCTCCGCCTATTTCAGCACCGGATGTACCGATATTAATATTAGCAATTCCACAATCGCTACCAGCATATGAAAGAAATTTCTCGGTATTTTGTAAGTTACTAGAAAATAACGCTGAAGATAATCCATGTTTAACATCATTATTTATTTCGATAGCTTCCTCAATAGTTTCAAAACTCATAAGGTAAGTTACCGGAGCAAAAGTTTCACATTGTACGGCTGCGTAATTATTTTTCGCCTCTACTATTGAAGGTGTTACGTAAAAACCATGACCTTCAATTGATTCACCGCCAGCGAGTAATTTCCCGCCTTCGTTTTCTGCTTTGTCGATAACGGCCAGATAATTATCAACGGCTAGTTGGTCGATCAAAGGTCCCATATGATTAGAAGGATCAAGCGGATCACCTAACTTTAATTGTTGGTAAGCAGAAATAAGTCTTTCTTTAACTGTCTCATAAATTGATTGATGAACAATTAATCTGCGAGTTGATGTGCATCGTTGCCCGGCAGTTCCAATTGCGCCAAACACCGCTGCGGGGATCGCATGTTCTAAAACAGCGGTTTCATCTATAATTAATGCATTGTTTCCTGATAACTCTAAAAGGCTTTTGCCCATTCTTTCAGCAACTTGCATACCAACCAACTTTCCGACAGTTGAAGAACCTGTAAAAGATATTTTATTGACTCGCCGGTCTTGAATAAATTTCTCTGCTAAATGGTTTTCAGAACCATCAATGAATAACTGAAATATGGGCGGTAAATTGTTTTCCGTGAGAACTTTATTGCAGAGTTTCTGAACCGCTATTGCTGTTAAAGGTGTTTTTGGGCTGGGCTTCCAAACTGTAATATTTCCGCAAATAGCTGCGATAAAAGCATTCCATGACCAAACAGCAACAGGGAAATTAAAAGCGGAAATAACACCTACAATTCCTAATGGTTGCCATTGTTCATACATTCTATGTTGAGGACGTTCTGAATGCATTGTCTTGCCGTATAACATTCTCGATTGACCAACTGCAAAATCCGCCATATCAATCATTTCTTGAACTTCACCATCGCCTTCAGCTTTACTTTTACCCATTTCTAAAGAGACTAAACTGCCTAGCGCATCTTTGTTTAACCTTAAAACATCAGCCATTTTTCTGACGGCTTCACCGCGTAAAGGTGCGGGTACTGTGCGCCATTGTTTAAATGTTTTTTCTGAAGACTGCAATACTTTTTGATAGTCTTGGTCATTGGCTAATGAAACAGATGCAATAACTTCACCATTGTGAGGGTTAATTGAGTCTATCGATTCTTCATTTTCAAGAGATGACCATATAATTTGGTTCAAGTCATTTCCCCAACATGCGCCGGAATTTATTTTAAAAATATTTAATTGACTTAATATATCCATAGTGCTTCCTTGATATTGTTTAATGCTTATTTATTGCGCATATTCACTTATAGAATCCGTTGAGTTTCCTTCGTCTACCCAACCTACAATAAAAGCTACAAATTATAGTTTTGAACTGTCGAGCTCATTAATTCGACACGCTTGTTGTAATGTGTTTTCTAACAAACAAGCGATGGTCATTGGCCCTACTCCTCCAGGAACGGGTGTAATCGCACTCGCCACTTTAGATGCCGATTCAAAATCTACATCACCAACTAATCTCGTACCGCCTCCCTCTTTCTCAATGCGATTTATACCAACATCTAAAACGACTGCACCGGGTTTTATCCAGTCACCTTTTATCATTTCAGGCCGACCTACAGCTGCCACTAAAATATCAGCATTTCTACATTCTTCTTCTAGGTTTAGTGTTCTGGAATGTGCTATGGTTACGGTGCAGCTTTCTTTTAACAATAATGCTGCCATTGGTTTTCCAACAATATTTGAACGCCCAACGACAATCGCTTTTTTACCAGAGAGTGAGCCTAATCTATCTTTTAACATCATCATGGAACCAAGAGGTGTACAAGGGATCACGGCTTTATCTGAACCAGTTGATAACAACCCGATATTGGTCAAATGAAAACCATCAACATCTTTTTCGACAGAAATAGAATTAATCACACGCTCTTCATTTATATGAGATGGCAAAGGTAATTGAACTAAAATACCATGAATTGAGCTGTCATTATTAAGCTCAGCAATAACCGCTAATAAACTCTCTTCGCTCGTATTTTCTTGTAGTTTATGTTCAACAGACTTCATTCCTGCTTCTTTGGTTTGTTTACCTTTGTTACGAACATAAACTTGGCTCGCAGGATCTTCGCCAACCAAAACGACGGCTAATCCTGGTGTAAGCCCATGAATTTGTTTTAGTTTCTCGACTTTAGTTTTAATTCTGGCTCGTAACTGAGCTGAAAATTCTGTTCCGCTAATGATATTACTGACACTATCGTTCATTTTCTAAGTCCTGTATGCTAATGATGTTAATTTGAAAGCTTGATATTAAGTTACTAACTAACGTCGGCAAGCATATTAACAACATACACGAGATTCCACAAATTGGGGTTCCAATGTTCAGCTAAAATGTATATATATTGTACTGTTCATCTTTAGCAAAGCCTATTAATGTTAGACTAAATTGATTAGCCGTTTTGATGGCTAAATCACTCGGTGCGCCAAGTGCAACGATGGTTGAAAAGCCTGCCATGACCACTTTTTGGACCAATTCAAACCCCACTCGACCAGACAATATGACAATCGCTGAGTGACTGAGGTTATTATTAGTCAACTCATAACCAATTAGCTTATCCAATGCGTTATGACGTCCAACATCTTCAAAACAATGGGCAGAATCAAAGTCAAAATGAAATTCATCATTTTTAAACACTTCATAAACAATACCCGCCACATGCGCCCCGCCCGTATCACTAAATAAGGTTTGTTTTGCTAATATTTGACGAGCTTTTTTAATATCATAACAAGACAAATTAAAATGAAGGTTTCTTGGTTTACGTGGATTTTTTAACGACAATGCTTGTAAACTAGTTTTTCCGCAAATACCGCACCCTGAATAACTTGCTAACCGACGAGATTTATTTTCTAAATGTAGCTTGTAGGTAGGTGCTACCTCTACTTTTATTAAATTAGCCGTAACGACCTCATCAACAACGGATCCAGTCATTGAGTCAATATTTTTAGCTTCGTCAATAATACCTTCCGAAAAAAGTAAACCATAAGTTAAATATTGATCGTCGCCGGGTGTGCGCATAGTGATCGAGTAAGTCTCGCGGAAATCATCCTGACATAAATCAATCTGTAATGGTTCTTCCACAACGACAATATCATTTTCAGCAGTTTTAATATCCTGCTTAACTTTATAACGATTTATTTGTGTCTGTTTCATTGGCAAAAAATGTTTATCATATTTCACCTAGTCTAACCCATTTACGCATTATTTAAAATTGCCACATATAACTAAACTTCGCAAAAATTGCTCTTTCATTCTTTTGCACACTAGAGAGATTATCATTCTGAAAGTCATTGTCAGAATATCCTAAATACATTAATGACAATAGATTAATTTTATAGGAGTAAATTAGCTGTATTCCAAAGTCCTTAGTTTGATTATTTAGATCTTCAACATCATTATATAAAGATAGGTTACGTGTAATATCCGAACCTTGTAAAGTGAGAGCGAACTTACTTCTAATATTAAACTGATAAATCATTCTTAGATCAACTAATTGAGCATCAAATAACTCACCACCGTCAACATCTAATGTTTGAAATACCGTACTTAACCTGATATTAAAATGCTGACCTAACTGCCAGCTTGCAAAAGGTTCTCGAATCGTCATTTCACCTAAATCTGCATTGGCGTAATCAATGCTATCGCCAGTTAACATAAAACTCCCGACTTGAAGGTTAGGCCAAGGTCTAAACTCAAACCAAGTCCAAATATTATTTTCATCAAAAATAAAATCAACATTATTATTTTCAAACAGCTTTTCTCTTGAGGTTAATCCGACTTTCATATGAAATCGCTTAGGCCCTGAGATTCTAGCTTGCATTTCAAATTTCTCTTCTAGTTGTTTACCTGATTAGTCTTTAGTCACATCCCAATCACCAGACACACCGCAACGAGTCCATTTACTTTCTTTTTCACCAAACCATGTGTAACCGCCTCCTGCCACTAACTTTGTATAATCAACTTGACTAACAAAGCCCATAGCAGCCCTAAAGTCTTTGCCAAAGTCAGTATAGGAAGTTTGTAAATAATAGTGTTCTTTTCTATGCCTATAACGCACCGTATAAGCACTATCTTGTTGATTAGCTGGCAACTCAGAATCCGTTTCAACATCTAGCGGATTATTGGAATCAGAGATCATATACTGAATATCAATTCTATCGTTTTTTGTAAAATAATATTTGCCATACAATGACACGACATCATTATTATAATCACCACGACTACGATGCGTTGCAAGCACTCCAAAATTATTCATTTCACCAATATCTTTTTGATTTCTTGCTACAAAAATATCGGTATTTGCATCATCTAAAATGGCAATACTAGAACTATGACTACCTGGCACTAAAAAACTGGCTTTTGTATCTTGAGCGATAATTACCCTGCGCTATGACCATCTTGCTTACCTGTCACTTTCACACCAAAGTCTGGAACGCAATGTTTCGGCTATGAACTAAACGATTGGCAGAGCTAAAATAATCAGCGCCATCTAAAAAGAAAGGTCGAGATTCAGGAAAGATAATGAGAATGTCGTGTTGATATCTAGCTGACCCGCATCAGCAGACACTTGAGAAAAGTCGGGATTAAACGCCGCATTTAAGATCCAATTCTCAGTCATTGCCCATCGTAGGTTTAGGCCAGCATCAAATTCCAATGCAGTTTCTTGCCAATCAGTGGTAGCTACAGGATCACGCTCTTCCGCATTGATATAAGTTAAAGTTGGAGTGATATCGATATTTAGTCCTGTTTTAATATCCGGCATTCCGGTCACTTTATTATATTGACACACTGAACAATCTAAATCTCGATCATTTAAACCATCGCTAAATAAAAACCGCGAACTTCTAGAATAAATTCGTAAAAACTGAATTCCCCATTTTTGCACCGCTTGCCCTGCTGGAATGCGCATTGCTCGGTACGAAATAGCCATTTCAACCACATAACCATCTTCAGTCAACTTGCTTAAGCTATCCCAACTCGCATCCCAAGAGGAATCTTGATTATTACGGTTATCATCTCTGGTTAAATCCGCTTGAGCACCTAAAGGGTTTACAAAAAGCTCAAACCTCGTCGTTGGTCATTAAAAGTATCAATTATGAGACCCAAAAAGTCATCCTGAAATATTCCACCTCTATCACGTAAATAAGCTAATATTTCTTTTGGATTGGGATCTTCTGCCTTAAAAGCAAAATAGATCTGCTCACCATCTTCCATCATATAAGCGGTGGTTTTTACTCTGGCGTGTAAGTTATCTCGCGGATCTATCTCATAAGCTAACTCGACTTGAGTCGCCTTTTCCCATTCATCTAAGCCAATAACGGCATCAATTACAGGCGCTTTATCCATTCTAGGAATATGGTAAGTTGATTTTTGTGTTGTTAATTTTGCAAGTTTATTAGTTACTGAATTAGTTTTTGCATCTACTCAATTAGCAAAAAAAGCAAGTAAAACCGAAGAAAGCCAAAAAATATCGATTGTCTGCTTTTAGTCATCAGTGACTCCTATTATTGTATTTCTTAAATATAGTACTTTAGTCGTTTGTTGTTTGTTGCTTCAAAAAAGTTTGCATTGTTAACTTTTTGTTACAAACGCCGACATAAGTAACTAATCTATTAACGTTAAAGGGTTTTAATACCTGCGTTTAACCTTAGTTTTTGCTATTATCTTTTGGTCAGAACCAATAGGAGTTTTTAATGAGTTGCCCTTACTCATCCACAGGTACGAATAATCCAAAAAACACTAGAGCTATGGAAGATTCTATCCATACAGACTTTAAGGATGATATGTCTTATGGTGATTACTTAAATCTAAACCAGATATTGTCCGCACAAAAAACACTTAGCTCAGAACATGATGAGATGCTTTTTATTATCATTCATCAAACTAGTGAATTATGGTTAAAATTAGCTGGACACGAGTTGTCTTCTGCAATAAAAAATATTCAAAATAATGAATTTGGACAAGCCTTTAAAGTGATCTCACGTGTCAAACAGATCCTTAATCAATTAACTCAATCATGGAATATTCTTTCTACACTAACCCCGGTAGACTATTTGAAATTCAGAGATGCGCTTGGGCATTCTTCAGGATTTCAATCATATGGCTATCGCAAACTAGAATTTTTACTGGGAAATAAAAACGCGGATTTAATGAAGGTGCATGAGTCAAATGAACATACGCATAAGGAACTAGATTCTATTTTGAATGCTCCTAGTCTTTACGATGAAGTCATCAAAGTGCTTCACAAAAAAGGTTTAGGAATTAATCAAAAAAGATTAGAAAGAGACTTCTCAAAAGCTTACTCGTCAGATCAATCTGTATTAGATGCGTGGTTAAAAGTTTATAGAAACTCTGATCAATATTTTGAACTGTATGAACTTGCGGAAAATTTAATTGATATCGAAGACGCATTTCAGCAATGGCGATTTAAACATATGTATACCGTACAAAGAATCATCGGAAATAAAATGGGAACTGGCGGTTCGAGTGGAGTAAGTTTTTTGAAAAAAGCGCTGGATATTAGTTTCTTTCCTGAGTTGTTTGAGTTGAGAACGCATTTGTAAACAATTATATTTTAACAAATATTTTTCACCTTTCCTTTTGCAAAAAGATACAATGCGGAGAATCTAGCTTAGTATTTTTCTTAATTGACTTGGCGTTTTACCATAGGTTTTCTTAAACGCTTTACTCAAGGTTCTAGCCGAAGAAAAGCCTACATCTTCTGATATTTGCTCTAATGTTTTATTAGAATTTTTGATTAAATTATGAGCCTTGATCATACGCCATTCAAACAAATACATCATCGGTGGCATTCCTACAGTCTTTTTAAATTGCCTAACAAGTGTAGCCCTAGACATATTAACTTTTTCGACCAGCAAATCTAACGTCCATTCATCCCCAGGTTGATTGTGAATTAGTTCTAACGTTTTATGGATACGCTTATCGCTTAACGCTGCAAAAAATTTGGTTGTATCTTCACATTCTAAAACATGCTTTTTTAGCAGTTGTATAAATAATAATTCTGCAAGTCGATCAATCACTACGGAGTTATTTGATTGCTCTTTCTTCATAATTGAATCGATAAGAACGACAGTCATCCAAACGGGATCTGAAAGAGAAATATTCGAAAAATGCAAAATAGAAGGTAAGGAATTTAGTATCGGATGAGATAAATCTTTGTCATATTCAACAATCGCACAAATTAATTTATTAGTTATTGTTCCATTTTGAAACAAAGGAGTTCCCAATTGACATGCTGCACCCGCTCTTTCGCTAGTCTCTAATTTTCTACCTGGCTGGTCAGCTATCCAATGTTTATCACCTCCAGGTAACATGACAATATCCATATGTTTCATTTGAATAGCAGGTTCACTTAATCCTTGAACACCAACAAAACAATTACCATCGACGGCGATATGGAATCTAGGATTATCATATTTAGACAATGACATCCCCCATGGCGATGCCAATTCCGATTGAAAGAAAATACTACCCTTAAAACGCAATGAATTTAGAACATCGTTTAATACATCAAATGAACTCTCATTGCATTTGATTCTATCGGATACAACTTTGACCATATTGGACACCCCGCAAATTAAAAACTAAGCATATACTCATTGTGTTTAATAAACCTTTTTTTCTTACAAATAACGCAGGTAGAATAACGATGATAAATTCAAAAAACAAGCTCGTTCGAATTATTGGTATTACGTGCACATTGATTACTTTACAATTTGGTATCTCTTTGACAGCATTTTCTGAAGAAGCATTTTCCTTCGAGTCAGGCGAATTACAACGACCTACCGGCTATCGAGAGTGGATTTACGTTGGTACTCCAGTTACTCCGAATGATATGAATAATGGAAAAGCTGCATTTCCAGAACATCATAATGTCTATATAGATCCTAAAAGTTGGGGGCATTGGAAACAGACAGGAAAATTTCGTGACGGAACTATTTTAATTAAAGAGTTAGTGAGCGTCGGTTCAAAAGCAGCCGTAAGTGGTGCTGGATACTTTCAAGGTGAATTTATTGGATTAGAAGCGACCATAAAAAGCAAAAAACATTTTCCTAAAGAGCCTGGGAATTGGGCTTACTTTAGCTTTTCTGGTCCAGATCACAAGACTTTATCGGCAACTGCTAAGGCATTTCCATCAGAGTCATGTAATTCTTGCCATGCCAACGCCGCAGCTGATGACTTTGTTTTTACCCAATATTACCCTGTATTAAGCGCTGGTAAAGGTAAAGGAAAAATGGCTACAGGTGGTTTTATGACAGATCTTAAAAGTAGTTATATCGAACCAAAAGGTAACAAATAATGAGTAGCAACTATACTTTGACAAAAGTATTTTTTTCTATTGCTTTACTGAGTCATTTTTTAATAGTAGGAAACGTTTTAGCTGAAAATAAAGTTTTTTCCCCTTACGTTGATGATGCTGGAAATATTCAGTTTCCCAAAGGGTTTCGAACTTCAATGACACATTTAGGCTCTTGGTTTGTACCTGACGGTGGTGCGAGCGGATTTCATGGTGTGTACACAGAGAAAGACACTATTAAAGTATTTAGGGAAACAGGAAAATTTCCTGATGGTGCGACTCTAGTTAAAGAGCTTCGCTCATCAGCCTCATCGGACTATACAACCGGAGCAAACGTAAAGCACGAAACAGAAACCATTAAACAATGGTTTGTTATGATCAAAGATAGCAAAGCTAGATTTCCTAAAAACCAAGTGTGGGGAGATGGCTGGGGCTGGGCATTATTTAAAACAGATAGTCTTTCTAAGAATAATGCTTCAAACTATAAAACTGATTGTTTAGGTTGTCATATACCTGCCAAAGAAAAAGATTGGATTTACACAGAGGCCTATCCAATCTTAAAAACTAAAAATTAATTTATTAAATTTTATAGCGACTTAAACTACGAACACATTTGTAAATAATTACTCACCACGGAGAAAAACAACTGAAACATTTACTCTTCCGTGTCTCCGTGGTGAAAATTATTTTTTTTAGTTCAAAGATTCTATGATTGCGTTTAGAGTATCACTTGGCCGCATATTCGCAGAAGCCACTTCAACATCAGCTAAATAATAACCATCTAAATCTACATTTTCACCCTGCGCCGAATTCAATTCTTCAATAATTTTTATTTCATTGTCTGCTAATTGTTGAGCGACATTTTTAAATTTAGTAGCTAACTCAGTATCTTTAGTTTGCTCTGCTAATGCCTGCGCCCAATAAAGCGTTAAGTAAAAGTGACTTCCTCGATTATCCAACTCTTTAACTTTTCTTGAAGGCGATTTATTTTCCAATAAAAACTTACCGGTTGCGGCATCTAACGTTTCAGCTAAAACTTTCGCTGCTTCGTTATCATTTACACCAGCTAAATGCTCCAACGATGCTGCTAAGGCTAAAAATTCACCTAATGAATCCCAACGCAAATGCCCTTCTTCAACAAACTGCTGAACATGCTTTGGAGCTGAACCACCTGCACCCGTCTCAAACAATCCGCCACCATTCATTAGTGGAACAATTGATAACATTTTCGCACTGGTTCCAACTTCTAAAATAGGAAATAAATCCGTTAAATAGTCACGTAATACATTACCCGTTACAGAGATAGTATCTTCACCTTTTCGAATGCGTTCTATTGAATAATTAACTGCATCTACAGGCTTCATAATTTTGATATCTAACCCGCTAGTATCATGTTCAGGTAAATATTGGTTCACCTTTTTAATTAACTGTGCGTCGTGTGCACGATTTTCATCTAACCAAAAAACTGCTGGATTCCCCGTTGCTTTTGCACGAGTCACGGCAAGTTTCACCCAATCTTTAATTGGTGCATCTTTTGCCTGACACATTCTCCAGATATCACCTTCTTCAACTTTAACATCTAATAATATTTCACCAGATTCATTACTGACTTGCACTTGGCCACCTGTGGGAATCTTAAACGTTTTGTCATGTGATCCATATTCTTCTGCTTTTTGCGCCATCAAACCGACGTTAGAAACTGATCCCATTGTAACTGGCTCATAAGCGCCATTTTTTTTGCAGTCTAAAATAACTTGTTGATAGAACTCCGCATAAGAAGTATCTGGTATAACAAATTTAGTATCGTATTGACCACCATCAGCGCCCCACATTTGACCAGACGAACGAATATAAGCTGGCATCGATGCATCAATAATGACATCATTTGGTACGTGTAAGTTTGTGATACCTTTATCAGAATCAACCATCGCAATAGCTGGTCTATTGGCATAACAAGCTTTGAGATCAGCTTCAATTTCTGCACGCTTATCATCAGGAAGCTCTGCAATTTTTGCAAACAAAGACGCAAGACCGTTATCTGGGTTGACATCAAGCTTATCAAAAGTATCTCCATGTCTTTCAAATACATCTTTAAAATAAACCGAAACAACATGACCAAATAAAATAGGGTCGGATATTTTCATCATGGTTGCTTTTAAATGAACAGAAAACAAAATATCCTGCTCTTTAGCATCTTGCATTTCAGCTTCTAAAAAAGCTCTTAATGCTTTTACACTCATGGCTGATGCGTCGACAATCTCATCTTTTAATACGGCAACAGATTCTTTTAATACCTTAGCATTTCCGTTATCTTCTACCAAAGTAATTTTTAAACATCCTTCATTTGCGATTAAAGCAGATTGCTCACTATGATAAAAATCTCCATCACTCATATTGGCAACATGAGATTTCGAATCAGCGGACCATGCGCCCATTCTATGTGGGTTATTTCTAGCGTATTGTTTAACTGATGCAGGCGCTCTTCTATCAGAATTACCTTCTCTCAATACTGGGTTGACGGCACTACCCAATACTTTTGAATAAGTCGCTCTATCTTGTATTTCTTGTTCAGTTTGTGGCTCTGCAGGAAAATCAGGTATTGCATATCCTTTATCTTGCAATTCTTTAATTGCTTCACTTAATTGTGGGATCGACGCACTTATATTTGGTAGTTTAATAATATTGGCGGCTGGTGATTTAGCCAACACACCTAGTTCAGTTAGAGCATCTTCAACCTTTTGACTGTCATTTAAACAATGAGAAAAATTGGATAAAATTCTAGCAGCTAAAGAAATATCTCTAGTTTCTACAGTAACATTAGCCTGCGCGGTAAAAGCCTTAACTATAGGTAATAAGGAGAATGTTGCTAATGCTGGCGCTTCATCCGTAATTGTATAAATGATTTTAGATTGAGTCATTTGGGTTCCAATTTAGGTTCATGTTCAATAAGTTGCCGAATTAACGGCCAAAATTGTTAATCTGATTTTAATCAATAATTAAT
>Ga0307492_10000877_pt1 | contig 12606 bp, 10 predicted proteins | sample SI3LmetaG_FD_202365 | JGI IMG/M metagenome (GOLD analysis project Ga0307492, IMG submission 202365) | Sea-ice brine microbial communities from Beaufort Sea near Barrow, Alaska, United States - SI3L | ecosystem: Environmental > Aquatic > Marine > Coastal | place: USA: Alaska | collected 2017-05-06
AAGGGTCAATGCTTCATCTTTGTTAATGGCACGCATTGCAATATAGTGTAAGGCTTGATTTTCAGGGATGGCCTGATAACCCATGTTCGCTGGGTTAGCATGCTTATACATCGAACCAAAACCAAGCCATATAGCATTTGAGGATTGTTTATCGCTTGCTGGATAATCCCACTTAAAGACGAAGATTTTTAATCTAAGGGACAGCTATTAATAGGGACGTAACACAATAATGGCAGGGCAGGTTTCTACTGTTCCACCTTTGGCAAACTCACGACGTGCAAAAACGCTACCCTTTTATTGTTTGAGTTTCTTTGACATAAATATCAGCTGACTGAATTGTCTCAATCATTTGTTTTGCTGCTAGTTGTTTATGAGGAAAAGGTGACCAGATCGGCCGCTTCAGCAGACTCGGGGCGCACTGCCATTGGACAAGTACTATCGAAGATCACTTCTAGATCAAACAGCTCAGTCACATTACCATCTATTCTAAACCAATCTACACAGTTATTTGTAGTGAGATCGATGATTTGTACTCCACACCACGGTTCAGAGTCAGCCTCTTTCAGTCTATCATCTAATGTCAACCCTTCAAATCGTTTATAACGTGGTTTTGATAAACCTACAAAAGCATACTTGCCATGAAAGGCAAGGCCACGCGTAAACCCAGGGCAAAATACTTTGGCTTCAAACTGACCCGTGCCATCATCTGCCATATTAACGATACCCAGCTCACCCGTTCCAGAGTTAAGCAACCAGAGTTGGTCATTATGCATTCTGGGTGAATGCGGCATGGAAAGTCCTTCACACACAATTTGATTTGTTTTAACATCAATAACTACCCCTCCATCCCTACGTCGATCACGCCAGCCATCGATGGTATTAGATTTACTGACTGCAGTAACATAACGAGGCTCGCCATCTTGCATCGCCATGCCGTTAAGGTGGCATCGGTCTTCATCAACTAAAGCAGAAATGAATGGCGGTCGCCAAATTTCTGTAAAGCTATGCCGTTCGGAGGTGGTGGCAATGCAGTTGAAGCGGGTATTGATGAATATTGGCTGATTATATTTGTTGATGCCTACATCATGTGCATCAAGATGACCGGTTACATGAACAAGACGTGGGACAAAGCAGGTATCATAGGTATTGTTTATCTGTTGATTAGGTTCGAGTATATTTTCAAATCGCATGATCTGATAACCACCGGTCATCGTCAGGCTACCCTTTTTATCTAAACAAAGCCCCATCGGTTTGGGCAGGGCTGTTTGGTGTACATTAATGCCACCGTCTTGGTTACGGCCAATAAGATATAACAAACCTGACTGATATGATGTAAAGGCGATTGAAATATCGAGGGTTTGAAGTCGTTTGAGTAAACCACCTGAAACAGAGTATTCCACTTGATTGTTTGCTGCCTTTTCGTTATCTAACTCTGGATATGCATTCTCTGAAGCATTAACTGGTTTTGATTGTTGTTCGCTCATCGCTTTTATTCCTCACTATTTTTTGAGGAGGATCCTAGCACAATGTGCACTTATAATATCTCATATTTATTTAGCCATTAACCTGACATATTAAAGCGGTCAGAGCGAGGTTGTTAATTACCGCAGTGATACATTAAATTGAAGGCAATATTCGTCTAAAATTAGATTATTTAGCGCGACGGTTTCCACGGCTGTTAAACTGGCCTCGATATTGAGGCTTGGGTTTAGGATCAGGCTCAAAATTCCCATATTCATCATCATCCGATAAATCAACTGCTTTCTTTGTACTGGGCGCAAAGCCTGGTATGGTTTCCAGTTCAAATATACGGCCAATGTGATGTTCAATAGACTTTAATTGCTTAGATTCATCGTCACTAAAGAATGATATGGCTAAACCATAATGGCCAGCACGACCGGTACGGCCAATGCGATGCACATAGTCTTCAGCTATATACGGAAGATCAAAGTTAACCACACAAGGTAGCTGATTGACATCTATACCTCGAGAGGCAATATCAGTAGCAACCAACACCACAATATTACCGTTTTTAAACCTCTCTAATGCATGAGTTCGTGCATGCTGGGTTCGGTTGGCATGGATTGATGCAGCACTAATACCGGTACTTTCCAACTCAGTGACCAAACGATCAGCGCCCCGCTTGGTTCGACTAAAGACCAAAACCTGATGCCATTTGTGCTTTTTGATCAGATGAATCAATACTTCAGTTTTACGTCCTTTTTCCACAGGGTGTATTTTTTGGTTAACCATGTCGACGTCGATGTTCGCCTTAGCCACTTCAATCAAAACTGGATTGTTTAACATGCCTTTCGCAAGTGATTTGATCTCTGTAGAAAATGTCGCTGAAAACATCAAAGTTTGACGTTTGGTGGGCAACAAAGTTTGAATAAGGCGGATATCATCGATAAACCCTAAATCCAACATGCGATCAGCCTCATCCAAAACCAAGATCTCAAGTTGCTCAAAGCTAATCGCCTGTTGATTATAAAGATCAATCAAACGACCAGGCGTAGCAACCAGAATATCTAAACCTTCTTTTAGCATAGAGATCTGTGACTCAATCCTAACTCCACCAAACACGGCCGCAGAGCAAATATTAAGTTGGCGACTATAGTTTTTAACGCTAGCAGCAACCTGAGCAGCAAGCTCACGTGTCGGCGTAATGATTAAAGCACGTATGCATTGTGTCTGTCGGCTAGGACAAGTAGATAATAACTGCAGCATGGGCAACGTAAAACCAGCCGTTTTGCCTGTGCCAGTATGTGCCACCGCCATAACATCACGTTGACTAAGCACCGCTGGAACAGCTTCAAGCTGTATTGGTGTGGGCGACGTATACCCTTGTTCCTTAACGGTTTCTAACAGTGTCTCAGACAAGCCTAAAGAGCCAAATGACATAAACAAACATTCCTTGGGTGAATTAATATTTTCGATATACTATGCAATCAGATCTCAGTACAGTTTATTCTTTTCTAGCTTAAAGGAACAACAAAAGGCTAAATATGGATACTTAGAGTAAAAAACATCGGCTGCATTCCTTTGAGTCATCAACTACGCTTTTTTGTCTTCCGTGTCGCCATCTCAACTAAGGGATCATCAGGCCAGGGGTGTTTGGGATAGCGACCTTTCATTTCTTTTTTTACCTCGTGATATGAGGAGCGCCAAAACCCGGCGAGATCTTGGGTAATTTGCAGCGGTTTGCCTGCAGGTGAAAGCAAGTGGATCAACAAGGTTACTTGGCCTGCGATAATAGTAGGGCTTTGCTCGCAGCCAAACATTTCCTGTAGTTTTACGGCTAGCACCGGTGGGCTTTCTGTATAGTTGATGCGAATGTTAGATCCAGACGGCACTTTTAAGTGAGTAGGTGCTAATTTGTTAACTGTCTGCTGCTGTTGCCAAGGCACTAATGCATGCAAGATCTCAGTTAAATTCACTTTCTTAAAGTCGTTTAATAGATTCACCTCATTTAAATAAGGCGCTAACCAATCCTCTAAGCTTGCAAGCAAGGCCTCGTGACTAAGATCAGGCCAGCTATTGTGCTGCTCAATGGACCGAACCAGTGACACTCGAGCACACCATTGCTCAAGCTCTGCAGTCCAAGGTAGAAAATTGAGACCCTGTTTGCGGATATGCTCAATCAGCGCCGCACTTTTAGCTTGTCGCGGTACAGTGTCTAAACGAGTTCGCTGTAGGGTTAACACGCCGATCTTTTGCCGCTGTTCAGCAACAAATCGGTTGGTTTTTTTATCCCATTCAGCAATAGTTTCTAACTCAATCGAATTGTTAAGGACAGAATCAAACAGTCGTTGATCAAGCTTAGCGGCTGAGCGAATAACATCACCGTTCCCCCCCTGTAGACTTGAAACTTCGGCAATGGCCAGCCAGTCATTATTAGCAAGATGATGATGACCCATCAGCTTGGCACTACGGCCATTAGCAAGTTGATATCCGCCAGAATGACGACGACGCGCAATGCGATCCGGATAGGCACACGCGATTAAATAGCCGAGTGATTGTTCGGCCCTTATCAAATTCAATACTTTACTTGGCTTTTTCAGCTTAGCTATATCAATAAGGTGCTGTTCGAATTGTTGCGCTAACTGACGAGTGCGTTGTAACCAGCCCTTATGCACCGGTGGACACGGTGTTTTGCCGTTTAATAGGTCAAGTCGGTGACTAATATCTGCATTGTCACGACTAAAAGGATCGCGGTCTGATAACAAGCTAGCGAGTAAGGCTGCTGTTTTGCTAAAACCTATTGCACTGCCACACAATAGTAGATGAGCAAGCCTTGGATGTATCGGCAGTGAAATCATCGCCTGACCATGTGCAGTAACAAGCCAGCCATTGGCTTGGTATTTAATCGCCCCAAGCGACGACAGTAAATTCATAGCTTGTTGCCAAAGCCCATTTGGCGGTGGATCGATCCAACTTAATTGCCAGGGATCATCGACGCCCCATTGTAATAACTGCAGTGCCATCGGGGCGAGATCGGCATTTAGAATTTCTGCGCTGCTATGTACTGCCAGTTGTTGTTGTTGATCAGCTGACCACAACCGGTAACATTTTCCCGGACGTAAACGACCTGCTCGTCCAGCTCTTTGCACACTGGACGCCCTCGAAATTCTGACGGTGTGTAAACCGGTCATGCCTGTCGACGGGTTAAATTTGGCCTCACGTACTAGGCCACAATCAACCACCACATCAACGCCATCAATAGTAAGGCTGGTTTCGGCAATATTAGTAGCCAATACAATTTTCTGCTCGTTTGCCAGTTGGCCACTTAGTGGCGCGATGGCTTGTTGTTGCTGTTCAATTGATAGACTACCATAGAGCGGACGTAAATGAATACCTTGTAATTTCCTATCAAAAATCCAGTCGGAAAGCTCAGTCGCAACCCGTTGAATTTCTGCTTGTCCCGGTAAAAAAGCCAACAAGCTGCTTTCAGGATCCTCAGTAATCGCATGTTTAATGGTTGCGACCATGCGGTCAGTAGTCCGCTGATTGGCCTGCATTGCATGGCCATAAATAATATCGACCGGATAGGCCCTACCCTCACTTTTCAGCACTACTGCACCGCCTAATAATTCTGCTGTAGCATTACTATCAAGTGTCGCTGACATGACCAATATTTTTAACGGGTTATGCTCATTTCTAAATAAAGCACGACCTTTTAAGCATAAGCTTAGCGCCACATCAGACTCTAAACTGCGTTCGTGAAATTCGTCAAATATAACCAAACCCACTTCATCTAACGACGGGTCATTTTGTAGCATTCGGGTGAGAATACCCTCGGTGATCACTTCTACTTTTGTCTGTTTACTGACTTTAGTATCTAGCCGCATACGATAACCAATCGATTGACCGGGACGTTCATTCAACAGACTTGCCATGCGATAGGCAGCCGATCGGGTGGCGATTCTTCGTGGCTCTAACATCAGAATTTTTCTGTGTTTTAACCAAGATTCGTTCATCAGTGCAAGTGGCACTATAGTTGTTTTACCCGCTCCTGGTGGCGCTTCCAGTACAAGCTCATGCCGCTCAGATAATTGCTGCTTAAGATCGTCTAAAATATCTTCAACAGGTAGACCCAGTGAGATCACAGTTTTGCCTCTGGCAATTGATTTAGTGAGTGTGATAGTAACTCAAAATAAGACTTTTGCACTATTGCTCTATTGTCTTTTGGCGGCAATGCCTAAAATATTGATTATTATTAGTAAGATATAACTATGCAGCCATTAAACTTTGCTTTAGTGGACTGCGATTATTTTCAAAATTATAGCTAGGTGGCTAGAAACAAAGTAAATACTTGCAAGCACTGTGAAAATGTTCAATAATCGCCGACGCAAATGCCATAAAGATTGACGGTAAAAAAACAGTCTTTCTGAAAGAGTATTTGTAGGCATTTGCAACTTAAATCCACACTAGTCCTGTGGAATTTTCGTTATTGCAGTAAATAAATCTAAGTTAAAAAATCATAATTAATCACTAATTAATAGGAAAATAAAATGTCAAATATAGAAGCTACAGATTCAACACCAAAATGTGGTTGTGGTAAAAGTTTAAGCATGCCGTATTGCGATTCTAGCCATGGTCGTTCTCCTGAAGAATATGAAGCATGGAAGCTAGAATCAGCAAAAGCAGACGAAGAAAAATAGATTGGTAAAATTTAGCTCATAGTCTAAGAGCAAGCAAAGGGGACGCTACTATTTATTTGTAACGTATTATTATTCAACCGTTTTATCTCACTAGCCTGAGACCTTCGTTGAATCAGATAAATCTGTCCCCTTTTTATTGTTAAGCCTTATCATCTTTGGCAATAGTTCTAATAGTTAACTAAATACTAGGCTGTGATATAAGCGTTTCTATATTTTTAGCCACTGTCTTACTTAAATTACTCCTAAACATTGTCATGCCTTATTTTTATCTTTATAACGGCTTTTTAGCTAAGTCCACCAAAACCTGTTTTGCTTCTTGGGTAGTACTAATTGGCTGATCGAATGTAATGCGTTCAAGCCGCTCGCCAATTCGCAGGTGAAAACCTTCAGCATCAATCCCCGTCATTTGTGGTAAATGTTTGTCATCATATGCCAAAGAATACAAATCACAGTAGTGGTTTATCGCAGACTGATGATCCGCATTCATATGATCAACAATGCCATCTTCTTCTTCAAAACTATAAGGATTGTGTTTGATACAATCAGACGGCGCCAACCAATATATCTCACCAAAACCACCAATAAAACGGACTCGAACACAGTCTATGACATAGAAACTAAAGTCATGTGTTTTACCAAAACTTTGAGCGCTAGGGAAAAAACGATAATAGCGCTTCGCGATCGCCTCATCATCATCAATTCGCTTGGCATCGCCAACATAAGTAACTCTGGCCGTAGCTTGACTATCATCAGCCAAGGGATCAAAGGCGATAAGTGATACCTTAGGATCTGCTTTGATATTAGCAGTATGCTGTGCAATTGTACTTATCAAAATCACTGGCCTACCTTGATTATCAACACAGTATGGTGTGATAGATCCAAATGGATAGCCTTGCACATCAACTGAAAGAGTACTCAATACACCACCACAGCGTGCCAAAAATAAAGCGCGGGCATCAGTAGCCGCTTGTTGAGAATTGTTCATATTACTACCTTATAAAAAAAATTATCCAAGCTATCAAATGCTTAGATCCAGCCTTAAATTATCTTTATTAATCATTTATATAAAATAATCAATAAAAACGGTCGAATGAGAATACTAACAGACAGTATTTTCCTAAAAGAACAAATTTACCCGTTGATAGTCACACTAAAATAAGTGCCGTTGATCGCCAACTCAATAACAACCTACAATGACACTAAACTATGAAACTCGATTATAAAAATTTAAAGCGTGTATTGTAGCCGACGGCTTGAACTTACCAGCCAAAACTTACCAGCCAAAACAGACACAGATTAATTTATCAAAAATTGAACTATAGTAACTAAATTTGGCAGCGTTAAAAATCTATTTAGTGTTCTATCGTTGCTGTTGTTCTCAGATCCCTTCTATAAATTTTAAAGGCATCATTGACATATATGTTTGCCAAACTTAAACGATAGCCAGATTATAAAAAATTGGTTAACTTATTACTTAATGGAGTGTTAATTTCTCCGTAGCCATAATGCGAGCAATCACTTGTTTTGAGTTAAGCGAATTTATTCCTTTCTTTTTAATAATATACAATAATTCTGTACCCATGTTTCGAATTGCTTGTTGAATCATTAATAATGACTCAGAGCTCTGTTGACCCTGGCTAGATTCAATAAGTTTCTCATGAAGTTTTTGATATTGTGTCAAAGCTAAACTGTTTTCGCTTTTCTTAAAATACAGTTCAGCTAGGTTCTGGTAACTCACTAATAGTGAGGCTATATCATTGGATGATTTTATCCCTTTAGGGCACATATGACAGGCAAGATTACAGGCTATTTCATAATAGTTTTCTGCCGAATAAAGCTTGCCAGCATTAAAGGATTGGTTTCCTCTAGTGATCATTCTTTTCCAGGCATTCACTAATTCGTGTTCCACTAGCTTATGTTCCAATTGAAAACAGATAGATACGGTCTTTGCTTTAATTTCATGTCTAAATATTTCCTTAATAATTAATAGCGATTCATTTAATGTTTATTTTCCATGATCTTTAGATTAAATGCAAATAATAATCATTCACATTTAATCTTATAACTTAACAAGGCTTACTTAAGGAGACAGTCCTTCATAATTGCAGTAATAACTGCTCTTTACCCACTTTATTCATATGGCATCTAACTTACTAAGTGCGGCCTAAAGGCTCTTTATATGTGGTTTTGAGACTAAATCAGATGACAATGTCTATTTGATTAGAAATGACGACACGATAGATTTAGTTATTGATGTTCCTCTATACAGTCAAGCCACAAAGGGAAAATTAGAGCCTTACTTCAGGCAAACTATGACAGAACTAATCAGTGTTCACTTTTGCCATAGTTAATGTCATATCGAATATAGTTAAGGGGATAAACCATAAGATTGAACTTATTCATTCTAGTTGCCACTGCCAAACAGTGTTAAATGTTATATCTAGTGCACGCAGTTCAATGTTATTGCCTGCAATATCTTTAGATAGACTGATCGCCCCATACCTGTCATGAAACAGGCCCACCTCAACACCTTTAGTTTGAAGGTAGGATATTAATTCCTTTTCATCAAATTTTTCTATTTGAAAGCAGAAGTAATGAATGCTGTTCCCTGTTGATTGTGGTGCAGGGCCTCCAGCTGTACTTAACTCTCCATTTACATCTACGATATCAATAAGAGAATTTCGTGCTCAGTGCTTAGTTAAACCAATATCAGCTGATAATGATTGCTCTACAACACATCCTAAAAACTTAGACACTCAATGCCTAGATAAGGGTGAAATAAAGGGGGCATATCATCAATTAATGATAGCAGCAGCTTATATTGTTAGATGACGATCAGTAACGGCATATATAAGTCAATTGGCTCAATCCACACGGCTAGATCAAAAAACTGAACAATTTTCTTTTAGAGGCTTAGCATTTCCGCTTCGCTCAAATAAAAATGCCAGCGTCAGCAATGAAATTATTCGTTCTTTTAAGCATTTATTTATCTTGTCTTGGCCTAAAGATATAATCAATTCATGGATTATTAGTTAAGGCAACCAACTGATCATTTAATATTTTTGCTTGATTACTTACCATAAATAAGCAAAAGCCATCTCAAAAAGTGACTGTTTTATTTTTAATAAAGCTCCAGTTGCATTGTGATATGAGCAATGCCCGCATCAATAAATTCATCACCTTGAGCAATAAAGCCGTGTTTGGCATAAAAACCCTCTGCTGTGCGTTGGGCATTTAGTTTTAAGATTCTAAACCTATTTTGTTTAGCGGTTTTGATTAACTGCTCCATTATGGCCGAGCCTGTGCCTTGTTTTCGAAAGCTTTTTAACACTGCCATTCGTCCAACTGTGCCATCAGCGGATAGTCTAGCAGTGGCAATTGGATTACCAGCTAGCGATGCCACTAAATGCAATGCCTCTTCGTCGCCATGTCCCCATTCATCTTCTTCTAGCACGTTTTGTTCGTCAATAAAGACAGCTTGGCGAACATGTGTTGCCGTTATTTGAGCACGTTCCCAGTCCAAAAGTAAGATTTTAAGCATAATATTTAGTTTTCCATATTTGACAAGGCAAAAGATTTTAAATACCAAGGGGGCGAATCAACCTGATATTTATTTGCTTCATGATCGTTCCAGTTTGACTTTGCACTAGCGACCAACAAATAACAAGCCTCATGCAATCTTTAAGGCAGTGTCAAAACATTGGAAAAACCTAAGCGATTAACTCTACCCTGTTTTTATATTAGTGTAACGCCCTAATTGTAAATGTAGTAATTCATTCCTAGCAAGATAAATTATATAAAACGGCCACCTCTTCCAAAGCCATTCTTTTTAGTTCTCAGCGAGAAATAAGGTGATGGTTTAAATTGGCTTATTGTTATTTTGTAGTTGTAAAGTCAACCAGACTAAAATATTGAATCTCCATTCATAAAAACGACAAGGAATAATAAAATGTCCTTCTACCAATTACTCTCTGCATATTCAACTCAAATATCAATTATTAATCTGCAAACCTCGAGTAAACCTCATCAGATTTGTTGGCTTTTTTTCGAAGAATATCTATACGTTTTGGATCGTAGTGAAAAAGTTCAGTTCTTGCGTCGCCATTAAGACTGATTGAAAGCACTTTTTCCTGATTGAACGCCGGTTTGTAGGGATGGTTTGATCTCAATGCGTCCTACACATCTACTAAGGGCGTAATCCGGCGTTGAAACATACCACGAATAACCCAGGGGTTCTTCAGCCCTACTGCTGTTGACATAGCAGTTTTAAGAACTTGTATTAGTTACTATAAAGGAGGAGTGCTTTTGAATGAACGCCCATAACAAAGATAAAACATGAATGTATCAATAGTGATTACAAATTATTATCCAATGAAGAAAGTGCAGCCGAAAATCCTTTCAAAGAAAAGTTAAACTGAAGTTCTTCTTTACCTACAGGAGTTACCCCAAGCGAACCTAAAGTTGCTTGTTTGAAAGCAGCTAATAATTTCTCATCTTCGTTAGCTATAACAAAACAGGCTGTATTATTACAAAAGTTATAGGCATATTTAAGTGGTTTTTTTTGATCGAGCACGATATTGACTTGTTGCTTTAATTCCAACATTAAAGGTAACACTATTTCAATCAGATGTTTGTCATTGTCTTTTTGAACGACATTAATAATCGCCAGTGTATTTCCATTTTGATTCACTAAAACCTGATTTATTCGGCATTGTTTTTTTGCTTCTTTTTCAACACAAACCATTTTCCAGTCTTGGAATTGCTCAGTAATAGTTCGTAAATTAGACTCCTCCGCTTGAGCATTAGAGGCAATAAGTAATAATGTGGCAGTCAATAGGTGTTTCATTTATGTTGGTCCTGAAAGTTTAATTAGATTTAATCCGTTTATAATTTGGCAATACACATTTTATTTCGGCCAGTATCCTTAGCCTCATCGATGACTTTATCAGCCCATTTTATACTCTCTTCGGCACTCAGTTTAGAGTCACTTACAGTAGCTAAGCCAATACTGACCGTCACAACTGATTTCTCTACTGGTTTAGAAAACTTATGTTTATTCACTTCAACTCGTACACGATCTAATACTTTTGCTGCTATCTCAATGTTTGTATTTGGCTAAGAGACTGTAAACTCTTCCCCTAATTTTTAGGTATATTAATCTAGCTATACTCACTGTCATAATTAGTAGTGATTTACTATTTATCATCTCACTCATTTTACACCAAAACATCAATATATTTATCTCAGCCCGTCGTGCTAAATTTGGACGCACTTCTATTAGCTTTCTTGCACCATTTCCATTTGGTGTAATAACTACACCCCTTTCTATTATTGAGACGGCATATGCAATATCATTGTTGGCGTCATCGCATATAGTATAGTTAATCGTATCAGGCGGTTGACTCGGTGTGGCTAAGTTAACCCTACTCTCAAATGGCATTATACTTAACTCGGTTTCTCCATCCATAACCACTTACAGCGTCAGGATTAATACCTTCTTTTAAGACTTTAACAACGACCTTTGAAGCTAAACCTGATGGAACATCTGATATCGAACTCTTTTAATAATTAGAGTCTCGCCTTCCATGCCAATCCTAGCATCCAAAAGTGAGATAGCGATAACAGTTGTAACATCGCTCATTACTAATGTAACGGTACTATCAAAACACACAGGTAATTATTCAGTTTGTTGTTGCGAACCTCCACCTTCCAAACTTACAGCATTTGACGTGTCATCCTCCGATGATGGTTCATTATCATTTGACTCATCACTTTCGGCATCGCTATTTTCAGTTCCAGAAGATCTTCCTAAACCCCCAACATTTGCGTTTAATGAACTAGACGTTGTTGAGCTTAAATTCCCTGTTCCAAATGTTCCACCCATTCCAAAGACATCATTTATGACAGCAGCATAAGAGCTTCCTGAACCAACCGTGTTTGCTGAAGACCCATCTGGTACTAAAGTTTTGTCTGTTGCAGATGTGTCTCTAGGTATACTTCTATTTCCTATAACACCAGCTAAAATACTACCTGGTTCTGTTGTCGAACTAGTACCCGCCTGAATAGTTAAATCAGCACTAGAATAGTTAATATTATAATTAGCTGATGTAAAGCCACTTGGATCAATTGAGTATGTACCTGAATCAGTCGCTCCTTCTGAATTTCCTGTATTAACAAATTCTCCACTTAACACTGATTGGGTTTCGCCGTTTACAAAGCCACTGTAGATTATCCCCTTCGCACCGATATATGGATTTCCATCATAAGGTTTCAGCTCATTATTAGCGGTAATGGTTAGCTGTGCTTTACTAATATCAGCAGTTGTTGTTGCTGTGCTAGAGGTCAGACTATAGTTTGCAGCATCTGATCCTGCTAAAGCGATAGCGCTTATATTAACCAGTTTATTTGCTGATGCATTTTTATCACTAAAGACTGACGTTTCAGT
>Ga0307492_10000878_pt1 | contig 12605 bp, 12 predicted proteins | sample SI3LmetaG_FD_202365 | JGI IMG/M metagenome (GOLD analysis project Ga0307492, IMG submission 202365) | Sea-ice brine microbial communities from Beaufort Sea near Barrow, Alaska, United States - SI3L | ecosystem: Environmental > Aquatic > Marine > Coastal | place: USA: Alaska | collected 2017-05-06
ACCTATCCACTGGAAGTCATTGAAGCAGCTCGCTTTATTCAACAACATCCAAAATTTGATCTAGACGATTATGAGAAAAACGGATTAGGTAAAGATACGATTGAAGCAATTCAAGAAGATGCTTTGGAATACGGCTGGGATGCTTCGGTTATCGCATTAACCGCCTTTCCTGATATTTTGAATAATATGAGCGACGACTTAGGTTGGTTAAGTGACCTAGGTAATGCTTTTGAAAATAATCAAGAACTGGTCTTAAGTCGCGTACAAAAACTGCGTGAATTAGCCTACGACCAAGGTAATTTGCAAAACGATGAACAAGTAGAAGTCGTCGTTGAGCATGAGCAAAATACGCGTGTCATCGTTATTCAGCCTCGCCGTCATGAATTAGTGTACGTCCCTTACTACGACACGACTGTTATTTATGGACCAAGTTGGCATGTAACCTCCTCATATCGATGGTCAAGACCCTACTATGCCCGCCATTATCGTCATAACTATGTTTACTTTACGCCAGCAGCATATATAGGTAGTCGTTTGTTATTCGGGGGGATCCATTGGGGTAACCGCCATATTTCAATTAATCGTGATTGGTCTTATCGACAAGCGCGTCACTACAACTATACAAATACCCGGTATAAACGCGTTCATCATAAAGAGTACCAACGTTGGGCTCCAACAAAACGCCATACGCGCCATGTTGAACGTCAAAAATATGCGGGGAATAACGCGACACACACTGCTTATAAACGCAATGCTTGGGTGACTAATAAGCACAGCGAATTTGAAGACGCACGCAACTCTGATAGGAAAATCACGCGTAATGGTGCAGACCAATCTAAGCGTCAATTCGTAAAGCAGATAAGCAACAACGAACAAAGACAAAAGCTAAGTAGGAAAATAGACAAAGCAAAAATGCGCCAACCAAAACCGATCAAAAAGAGAGAGATTGAGCGCAATGACAGAGTTGTTAGCAATAAGACACACAGAACGACAGTTTCAAAGCCACAGCGTCAGGTCTCGCAGTTTAACCGCAACGTGTCACAACCGAACAGTGAGAGTTCAAAACAGCAGCGGCAGGTGATTCAACGTCAAGAGTCTAAACCTCAACGTCAGGTTGTGCAGCGCAAAGAGTCTAAACCTCAACGTCAGGTCTCTAAGTCGCAGCGTGAAGTATCCAAACCACAACGCCAACATATACAAAGAACTAAAATAGTAAAACGTTCTAAAGAATAAGTGTCAACAGCAACACCTTAGCAGTTTTGCGATAACTCAAGGACTCGCTGATACAGCAATGGGTGAAAATTGTCGCAGGCGCCTATGCAAAGCTCAGATTGTGAGTACTTATCTGTTTACATTTTGCATAGGCATTTTTCCTTATTAAGGCTATGGCATTGTGATCGTTAGGCCTGCTTCAGGAGCAATTCTCCCTTCGCAAACATCGGCATAAATATCAGCCATACCCTGCAAGCCCTCAATATCGGTCATTTTTAACCATTCACGACTTTTTGCAAAAGAGTGCTTTAAATATTTCCCACTTTGCTTTTCAAAACCTTCCATTCCCCACTCTTTGATGCGTTTATGAAGCTGAGATGGTGCAAAAAAGAATTCACTTCGTTGTTTTATAAAATCCGGTCCTGTTTTCATTTCCTTCCAATGTGTTACGCCAACATTAGAGCAAAATTTCATGTTATCGCCCAGATGCTTATGTAAGTCATTCAGAACTTGGCCATTTCCCGACATATCGACAATCAGAGTCGGTTTCGTCGAATCTATCTGTTTTATTTGGTCGTACGAGAGCGTCTTATCATAAACGCCTAAGTTTTCGACCATCTGCACATTGCGCTCTGAAGTTAACGCAACTTGCGACGGTGCGTTCTCATCATCTTTAACACCATAAGCCAAACCCGTACTGGTTTTACTCGAAGCGCTTATCATGACCAATTGAGTCGCTCCAAACCAATCATTACTTTGGAAATAGTCATATAAGGCAAATGAGGTTATGTGCAGTGGGTATAGCAACATACGCTCATCTTCAAGGGCTTTGTTGTAAGCTGGCTCAGACTCTACTTTCCGATAAATATTATATCCCACTGGCAATGCCGCACGATGCGCAGCTCCGTCAATCCAAGCCGCAGGACTGATTTTGGTTGGGTGCATTAATAAATGAGTGGCAGGTGGAAAATAACCAAACAATCTCTCTCCCACCGGTACTTCAGCATTATTAGATTTCACGACGTCCGCAAAACCCCAAACTGGCAAAACTCCCCAACCTGATACATCTTCGTTCGCATTTGTGCTTGCAGTATGCGCAGGAAAGAATTGCCAATACCCTATCTTTTCCGCAACAACGGCATAGGTTATATTATTGGCGGTGAGCGCGAATTTATCTACTTTCACTAGGACCTCACCTTCGGCTAAGGTTTGATTAGAAAGATCATTAGCTACAATTCTGCACTCTATATAATTATTTTTGCTGACTTGAAATTCGCTCATGCTGTTCGTCCTTGTTCAATTGCAGCTAAATATCCCTGCAGTTTGGCCATCGCAGTTTGCCCATTATCGCGCATGCGTTGAAGTATCATTAGTTTTTCATTGTCATCTTCTTTTACTGAACGAACGAGTTTGCTGAAGCCATCTAGGCGATTGTTTAACAACCACTTACGAAGCCCCTCATCTTTGGACCAAATGTGCTGATTAATCAAAAAGGCAGCAGTAAGGCGCAGCCAATCTATATCGGTATTGGGAAGGGGAACAACATTACAAATTTTGTTTTTAACTTCATCGTTCGGATAGGCAGCTTCAACATGCGCAATAAAGGCGGCACTAAATACAGGCTGATAAGAACGCACTGTTTGCGGCGTAATTAGACCCTTGGCGAAAATAGGCTTCATGCTTAAGTTGGAGATCGCACTTGCAGAACAGTCAACATGAATATGACTTGGCGTGGTGGGAATTTCGCCTTCTTGAAGAGTAATTTTATTCTCCGAAATGGCAGTAACTCGACCCATCCGTATTACGTTTTTCACTCGTTGCAACTCGGCAAGTTCCATTTTACTGACCGTCGCACCATGAAACATGCTTGGCCACACGTTCTTATCAATTCTTAAGAATACGCCCGACGCTTCTAAGCGCGAAAACATATCGCTTATCGATGTTGAATTGGCAATAGCTTCCATTTGGTTTGCTTGAGCGCCAATAGAACTTGTGAAAAATTCTTCTGTTGGCTGAGTATTTTGCCGGTCGATTAACCAAGCATCACGAGGCATAATCCACGTAATATGATCGGGGTTAGCGCCGTTTTCAAGTAAGAACAATATTGCGTCAATACCTGTTTTCCCCCCTCCCACAATGACATAACCAGCAGGAGGAGTCTGAATTTTTGGCAGGTCATTTAACGGCATAAAATGCACACCATCAGACACATCAAAATTAGGCGCATGGGTGGAGGGAACCGTCGTTTTTAAATAAGTGCAGTCAACGGTTTTGTTAGTCACGTCAACGTGGTGTTTCTGACCTGTTAAGATTGACTCAAAATTGCCATCACCTTTATAATCACACATTGGGAAATACTTGACTCGCCCAGTCGGTAAAAACTGCTCACGCATAACATTATCAAAATAGGCACTAACTTCGGCGCCTGTAGCCAGCTCATTCAAGCCTCTATTGAGACCTATTTCATCTTTGCAGCCTTTGCTTAGCTCTCTTGAACTAACGCCATAGAACGCCGAAGGTTGGTGTAATGTCACAAATGGATAAGCAACATTCCAATGGCCACCTGGCTTGTGATGCTTATCGACAATGACAATATTGGCATCAGTCTCGGTCAATATCGTATCAGCAAAAGCCATTCCTACGGCGCCACTGCCGACAATAAGATAATCTGTTGTATGTGTTTTTATTGTCATTACATTTCTCACTAATAAAATTTAAAGGTAAAAAAACATTTAATAACAGGAGGGAAAACCGACCTGATTGATTGCTCGCTAGTTGAGTGAAATACAGTTATTAACCTCCAGTAACTGGAGGGAAAAAGGCAATTTCATCACCATCATTTACTGTCGCTAATGCGCTGGTTAGTGTCTGATTAACCGCAATTAATACATCCTGTTCTGCGAGTAAAGTCCAAGGCTCGCCGCGAGCAATAAGCTTTTGCTTTATATCAGAGACCGTTTTCTCATCGGTATACTGGAAATCAACCTTATCGACTCCAAGACGTTCACGCAGCATGGCAAAAAATCGAATATTTATCATATTTCGTCCCTCCTCCAATCGCCTTTTTTACCGCCTTCTTTTGAGAGTACTTTAATATCACCAATAAGCATATTTGGATCGGCTGCTTTACACATATCAAAAATAGTAAGTGCCGCGATAGAAACGCCGGTCAAAGCTTCCATTTCGACACCAGTAGTGCCGACTAACTTGCATTCACAACGGATATTTATTCGAGAATGATTGTCATCAATCTCAAAATCAACTGACACTTTTGAAAGCATTAAAGGATGGCATAAAGGGATCAGCACAGGGCATTGTTTTGCACCTTGAATACCAGCAATTCTTGCGGTCGCGAGCACATCACCTTTCGCAACATTGTTGGCTTTGATAAGCGCCAGTGTCGAGGCTGTCATTGCTACAGATCCTGTCGCTACGGCCCTTCTTGTAGTTGCCTTTTTTTCACTCACATCCACCATACTAGCTTGGCCACTGCGGTCCACATGGGTGAGTTTACCATCGGTATTCATTTTGCTATCCATACGACCTCTATTGGCAACTTTTATTAGTAGCTCTGTTAGTACACTACTAGCATTTTCTTAGTGTGGACTCTTCCAGCGGCCTCTTTAGGCAACTTTGTTAAGCGTAAACGATACCCAAGCTAATGCTAACAACACGCACACAATAAGCAAACGAAAAATGATCAAAATGTATTGTGTGCATTACTTTTCACCTTAAATATTCTTGATCGCGCTTTGTAAAAATTCAGGGCTGTGCATAGGAGAGCCATTTTGTTTTTGCTCGGCATCTTTCACTAAATTAACAATACACTGATTAACCGTTGCTGATACACCATTCCTTTCAGCCAGACTGACAATTTCACCATTCAAAAAATCGATTTCGGTTTTACGTTTTAATAAAAAATCTTCATACATTGAAGAACGCGCTTTCGGGTCTATTTTAAGTGTTGCGCTCGCCACTCGTTTAAACAGCCAATTGGGTAACGCCAAAATATATGGCATCAAATTAGGAATCACTTTTCCTGTTCGTGCCGGCTTGATATCAGCAACTTTCATCACTGCTAACGCTTCTGCAATCACCTTTGTCATCACTAACCGATATTCACGGTTGTTCATTTGCTCTAACAATGGAACCCCCGAAAGCGCATTGACGGCATTATTTAAATTTATAATCAGTTTTCCCCATTGCACACCTTCAAGATTTTCATGTAATACGACGGGTAGATTGGCTTGCTTGAGCGCATTAACTAGCTCGCTATAATCACCTTCTTTTGCCTCAACAGCCAAACTACCCTCTGTACCACAATGAAACTGCCCCCCACCGTTATTGAGAACGTTAAAAGGAACCATCGCTTTGAGTATCTTGTGATCCGGCAATTTTGCTTTTAAAGTAGCCACATTTTGGATTCCATTTTGAAAGCTAACGATAACAGCTGAAGCTTTGGCATATTCAAGACCCGACAAAACCACCACTGAGCATTCTGATTATAGGCGATTCGGCTGCAGCTGGCGTGGGTGCTGATCATCAAGACAATGCACTTCTTGGTCAATTAGTTAACAATTTAAAAAGCCACGTTAACTTGTCATGGGCACTGATAGCAAAAACGGGTGCAAAAACGAAAGACATGACTCAAATGCTAGAAACCGCCAAGTTAACTAAGACGTTTGACATAGTAATAACCAGTTTAGGAGTCAATGATGTTACGTCACTACAAAAGAGCAAAGACTGGTTAAATGAACAAAAAAAACTACATCAATACTGCTTCCAGAAACTAGGTGCTAAATATATTATGGTCAGTGGTATGCCGCCAATGCATAAATTCCCGTTATTACCGCAACCTTTAAGATGGATAATGGGAAGCCGAGCAAAAGAATTTGATTGCCTGCAAGCATCTGCTATTAGTAAATATACCAATATAAGTCACGAACCATTGCCCTTCGACATGGACAGAATTGCCATGGCAGCCGATGGCTTCCATCCTGGCCCAAGTATCTACCTTAAATGGGGCTTAAGTTTAAGTAAACGTACTGTCTATATTGCAAAAAGCTTATCTCATGAATCTAGCGCCAACATTTAATGCTGAGTTAGTTGTTGAGTTATGGATTGTGATTTATAGCTTACGGGCAAGGATTGAATAGATTGTTGTATAACAAAACAGACGGATCTGTACTAACGCTGCTTTAATACTAGGAGTGACATTGAACTAATACTCCTAGTTTTTTGGCAATGTTATTACGCAAACTCACTAGCAAATACTGTTGCAAAAAATTCTGCCGATGCGTCGTCCATATTAAAGTACAAACTTGGTTCAATCAGTTCTACTTCGATAATCATCAATTCACCGTGTAACGAGACGATGTCAACTCTGGCATACAACGCCTTTTCAGGTAAGGCATCAATCGTTTGCTCGGCTATAGCGAACATCGCTTTAGATGGCTCAATACTAGTCAATTGACCACCGTGCTCTTCTTGCACCCTAAAGTCTCCTTTAGCAGGCTGTTTACAAATGGCATGGCTGTATTGTGAATTGAAGTAAAAAAGTGAATATTCACCTTCTTCAAGAATGCTTGTTAAAAAAGGTTGGAGCATGGCTGGCCTGTCTTTATATTCCTGCATTATTGAAGATAATTGCTCAGTAGTTTGCGCAGGTGTAAGACGGTAAGTACCATCTGCATTCGCACTAATATAAGGCTTAATGACAATTTCATCACAGTCAAATTTAGCAAATGCAGCAGCAAAATGATGTTCCTGAAGTTCGTCAGCCCAAAGTGTCGGGATAATTGGAACGCCTTTATTTTCAAGTTCTTTTAAGTAGCGTTTTGAAATATTCCATTCCATTAACGACATCGAATTACATAGCACGGCAGATGAATTATCGATAACTTGTAAAAACGCGAGAAAGTCTTCGCAATGCGCTTGATAGTCCCAGGTGCTGCGCACTACAACGGCATCATATTGATCCCAATTGTGATTTTTCGCATGCCAAGAAACTTCGCTCGACTCCCACCCAAGGCTTTTCAGAGGAGCCTCAAGTAATCGGTCATAAACGAAGAACTCTTCTAGATGGTCAGTCGTTAAAATAGCTACTTTGCGCATTTAATTCCTTATGTTGGCTGAACTCACGTTGCGTTTTGAATTTATTTATTTGGGGTGAATTATGTTGAATTCCAGACTGTGCTTCACTCTGTTTTGAGCCAAATAGAACCGCGATGATCACAATAGTTGCACCAGTGATGCTTAACCATAAATTACGCTTAAAATGCATAAAAATCCTTTTTACTAACAGACAATATTCCATATATGTCTGCGCCACAGCACCGCTAGTGCCATTTTTAGCTAAAGTGCTACTGTAGGAATAGTACCAAACAATGAGCGTTCTACGCCATCAATTGTTCAACATAAGACCGTAAAGCCATTGATACCATAAAAAAATGGCAACTAACAATATGCATTAGTTACCGCTGAGGCACAGTACCTATTTAAGATGCAGTATGCAATGACTCCGCCCTGCTGCTGCTTTAGCGTAGAAGCCCATTTTGGCTAAACTGAAAATTGCCGAATAATGGTATTAATAGTGTCTTTAGCATCACCAAATATCATGCGCGCATTGTCCTTAAAAAACAGCGGATTTGCAATGCCAGCGAATCCAGAGGCCATGCCTCGTTTCAGAATAAAGACATTTTTTGCAAGGTCAGCATTGATAATTGGCATGCCATAAATAGGACTACCCTCTATCTCTCTCGCCGCAGGATTAACCACGTCATTAGCCCCAATCACAATAGCCACATCAAAGTTTGCCATACGCGCATTTACTTCGTCCATTTCCAGCAACAACTCGTAAGGCACATCAGCTTCAGCTAAGAGTACATTCATATGCCCAGGCATGCGTCCGGCAACAGGATGGATCCCATAAACGACTTCTGCTCCGTTCTCCTCCAATAGCACTTGCAGTTCTTTCATCGCATGTTGGGCTTGAGCTACCGCCATACCATAACCGGGAATAACGACTACCGATTGTGCTGCTTCCAATACAAAGTAAGCATCGTCGGCGGCTAGCGGTTTAACTTCACCTTCAATTTTAATTTCAGTCGTTTTTACGGTTTGAAATCCCGAAAATAAAACGTGAGTTAACGAACGATTCATTGCCTTGCACATTACACTCGTTAAGATAATACCGCTGGCACCGACTAATGCACCCGCAACAATCAATAAATTGTTGTTTAATGCCATACCCGCTGCACAAGCAGCAAGACCAGAGTAGCTATTGAGCAGCGATATAACCACCGGCATATCTGCACCACCAATAGGAATAACCAGCATCACGCCCAACACGATACAAAGTGCAACGAAAACGTAAATATAGATTGTGCTGTTAGCTGTTTGTGGGTAAGTAACAACAAGGGCACCAAGCACGAAAATAGCAACAACAATACAGGCATTAACAAATGCTTGCCCCCTAAATACGGTTGAACCACTGCTGATTAACTTAGCAACTTTGCCACTGAGTTTTGCCCATGCAACCACGCTGCCAGAAAACGTAATGCCACCAATGGCAATGGCGAGTAAAACAATAATAGCGAGGTAGCTTTCTATTGCTGAATCGCTTTCAAGCATAGCTAGTGCGACTAATAAACTGGCCAAACCGCCAACACCATTTAACAGTGACACCATTTCTGGCATTTCTGTTAGCTGAACTTTTTTGGCAATAAAAGCGCCTACTGCGCTGCCCGCTAGGATCGCCACAATAATCCATTCGTAGGCTAATATATTTTGGTCAATCAAAGTAATGCAGATAGCCACTAGCATGCCCGATGCGGATAACTTGTTACCGCGACGAGCAGTAGAAGGATGGCTGAGTAATTTAAGGCCCACTATGAATAACGCGGCGCTCAGTACATACACAGCATTGATGATTAATTCTGTATTCAACATTTTGCTTCCTTACTTACTTTTAAACATGGCAAGCATGCGGTCCGTAACCATGTACCCGCCGACAACATTAATTGTCGCAAGGAATACCGATACGCTGCCCAGAATTTGCGCAAGTAGCAGATTTTCATTTCCGGAATAAGCAATAGCACCAATTAAGGTGATACCTGACACCGCGTTTGCACCACTCATCAAAGGCGTATGCAGGGTAGCTGGAACTTTGCGAATAAGTTCAAAGCCTAAAAATATCGCTAACATTAAAATCATTAAAAGATAGATAAATGACATTACACATTCTCCGTTGTTAACAACGCTTTAATAGTTGAATTGATCAGCTCACCGTTGTGAGTAATTAGTGCAGTTTGTAGAATATCGTCTTCCAAATTAAGGAATATTGTTTTAGCGTCAGCGTCCCAAAATTCCAACAATAGGGCTTGCAAATTATTAGCGTACATTTGACTCGCATCCAACGCAACTTCGCTCGCCCAATTTCCGGTACCAATGACGGTAACGCCTGCAACCGTAACGATAGATCCAGAAACACTACCTTCAACATTACCGCCATTTTCAGCTGCCATATCGACAATCACACTGCCTGGCTTCATTTTAGCAATAACGTCTTTTTTAATAAGTAGCGGTGGCTTTCGGCCAAATAATTGCGCCGTAGTTATTACTACGTCGGCACTGGCTATACAATCAGCTTGTGCTTGTTGCTGAATTTCAATCTGTTCTGGGGTGAGTGCTTTCGCATAACCTTGACTTGTTTGTCCGGTTTCACCAATATCTATAGCTAAAAACTTAGCACCAAGAGAGCGCACTTGCTCTGCAACAACTTCACGTGTGTCATATGCGATTACCGCTGCACCAAGTCGTTTGGCCGTAGCAATGGCTTGTAAACCTGCCACACCAGCACCAATAACAAATACTTTTGACGGTTTTAATGTACCCGCTGGTGTCATCATCATTGGGAAAATCCGAGGTAACGCTGACATCGCCTTTGCTACCATGACATAGCCTGCCAAACTCGCTTGCGAGCTTAGTGCATCCATTTTTTGGCAACGACTACTGCGCGGGATCATTTCAACACTCAAGGCTGAACGACCCGACTCTTGTAGCCATTTTATATGCTCAAGTGCATTAAATGGGTCTAAGAAACTGATACAACATACGGTTGTTTTGGTCTTTTCCAAATCAGCTTTGCTTAAAGCGTGAATCGACATTAAAAAGTCAGCTTTTGCGAATACACAAGCCCTATCAGTTTCAATTGTCGCACCAGCGTCGATGTATTCTGAATCGTTAATATTAACGCTAGTTCCAATACCCGATTCGACTAAAATTGTCGCACCAAGCTTTACATAAGCTTTTACATTTATTGGAAGTATACTGCACCGACGTTCATTTTCTAATTGCTCTTTGACAAACCCTATTATGCTCATCTCGCCTCCTATTTTTGGTTAGCTCAGATTATAAAATTGCTTTTTTAAGGCGCACAAGGTCACCTGCAAAAGGTGCCAAATTTTTCTGTCGGCTTATAGATTATCTTTTAGATATTTTTATTATTATATTTTTGATGCTGAATTGCCGCTAATAATGACGTTTGAATATCAAAATTCAACGCTCTCGCGCACAGATATTCGCAGTCAAACACTTCAATATTCGAAGATTGTATTAGTAGTTTCATCGTCAGTTCATATAGATATAACCCTACGAGTGGTTTTTGTCAAAACATGAATTACTTGCTATTGACGAAGCAAAGCGTATCTAAAGAATGAAAATATCACATCAACTAAACCTTAAGATGGCGTTCCTAAGAATTAATCTGGCCATCCATGAAATTTGTCTTGTAACATCCGGGGATTGACATGTGCTGTGCGCATAAGCATTAAAAACATCGCTTGGTTGGGGCCTTGACGCTTGTATCGCTCCGCAGTTGTTCAATCGCAGATTACAGCCAATCAATATCTTTTTAGAAAAATAGCTTGGTGCTTAGCTTCACTTTCTCAGGCAACGCATCTGATTCAGCGCTAAACAAACAGCACAAGCACGTTTTTTATCCGTAATGAGTGCATGCCTAAATAACTCAATATAACGCAGGCGATGCTATTTTTCAGCGCAACGCAAAGGAACAAGCATCTATTGAAAAAATGAAAACGCCTGTTTATCAAGGCTCTCTTCAGTATTCCGGCCAAAAGCTAGTGAGCACCAACAAATCTGCTGCAAAGACTGGGATGGTGACCCTTTTATAGGAAATTCTCTTGATCAAAAACAAGCTTCCGTATATTAATATCATATCTGAACAGGCGCAGCTAAAACTATATCTTGCGGCTAGCGCGTTTTCTGAAAGTGAAGCAGGATATATGCAAGGAGCTATTGTGGCGGCCAGCCGCGAGGTAGAGAAAATACTTTTGACAGTCGAATAACTTGAGTTTAATTTATTTGTCAGAAGAAAGGCAAATTAACAACCACTAAGTAATCTAACTTGAGTAAACGAAGCGCTTAGCATGTTAACCGGTCATATCATCATTCATTAGCGGTTCTTAATGTAGCTATAATTGCTAACAGCCTTATAGCCCGAGCCAATGCTAAATTTTGAAGTCAGTAACGAGAATCAGATGGATAACGCTGAAATAACATTTGCCGATAATGGAAACAAGGTTGTGGATAGATTACTATTTGCTGATCAACACGAACAGGTAAAGCACATTACATTATACAAAAATACGCAGTGGCAGAGCGACGCAACCAATGGGAATGAAATATTAGTGCTTAATGGTAGTATTTGGCATAATCAGATTCAACCAAATAAACATGATTAGTTACGAATTCCTGTAGGACAAAAATTGCTCCTTAAAGGTTCGAGTGAAGGCGCAACGATATGGATGAAACGGGCAGTTTAACCGATAATGACAAATAAATAAATCGAGTTGAACGCCTAAAATAGGATTAATAGCATATTTATTGGGGGCTATTTATACTTGCTGGTGTAAAAATACGCAATATCATGAATCAGAATAATCAACTTTGTCACCGTTAAACCATTTAATCCCAAACAGAACTATGCCGACTGCCAGCCGCCAAATCTTAAAATCAATAGACAAACAGCCTGTTGCATAGAACTGGCCCACGGTTTATTATCTCTATAGTTCAAAAGTGAAAGGGCTAAGGTAATTCAATTAAGTACTAAAAATGATTTATCAACATAGTCAATCCAAAATCAACATCGAGCACTAGAAAATGTGACACGGGCATTAAAAATAAGTGGGATGGGCGGACGTTTGCCTTAGTTAAAGTTACGTTTTACATTGGCAACTGCATATATATTTCGATATTTGAGAGAATAAAGGTAATAAATGTTCAAATCTAAAGACAACGTAGAACTAGTTGTAAAGAAAATAGATGATAACAATCTAGCAGACAATATAGTTATTGCTGAAAAAAATAATGGC
>Ga0307492_10000879_pt1 | contig 12581 bp, 12 predicted proteins | sample SI3LmetaG_FD_202365 | JGI IMG/M metagenome (GOLD analysis project Ga0307492, IMG submission 202365) | Sea-ice brine microbial communities from Beaufort Sea near Barrow, Alaska, United States - SI3L | ecosystem: Environmental > Aquatic > Marine > Coastal | place: USA: Alaska | collected 2017-05-06
TTTAAGTAGAAACTAATATAATTCTTTCAAGTATCTGATTTGCAACGAGTTAGTCAGAATCTAACTGCACTGGTAATCAAGCTCACCTGCGGCTTTTGCCAGGGCTATTAAATTGACAGAAACCCGTGCAGACGGCAGACTTTCTGCCCTGTAGTCGGGTTTGAGTCTTTGTCAGTTGCGACAAAAGCGGAACCCGGCAAAAACGGCTAGAGCCGAGAAATAAGCTGTTATATGCAAATGGAGTTCGCATGAAATTTTTGTTCCCAATCATATGTTTTCTTTTAAATGGCTGTTCGACAGCTACATTTAACTCTAATGCTGGCATTTATGCTGAAAACAAAATTAGAAAAAGTGTAGTGAAAAGGTATACCAATTATGAAGTATGGGAGCTAGGTGCTTCGCAAGTAGGTTATGTCGAAACCGAATATTGCCAAAAAGACATAAGAGACTACAAACCCAGTAAAGAAGGTTTAATTTCTGATTTAAAAGTTAAAACTCAAAAATTAGGCGGTAATGCTTTAGTTTTTGATTCTTGTTTGGTTAATAGAAGTACTGGTAGTTGTAATACCCATATTCATTGCAATGGTATGGCTTATCTAATCACATATAACAAGTAATTAAACAAGGACAAAAAACAGTTGGCTTTTGCTCCTTCGTCGCTTATTTTAACCAACTATTTTTTGCCTCTTAATGAGGCGTTATAAGCCACAGGAAGTTTTGCGTTAACATGGTCGTTTCGAGAATCTTAAAATTAGAAAATCGCCAAGTGAACCTTTGGGCTTTAGTAGCGTTTTTCGTTATCGGTGTTTTAATCGAACTGGGTTTAGGTGTTCATTCATTTATCTATCTTTGCATACTAGCTAGTTTTGCTTTTGCTGAAAAACCAGATCAACAATACTTCCAAGATCCCAATGATTTGGGCGAGTACTCTGCTGAGTATTTACCTTCTATATATCGTGCATTCATGGCTATATCTTTTGTCGTTTTAGCTTATTCAAACTCAGCTCAAATCACATTGGATATTGCATTTTTTATTCTGTGGTCTTTGGGTTATTCATTGCTTGGTTTTACCTCCACTTTTGTTCCTAAAAATGGTTTCAAAATTGGCGGTAATTACAAGGTAGCTCAGGTTTACTTTTTTATATTCTTATTAATTAATTTAGTGTTAATCTATTGGTTAATTGCAAATTTTTCTGGTTTTAATTGGTTCAGTTCAGTAATTACAAAACCGTTAAGCTTGGTAACAAGTGGCTTATAACAAGTCACTCAAAAGGACAAATGACAGTTGGCTGTTTGCTCCTTCGTCGCTTATTTTAACCAACTATTATTTGCCTCTTAGTGAGGCGTTATGCTTCAAGGAAAAATCATGTGTAATTTTAAGTTTCATATCATGCTACTTACATTGGTCACTATCAGCGGCTGTGCCAGTAATCGTTATTCTGTGACTTATGCCTCTGATCCAGCAGGGGCGCAGGTGTACTGCAATGGAGTTGCTAAAGGTTATACCCCAGTTAAGTTGTATTACACGCTAGATGAAGAAACGAAAAAGCGAGGAGTATTAAATACAGTTCCTTGCGGTTTAAAATGGGTTAGCGGGGCTACAGCTAATGCCAATAGTCAATTCAATCTAAGTCAATTCCCAAGCGGTGTTATTACCACGACCCCTCGACCAAATGAGCCAAATGCTCATATTGATCATTCTTACGCCTTGCAACGTCAACAAAACAGGCAGATGAATCAAGTTTTGCAAAACACTCAGGCAATCCAAGTCGAACAAGAGCGTGTAAAGCAGAATAAGCAAAGCGAGGACAATACTCAATATCTATGTAATCTTGGGCTGCTAAATCATCCTGGGTGCAAGTAACAGATGCTGACCTGTAAAAACCTATTTGAGATACCCGTTTATCGTCTAAGTGAAAATAATTACTACGCGAAGATGAGAGACCATATTTCTCAAACAAACCAAAACAAAGAATATCCAATTGATGAAGGGTATCTGAGATCGCAGTACGGAGGCGACTGGAGATATAACGAGATTATTGGATTCCTTCGGTTTTATCGATATGGTCAAAATCAAATTCGTGCCGAATACTGGGAAACAGAAGCAAAGAAAAAAGTGCGCACGAAGAAAAAGCAATATGTGCAGGTGTCGGATAGCTACTGCACAGTGCAATTCTCACCAACATCTTCAAATGAAGAGTTAGCAAATACAATGAGAAGTGCGGTTGAGCATTGTGAAAACAGGCTAAAAAATCGAGTTTTAGATCGTGAATTATTTGATACCACCGTAGATTTAATCGACTGGAAGTCTCTGATGTATTGAAGCATAATAAGCTGTTATGTTACCAAGTTAGATTGAACCAATTATCGCAAAAGCGGGGATAAGTAATGGAAGTGAATAAAAGTTATGTAATGTGGAACAATAAAGGAGGTGTCGGGAAAAGTACTATCACTTTTCATGTGGCATCGGTTTATGCAGAAAAGAATTTGGATCGTGATGTAATTGTTGTGGATATGTGCCCACAGGCAAATTCATCTTCAATGTTGATGGGAGGGGGCAAACCTAGTGAAGCGAAACTCCAGGAGTTGATATCGAAAGATGAACCACAAAGCATTGTTGGTTACATTACAGAGGCAACCCTTAACGGGGATGCGGATGTAAATAAATTCATCACTAAATTGAGTGATATAAACGGTAATGTTAGCGACAATTTATATCTGATTTCAGGGGATGGTAATCTGGAACTTATCGCACCACTACTTTCTGAGCGGGCGGAGGCCACCCCATTATCTGCCTCAGACAATCCGTGGATCAAAATTCACTCTATAATTCGAGAGTTGACTAAAAAAAGAATTAATACTGAAAGACCTTGCACCTACTTTATTGATACAAATCCTAGCTTTGCAATTTACACCCAATTAGCGATAGTAGGTGGTGATAAGTTACTAGTCCCAATAAATGCAGACGATTCTTCAATTTTTGCAATAACAGGCTTGTTCAACCTGATTTGGGGTACATCTGTAAGTCATCCCGTATATGGTAAGTACACTTTCGCCTCTAAGGCAAAAAGTCACGAACTTGAATTACCTAAGATTTCATTTTTGCTCGGAAACAGATTCACGCAAAAAAAGGGAGCCGCACATGCATTTAAGGCGCTGTCAAATGAAGCAATTCAAAAAATGTACACTGAGTTTAAAAATAACCCTGACAAATTTGAAGCTTCAAGTGTTGAAATTAATAATGTGCGTGATTTTGAGGCAGCATATAGCGTCGAGCTAAGGGACTTCAATAGCGCTGGCGTGGTAGCTGCAAACCAAGGTTTGCCTCTTAGTAAAATGGACAAGCATACCTACGAAGTTTATGGAGAAAAAATACAGGTTGCCAAAGAGCAACGTGATAAATGCAAAGAAACAATTGAGTCTTTAGTATCAAAACTTTAATCAGCAGAACATAACAAAGCATTGCACCGGACTCGCTGCGCTCGCGCGGTGAATGCGGCGTTATACACGGCCATGGCCTAAACCCATGAGGAATATCTGAGAGAAATAAATGATCAAGTCCAAGAGTGTAAGCACCCAAAGTGTTTCTACTTACTAAACCGCAAAGAATATCGAATTCAAATTCGAAAAGGTATTGAAAAGCGATTGAAAGACAATGATTATTTAAAGAAGTGAAATAGAACACTAATTCAGCACGCTAAATCAGAGTACTATTTAGGTACAAAGAAAAGAAAGTGGTGTCACTTTAGTCACAAACATATAGGGTTGTAAGTTTGTTCGAAAATCATATGTATAACAAAGCCAATCACGCTCGCTACACTTCGTTCCGCTGGACCTCGTCGCTGACGCTCCTCGGCCCGTGTTGGCGGCGTTAGTTGGTCTCAGGAATTTAGAACATCATGAATTTCCACTTTACTAATTCTCCTTCAAAGGCAGACATAGACTTTCTTTACAATGAGCTACGGGAATTCAATACCAAATATTTTAAAATTCTAAATGAATCAGAGTTTTGTATTTTTGCTAAGGGTGAAAATGGTGAGTACATTGCTGGCGTTTATGGAAAAATAATATTTTCCGTCATAAATATAAATTATCTCTGGGTGTCTGAGTCGTATCGGTCACAAGGTTTAGGCAAAGCGCTGATTCAACGAGTCGAGCTAGAATCTAAAATTTACGGTGTTGAGAAAATATTTGTTGAAACCTATACTTTTCAAGCTGTGAATTTTTATTTGAAACTAGGGTTTAAAGAAGTTGGTCGTTATACTGATTATCCGAAAGTTGGAATTGACAAAGTCATGTTCCAAAAGAGCGTAAACAACTAACAAGTCGTTGCAGCTCGCACGCTTCGCGTGCTGGACAGTTTTTAAGTCGCGGTTTCATGGTTTTGCTGCGCAAAAGTATTCCATAAAACCACAACTTAAAAACTGCCGCTGAACTCGGCGTTATACGTCAATCAGAATTAGCAGGTAACTAGAAGTCAAATGGATATTGCAATTCCTACAGCAAAATCACTATTCATCGAAATGTATTTTAATGAGACATTATTAAGTTCTGGAACAGCATTCTTAGCTGCCAACAACAAAGAATCTCTTTGCGCACTGATAACCAACAGACACAATATGACAGGTCGCCATCAAGATACTGGGGAGTGCCTTGATAAAAAGAATGCAGCTATTCCTAATGCTATTGTTATTCATTTCCATAAAAATGTAGATATCATCGGAGAAGAGTGGCTAGAAGTAAGGCTTCCTTTATACAGAGATGATGGGAGTCCTTATTGGATCGAGCACCCAAAGTTAGGAGAAAAAGCCGATATTGTAGCTCTTAACTTGAAATGGGGAGACGATGTTAGGAAGCTTCCTTATTATCTTGAGACAGATCTTGATAATGTGAATCTGGTAATTGGTCCTGCGGAGAACGTGAGTGTGATTGGTTTTCCGTTTGGCCTTTCATCTCATGGGAAGTTGCCAATATGGGCAACAGGTTTTATGGCTCAAGAATTGTCTTTAATATCTGATGATAATCCGGTGTTCTTAATAGATTGCAGAACACGCCAAGGACAATCAGGCTCTCCAGTAATAGCTTACCGCCCATCTGGATATAGATATGAAAAAGATGGAAAGGTTATGTCAACATTAACAGCAAATGTGGTTTGGGAGTTTTTGGGTATCTATTCGGGCCGAGTAAATGCCCAATCAGATCTTGGGCGTGTCTGGCATGTTAGCGCTATTAGAGAGCTTTTAAACGAGGCAGCAGCAGATAATGAAAAAAGAGTTACTGCGGCGCGGAACGAGCCAGCCTAAAGTACGTATAACAATTTGCTACACGCAGAAGCCAAAAGCGGCGCATTTTTTTGTATTCCGCTTCGCTTCATTTTATACAAAAAAACACGCCACTTCCGGCTCTGGTGAGCAAGGCGTTAATAGTCACTAGGAAGGTATTCTATGAAAGCAATTTTCGCATTTGTGATTATGATTTTTTTCTCAGCTAGCTTTGCGCATGCCGAGGACAATGATCAACTTATTAACCTTCTAATAGCTTCAAAGGCAACTGGAATGTGTGGCACACTCAAGCAATTAGCCGCATTTCAAGAATCAACTCAAATGCCTGGTGGTGACGAGTTTCTTTTGAGATTCATCAATACAGAAGCGGCAAGGTTAGGGAAAACTCTTCCCGACTTACTGTCGGAGTGTGAAACTTCCGTGGCAATTTATACACGAACAATGGAAGCTCTTGGCTTTGAACAATAATATTAACAAGCACAGGCACATTCGCCCTGCGGGCTGGACTCGTTTCACTCGCCCGTGCTGTGTACGTTATACGATGGTCGTACTAAGTCAACTTACGAACCGAACCGAACCGAAGCGGAAAGTTAGATATGGACTGAAAAAATTGGTGAACTTTCATATTAGGAAAAATAAGCCATATACAAAATTAACAGGATAAAGGATTTCCCAATTGAAAATTTCTCATATTGATATTCAAAATTTCCGAAAATTAAAAACATGTCGAGTTGAACTTGCGGATAAAAGTACAATTTTTGTTGGTGCAAACAATAGCGGGAAAACCTCCGCTATGGATGCGCTAATTATGTTTTTGAAAAAATCAAAACGCCGAGAAATAAGCACTACTGATATAACATTATCTAATTGGGCAGCAATTAATAAAATTGCAAGTGACTGGGTTATTAATGCTTCTGCAGAACCACCAAAGCCACCAGACCTATTTCTAAATATTTGGCGACCATTTTTACCAGCTATTGATGTTTGGCTGAACGTAGATGAATTACAAATCCACTACGTTAGCCATATTCTGCCTACTTTAGATTGGGATGGTGGCTTGTTGGGTGTCAGGCTGATACTGGAGCCGAAAGAGCTAGAAACTCCAGAAGCCATTTATAAATCCTATATGGACGCGTATTCAGCAGCCCAAGGAACGTTAGCAGCGCGCAAGAGTACAAAAGAAAATAAAGGTGCCAATCAATCTCTATCGACATTGGCGCTATGGCCTACGTCGATGCGTGATTTTTTGGATAGAAAGCTACAAGACTTTTTCTCTGTTAATGCTTATGTGTTAGATCCAGCGCATGTACAATCGGATTTTCCACAACCGTTTACAGAATTCATGGAATCACTTGAAGGCGACCCTTTTGATGGGCTGTTCAAAATCGACATCATTAACGCTCAAAGAGGATTCTCTGATCCGAATTCAGGTGAGGGAACTGCCAACACCGACCGCCGCCTCTCCTCGCAATTAAGACATTACTTTAATGAGCATCTGGACCCAAGCGAGCTACCGGAAGCAAGTGATTTGGATGCACTTGAGGCCATGGAAGCTGCGAGAACAGCGTTCGATCAGAAACTGAAGAGCAGCTTTAGTGTCGCCATTGGCGAACTTGAAGGTCTGAATTACCCGGGGTTTAGTGATCCACAAATCTTACTGTCAAGTAAAGTGAACCCTGTTGAAGGGTTAAACCATGACTCAGCCGTTCAATTTAAAGTTGTTCGCAGTGAAGACCCATCGGTTAACGACCTATGCCTACCTGAAAAATACAACGGTTTAGGCTACCAAAACCTGATCTCTATGATTTTTAATCTGATCCGCTTTCGTGATGAATGGATGCGTGTTGGAAAAGTAGGTAAGCGGGAGAAAATTGGTAATACGCCTATAGAGCCTTTGCACTTAATGCTCATTGAAGAACCGGAAGCGCATCTACACGCACAAGTGCAGCAGGTTTTTATTAAGAAGGCATATGGCGTATTACGCAACCACTCTGAACTAGCTGAAAAACCACAATTTTCTAGCCAGATGGTGGTGAGCACGCATTCTAGTCATATCGCGCATGAGACAGACTTTACTGGATTACGTTATTTCCGGAGAAAACTGCTGGCAAGCGAGCTAGAAATACCCTGCGCCTCAGTCGTAAGCATGAGCGTAATATTTGGTGGTGAGACTGAAACATCGAAGTTTGCGAGTCGCTACTTAAAAACGACACACTGCGACTTATTTTTTGCTGACGCTGCAATTCTTGTTGAGGGCCCGGTAGAGCGAATGCTGGTTCCTCACTTCATTAGAGAACATTATCCAGAGTTAGAGAGAAGCTATATATCTCTACTAGAAATAGGTGGTAGCCACGCGCATACATTGCGCCCGCTGATTAAAGCCTTAGGAATTCCCACGCTAGTACTCACCGATCTTGATTCAATTAAAAAAGAATCTACTGGTAAAGCACAGCCGAAGAGAGGCCAAAGCCTTAGAACGGGGAACGACACATTAAAAAGTTGGGCGCCAGGAAAAACCGCTTTAGATGAAGTCTTGGCAGCAACACCTCAGGAAAAAATAACTGACGAAGGGTTGGTTCGGGTGGCGTATCCCTGCCTTGCAAAGGTTCAATATCTCTCAGAAAACGAAGACGCTATACCCTATACGTTTGAAGACGCTTTAGTACTGGAAAATCTCACGATCTTTAAAGCGATGACGGATAGCAAAGGTCTTGTAAAGAAAATGGCCGTTGCTGTTAATAAAACAACTCTCGATGAGGCCTGCAAGGATATGTTTGATGCGCTCGACAAGAATGCTAAGAAGGCTGAAATGGCTCTGGAATTACTTTACACCACCGAGCCAAATTTACTTGAACCTCCCGCATATATTAAAGAAGGCCTTGATTGGCTTAAGACTATGTTAATCAATGACGCATCATTGGTAACTCCGTCGTTAGTTATGCAGGAGGAAGAGTGATGACAGATGAAATCGACACAAAATCTGTTGATGATGAAATCTATAGCTGTCTCGACCTCGACAAGCCTAAAAGCTTTTTTCTTTTTGCAGGCGCAGGGTCAGGTAAAACTCGCTCATTGGTCGAAGTACTAAAACGGTTTCGTGAAAATAATATTCATCGCTTACGAACCAATGCACAACAAGTGGCAATTATCACTTATACCAATGCAGCCTGTGATGAAATTAAACGGCGACTAGAATTCGATCCAGCATTCAGTGTATCAACCATTCATAGCTTCGCTTGGGAGCTGATCAAGCCACATACACATGACATTAAAGTTTTGCTTAAAGCACGACTTCAAAATGACATTAATGAGCTTGAGTTGGCACAAAGCAAAGGGCGGGCAGGGTCAAAGGCGGCTGAAGATAGGCCTAGACAAATAGCGTCTAAACGCAAACGTCTGGAGTCACTAAAAACCATTCGAAAATTCACCTACAACCCCAATGGAGAAAATTCGAGCAGAGACTCTCTTAATCATGCTGAAGTAATAGCGTTAACAGCGGAATTACTCTCAAGTCGTCCACTACTGCAAACAATCTTGATACGTAAATTTCCAGTCTTACTGGTGGATGAAAGCCAAGACACAAAAAAAGAATTAATCGAAGCGCTTTTTACAGTTCAGCGAATACATAAAGCTAAATTTTCACTTGGGCTTTTTGGCGACATCATGCAGCGAATCTACATGGATGGAAAGGAAGATCTAGGGCTGACTCCATTACCTGATGATTGGCTGACCCCGAAGAAAATATACAATTACAGATGCCCGCGCCGAGTAGTTAAACTCATCAATAAAATTCGGCAGGATGTTGATCAAAATTCACAAGAACCTGTTAAAGAAAATGAAGGCTTTGTTAGGCTATTTATTGCAGATGCCAGCCAGTCCATTGATAAAGCCGCATTTGAAAATATTGTTTGCCAAAAAATGGCTGAGTTCGCGAATGACAATCTATGGAAAGATTCAAAAGAAAATAAAATTCTCACCTTAGAGCATCATATGGCAGCTCAGCGTGGTGGCTTTTCAAGTTTTTTCAGTGCTCTATACATTGACAAGCTCAAAACTGGGTTACTGGATGGAACATTATCTAGTATTACTTTTTTTTCTGAAAGGGTACTGCCGTTAATTAGTAATCTAGAAGTTAATAATCAATTTTCGGTATCTCGAATACTTAACAAGCATTCTCCCTTAATGCTCAAAGAGCAATTTGAAAATAGTGAAGAGCCAACAGCTGAATTAATAAAAGTAAAGTCAGCGGTAGATGATCTGTACGTACTATGGGAAAACGATTCGAATCCAACGTTACAAAGCATTCTCAAAGAAATTCATCGTAGTGGATTATTCAAAGTACCCGACATTTTAGTCACAATTGCAGACAGGCAAGAAAAAGATTTCGAGATAAACGAAGATGATAATGACCCCATTATTGATGCTTGGGATAAGGCTTTAAAATCAACCTTCAGTGAATTCAAAGAATATGTATATTACATCTCCGATAAATCCCATTTTGGGACGCATCAGGGAATCAAAGGGCTCGAATTCCCACGCGTAATAGTGGTTCTTGATGATGAAGATGCCGGTGGTAATTTTTTTAGTTATGAAAAGTTGTTCGGCGTGAAAGCCCCGACAAAATCAGACATTGATAATAAGGCAAAAGGTAAGGAAACTAGTATTGACCGCACTAGACGTTTATTTTATGTAACTTGCAGTCGAGCAGAAGAAAGTCTGGCAATCATTGCTTACACAAGTGAGCCTGACAATTTGAAAGAAAATGGCTTAAGGCAAGAATGGTTTACAGAAGAAGAAATTATTACATTGTAGTATCAATATGTACCTTCACTTCAGCTTCTTTTTAAGAAGTTTCAACTTCCGCTATTGGTCGGATGTGGACATAGACATGATGGTGCAGATCACGTATAACAAGTTGCTGCACGCGGATAAATTACTCGTTGCGCTCGCAATTTACAAAACTAATTTGGACAGTCATCTTAAAAATTGGTTAATGTATTGCATGGTGCATAACATAGAAAAGCTGTGGAAGAACCGTGAAATAGGCAGTTGGGGCTGAAATAACGGTTCCATGTGAAAATACAAAGCTCTTTAAGCTCATAATTGACAATGCAAACGATATGCTCGAATATCGCTGTCAAAATCATTTAGCTCAATAAAACTTGCTAAATCAAATGGAATTTTTGAGGAGTAGGGAAAGATGTCTGTATATTGTATTTTTCTACACCCTCGTTATGTATTAGTCTTTAGGAGGAGTGATGGACGAACAATTTAAGAAGGTTCTTGATCGCTTAATTGATGAAGTTGTCGAGTTACATTACCGTTGGGATATGTATAAAGAGGTTTTCTTTGGCGGAAAGAAACAAACTGATCTTCTTAATAAAAGCGGGTCAAATTTCTTCTATTACACTCAGCATCTTATGTTGGACCAAGTTGCTTTGATGTTCTCGAAATTAACAGACCCAAATAAACAAGGAAATTTTGAGAACCTATCGTTAAAACAAGTACATGTTTACGCCAGCGATAAAGGAGAGCTAGAGTTTGTTGCAGGGTTGAAGGGTAAGTTCGGACAGCTAATTGAGGCGTGTGAAAAATTTCGAAATCTACGTAATAAACGAATAGCGCACGGTGATTTGGTGCATTCCCTAGGTATAGCAGAAGAGCCTCTTCCTGGAATATCGATTAAGTATGTAGAACATGCGCTTCAAATACTCAGGGAATATATGGGTTTGGTAGAGCTTCATTATTCAAATAGTCAAACTGGCTACACTTGTATAAATGGGCCGCATGGCGCAGGAGGACGCGCGCTAATTAACGCGTTATCAAAAAAAGCATAACAAAGCTGTCATATCTAAATCGAAGTACTAAATAATGATTTCGTTCAAACGAGAAGATAACAAATTGATCTTATGCTACTCCAGTGACCAACCTAGTCCGGAGTGGGTTTACCATGAGATCGAAAAATCAGGCAGAGTTACAATAGGAAAAGCATTTTCTCTGACCCAAAACGAACTAAGAACAACTTTCGATGATGATAATGAACATGATTCAGTCGAGTTTGAGGTCGCCACCAAGGAAAACGAATACTATCGCTTTCCTAGCGACTTAATGTCACTCGATCATGATTTATTTATCCATGAAAAAGCTTATTTTGAACGTAAGTTCTTCGTTGCTGAAAGAGGCATATCTATATTTCCTAAAATTGACGACATGGTAGAAGAGTCCATTTATATTGGTGGTGATAGCGAAGGGGCTATCCCTTTGGAGGTTTACACTAAACTGCTAAAGGCTTTCCCAAATACATACGAATTAAATAGATATGCATCAGCTCGTATCAGTGGTGTTTTGTCCTCCTATATTGATACTAAAGAGGACTATGAGGCTAAGTATCAAACTTATTTGAATAAGAGGGTCACCAAAAAAGGAGCCAACCTTAAATATCGTTTCTCTGAACTAGAAGTAATGAAATACACAAGCATCTTGGAAAAACTAAACATGATGCTAAATGATGAAGAATCCTATAGCGAAGCCCAATGGCAAGAAGAGCTCTTGCAAATAATATTGCTTCTGTACCCCAAGTATATTCATGTCTTCAAAGAAGCGCCTGTGCGAGACACGTACAACAAAAGCAATAGAAATATAGACTATCTGCTAATCGATTCTTGTGGAAATACGGATATTATTGAGATCAAAAACCCTTTGATAAATGCATAGTTACTAAAAGAACCTACAGAGACAACTTTATACCGTTGAGAGAATTATCTGGTACGGTTATGCAAATTGAGAAGTATATTTTCTACCTAAACAAGTGGGGTAGGAAGGGTGAAGATAAACTTACTGAGTATTATAAAGAAGAGCTGCCAAAGAACTTCAAGATAAAGATAACAAATCCTAGTGGAATTATTATCATGGGTAGAAAAAAGGGGTTAACTGAAGAGCAGCTCCAAGATTTCGAAGTTATTAAGAGAAAGTATAAAAATGTAATTGATATTATTACTTATGATGACCTTATTGAGCGACTTGAATTTACTATAGGTCAATGGACAGAAACACATAACAAGTCAAAGCACGCGGACGCAAAAAGCTGCGCCGGTGTTTGAGACGTTATGACGCATAGGGAGGTTTGTAGTGATTAAGAAACTTGGTGAGACGGAAATAGAAGTCAAGCATGTGGCTTCGTGTCATTGTGGTTCCGTGGAGTTGGAGCTAGATTTGCCAAATGGAATCGAAGATCCAAGACGATGTGACTGTTCAATATGCCGAAGAAAAGGAGCTGTAGTTGCTTCCGTTCCGCTTTCA
>Ga0307492_10000880_pt1 | contig 12559 bp, 11 predicted proteins | sample SI3LmetaG_FD_202365 | JGI IMG/M metagenome (GOLD analysis project Ga0307492, IMG submission 202365) | Sea-ice brine microbial communities from Beaufort Sea near Barrow, Alaska, United States - SI3L | ecosystem: Environmental > Aquatic > Marine > Coastal | place: USA: Alaska | collected 2017-05-06
CTATCGTACCGTACAACAAAAGCCGATATTGTAGCAAACATATTACTCTTTATGCCCTTTGGTTTTGTCTCAATCATGATGCTTTCCAAACGCCGGAAGTTATTTATCAATGCATGCTGGCTATATCTAGGCGGGACGATCTTGGCTTTTGTCTTACAATATTTACAATTTTATCTACCAGCAAGAGTTCCGTCCTCTGTTGACGCCTTATACAACAGCTTGGGCATCATAATAGGAATGTTATTAGCCTATGTTATAAAGCAATATTCACAACAACATTTATCCCATGGCTATGCCAAACCCATGGACTCTTCACAAATCACCATTCCCTTATTATTAGCGCTGGTATGGGTAGCCTGGCGATTATTTCCTTTTGTACCTGTTTTTACTTCTGAATCGATGCTCGCAGCGGTTTCACCACTGATGCAACAACCTGAGCTTAACTTTAGCCTTATTATTAGGGATCTAATCGGTTGGTTAATATTTTTCTACCTTCTCACTCGGCCTCCCTTTGATCGTTTACCTCGCTTTAGGGTGTTGAAAACTATATTTTATATTTTTTCCTTAGAAATCATTATTCGAAATAATACCATTACCGTTAATGATATGCTTTCAGCACTCATCGCTTTTGCGTTATTTACCTCCCTGTCCGCAAAGCAGTTACACAAAGGTCTTGTTAGGAGTCTTGGGATGGCGATCATATTGACTCTCATCAGCTCCCTTGCGATTGCTGAGCCAACGAATGAATATTTATGGTTACCCTTTAAAACTTTGATGAAAGGAAATCCGTGGGTTAATGGTGAATTTCTGCTACTTAAAATATATCTCTATGGTTCCTTTATCTACATGCTTAAACAAACTTGGTTCGACTGGTTAGGAGCAACCTTTGTCACTATAGGACTGCTCATTGCCATATCCATTGTGCAGGTTTTTATTGGTGAACAAAATCCGGAATTTACCGATCCGTTATTAGCTTTAATCATTGCTTGGGCACTCAGCCAAGTCGAAAAAACCGCTGAAGATGAAAGGGCAATGGCTATTAATTGATAGGTAGCCTTTGTAGACGTTGATATAATGTAACTCTAAATTAGATCTATGAAAGTCTCCAAATAATACGTTAGACTAACCGCCTAGCATTTAACTTGATTCAATCAAAACTAGGAAATTCAATGAATAACCCAATAATAGCACCTTCTATACTGTCTGCTGATCTTGCTAGACTTGGTGATGATGTTCAAAAAGTCTTAGACGCTGGCGCTGACTGGGTACACTTTGATGTAATGGATAATCATTATGTGCCAAACCTAACTTTTGGCCCGTCTATCTGTAAAGCACTTCGTAATTATGGCATAACGGCTCCGCTTGATGTTCATTTAATGGTAAAGCCCGTTGACCGTCTCATTGGGGATTTTTTAGAGGCAGGAGCCAGTATGATTACCTTTCATCCAGAAGCTTCCGAACATATTGACCGCAGCTTATCTCTGATCAAAGAAGCCGGTTGTCAGGCTGGTCTAGCTTTTAATCCGGCCACACCTTTAATCATTACAGAACATGTTTTAGATAAGCTTGATATGATCCTTATCATGTCGGTTAATCCTGGTTTTGGTGGCCAATCGTTTATCCCCCAGGCATTGAATAAATTGTCCCAAGCAAGAGAAATCGTGGCGCGTTCGGGTAGAGACATTAGAATTCAGGTTGATGGCGGTGTTAAAGTCAATAATATCCGAGAAATTGCAGCAGCTGGTGCTGATACTTTTGTCGCGGGATCTGCAATATTTAATACTGATGACTATAAGACAACTATTGACGCGATGCGCAATGAGTTAAGCCAGTTCTGCTAATTACAATAACAATTGGTTAACCATGGAATAAGTTATGAACGACCTCTTAAGAAGCAAACTTTGGAAAGCTAAATTCACAGCCTTCTCTATTCATTTATTATTCAGCACCTTGTTCATTGGCTGCTTTATGCTAGTCGCCACTCAGGTCTGGTATCCCGGAATTTTATTTTCTCTAGAAGATGTTTGGCAAGGGCTACAAATTTTACTACCAGTCGATGCCATTCTTGGACCTCTACTCACTCTACTATTATTTGTACCCGGTAAAAAAGGTTTAGTTGGCGATCTGATTATCGTTGCAATTATGCAGATATTAGCCCTAATAACTGGTGGCTATATTATTTATCAGCAACGACCAGAGATAATAGTTTTTGCTGGAGACCGATTTGAGATTATTTCATCATCAAAAGTCGATCGCGAGAATTTTGCACAGCAATACTTTGAACATTCAGACCGTAGTTATCCACAGCTAGTGTATGCACTCCCAGCAGAAACACCTGAAAAGAAAAGTGATTTTGTGTTGAATAATGTTCAATATCAAAAATTGTCTGAGCGCTATCGCCCCTTAAAGGACTATAGAGATATTTTGGTTAAAAAGTCCTTGGCATTATCAAGATTAGTACCTGCCAATGAAGTCTCTGAACAAGTGATGAAAACCTTTAGAGCCAAGTACAAAGACCAAGAACTATTACTATTACCTTTAGATGCAACCACCAACTCCTCGGCAATTATAATTTTAGATAAAAATACGCTGAAAAATCTTGGCTATCTTAATATCGATCCTTGGAGAGAGTATCAAGCTCACGATTAATCTTTCTATTTAGTCACATAACCTAATATGGCAGATATTAACTTGCCGATATAACGCGACTAATAAAACCTTTAATGTAACGGGTTTCTGGAATAGCAGGATGGATAGGATGATCTTGCCCCTGATGACATTGTTCAATTAATTGTAAGCTTTTATCTAAGTGTCGACTGCCAGCTAAAAGACCTTCTTGTAACTCTTCAACCTTTAAATGCATAGAGCAGGAAGCCGATAATAAAATACCGTCTTTATTTAATAAGCGCATGGCGGCTTCATTAACTTTTCGGTAAGCTTTTATACCCGGCTTGATATCTTTCTTCTTTTTAATAAAAGCTGGAGGATCAACAATAATCACATCAAACTTTTCATCCTGCTCTTTTAACTCACTCATTGCAGCAAAGGCATCACCCTCAACACAAGCAACTTTATCAGTCACATTATTTAACTTAGCATTTTCCTGAACCTGATCAAGTGCTTTACCTGAAATATCAATGCAAACAACATCATTAGCGCCAGCCTTAGCCATCTGAATGCCAAAGGCTCCTATGTAACTAAACACATCAAGTACTCTTTTTCCCTCTACATACTTGGCAATTTGCTGACGGCTAACCCGATGATCATAAAACCAGCCAGTCTTTTGTCCAGTATGGGGATGAATGATAAATTGCGTATTATTTTCTTCAATCTGTAGACTCTCAGGTGTAACACCCAAAGCTTGCTCAATGTCAGCATGAAGTTGTTCAGCCTGTCTTGAATTTGAATCGTTTCTCAGTAAGATCGATTCAGGTTTAAATACTTTAGTCAAAGCATCGATGATATTGTCTTTCTGCTGTTCCATACCCGCTGTACTAATTTGAACGACAAGATGCTCACCAAAGCGGTCGACAATAAGACCTGGTAGACCATCACTTTCACCAAAAATTGCACGATAAAATGGCTTATCAAACACACGCTGCCTAAGTGAAAGAGCAATGTTAAACTTATGTACGAACACAGAGCGATCAATAGGCCTTTTGTAATCTCGGGTAAGCAGACGTACACAAAGTAGGTTATTAGGGTTGATATAACCAAGCCCCAAAGATTTTCCGTTTGAGTCTTCTATTAACACTAACTGACCAACAGAAAATGATTTGATTGGGGTAAGTTTGTTATCAATTTCATTACTGTAAACCCATAAATGACCATTTCTGATACGTTTAGCTTCATGCTTTCGCAGTCTGACAGTTGCTAGATCCATGGAAATACCTTTTGAGTGATTGATTAAAGTGATTGATTAAAGCAATGGTTTTGTAATATGCGACGACATAGTATATCAGTGAACGGGATAAGCAACAGCAAAGTGCCTCTAATTCTCTAACAAGCCATTAAACCTTCTGTCATTTAACATGTTATAATCACGCCCAGAAAATTGGCTGGGAAATTAATATGCTTTTAATGATCGATAATTATGACTCTTTTACTTTCAATCTAGTTCAGTATTTTAGAGAACTAGATCAAGAGGTTGAAGTTTATCGCAATGATGCAATCACCATTAAAGAAATAGAAAGTCTGTCACCGGAATATATCGTTATTAGTCCAGGCCCTGCAACACCTGATGAAGCGGGGATTTCAATGGACATTATTAAATACTTTGCAGGTCAAGTACCTATTCTTGGTGTTTGTTTAGGCATGCAGGCGATTTGCCAAGCTTTTGGTGGAAAAATTATAAGAGCTCCGAGAGTTGTTCATGGCTATACTTCAGAAATTTACCACAGTGGTCGTGGCGTATTTACAGAGCTACCAAAGCCATTTATTGCAACGCGCTATCATTCATTGATAGTAGACTTTAAAACTCTGGATGATTGCTTAGAAATAACAGCATGGACTCCATCCAATCAGGAAGGCACTATCAACTCATCAAACGATTTACCAAACAAGGAAGACTTAATCATGGGTATCAAACACAGAACCTTGGCCCTAGAGGGGCTCCAATTCCACCCAGAATCTATCCTCACCGACCATGGTCATAAGTTATTAAAAAACTTTCTAAAGAATAACGCTTAACGGGTGCCGTGAACCACCATGGTCTTTCCGCTGACATCGATAAGACCTTGTTCTTCTAATGATTTAATCACCCGACCAACCATTTCTCTTGAGCAGCCAACAATACGACCTAACTCCTGTCGAGTTACCTTAATTTGCATTCCATCGGGATGGCTCATTGCTGAGGGCTGACTGGCCAGTTCAAGTAATGCTCTTGCAACGCGACCGGTCACGTCTAGAAAGGCTAAATCGCCAACTTTCTGACTCGTTTTGTTTAACCGTTGAGCCATTTGACTCGATAATCTAAGCAGTAAATCTGGATTTTCTTTGTTAATTTCCATGAATTTACTATAACTAATTTCCGCTATCTCAGACTCTTCTTTTGCCTTCACCCAAGCACTTCGAGATTCTTGCCCTTCAAAGAGTCCCATTTCACCAAAAAAATCTCCAGCATTGAGATAGGCGAGCACTAATTCACGACCGTCTTCATCTTCAATAACCACAGAAACAGAACCTGAAATTAGAAAATATAAAGCGTCAGCTTTATCCCCGGCATAAATTAAAGTGCTCTTAGCGGGATAGCGGCGACGATGACAATGGCTAACAAACCATTCTAATAGTGGTTCTCTTGATAAGTGAAAGGGCAAAGCCATAATAATTCCATTATAGGTTAACGTTAAAAATACTCTACTAGTATAGCTAATAATAAAGCTAATTGGTTTTTTCAGCAAGAAATCCCTGACAAATAGTATGTTAATAACAACGGTGACTCTTCTGTGATATGCTCAACTTCTATTAAAATATGCAAAGTGAATAAGAGAAAATCATTATGGAAGCACGTGTAAAATGGGTTGAAGACCTTACCTTTATGGCTGAATCAGAATCAGGTCATGCTGTATTATTAAGCTCTGGTAAAGCAGATGGTGGTAAAGATAATTGTCTAAGACCATTTGAATTACTTCTTTTAGGTTTGGGTGCCTGCGCATCGATAGATGTGGTTTCAATATTAAAGAAGTCGCGGCAAGATATATCAGATTGTGAAGCGCTTTTATCAGCGAATCGCTTTGATGGAATACCGGCTTACTTTACAACAATCAATTGTCACTTTGTGGTAACGGGTAGCAACCTTTCCGATACGCAGGTTAAACGTGCTGTCGATTTATCCTTTGAAAAATATTGTTCAGTCGCTTTTATGCTTAGAGAAAAAGCAGAGATTACCTGGAGCTATGAACTCCAAGAGGATTAACAATGACAGGTAAGACTGAACAACATGATTTAAAGATGCTCATTAAATCGAGCATTCCTTTGATCGCAATAGAAACCCATGAAGAACAACGCGCTACGACTATACTAAAAAATGTCATTAAGCCCTTAAAAAAATGGCTCTTTTCTTGGAGTATTACTCAAGGTTTAAAACGAATTGACCTAACTGCTTCTCTCGATCCCTTACCTAATACAGATTCACCCGAGGCTGTTCTTAAATATATTAGCCAATCTAATAAGCCCTGTGTTTTTGTTCTGTATGATTTCCACCCCTGGTTAGATGATGACCCACAAATAATTCGCCAATTAAGAGAGATTGCTCTGGGCTATCATAAATTTGGTCATACCATAATATTAATTAGTCACGCCTTAAAACTGCCCGCTGAATTAAAACCAATTACAGCTATTTTTGAAATGCAATTACCCACAAAAAAACAACTTGAAAATCTTATTCGTGAAGAAGCAAACAGTTGGTCAAAAGTTAATCGTGGAAGAAAAGTGACCACCGAACGTAAGACTCTTGATTTACTTATCAGTAATTTAAGTGGCTTAACTTTCCATGATGCTCGAACCCTAATTAAGAATATCATTTACGATGATGGTGCAATCACCGAAGAAGAAATACCCGAGGTTAATGAAGCAAAATTCAAATTACTCGAACAAGGTGGCGTACTGACATTTGAATTTGAAACAGCAAAATTTTCTGAGGTTGGCGGCTTAAATAACCTTAGGCGTTGGCTTTCGCAAAGACAGACTGTATTTCATAGACTTGCAGGTACTGAAGGTCTCGATCGCCCAAAGGGCATGATGCTAGTTGGCGTTCAAGGCGGTGGTAAAAGTCTCGCTGCAAAAGCAGTTGCTGGTATGTGGAAAGTACCACTTCTTAGGCTAGATTTTGGTTCCTTATACAATAAATATCATGGAGAAACTGAAAAAAATCTACGCAAATCATTAAAACTAGCTGATCTAATGTCTCCCTGTGTTTTATGGATGGATGAAATTGAAAAAGGACTGGCAACGAGTGATAGTGATGGCGGTACTTCTCAAAGAGTACTCGGAACACTACTTACTTGGATGGCAGAAAATGATAATCCTGTTTTTATTGTTATGACATCGAATGATATCAATAGACTCCCTCCTGAACTCATTCGTAAAGGCCGCCTTGATGAAATATTTTTCGTTGATTTACCCTGTAAAGAAACCCGCAAAGAAATATTTTTGATCCACTTAAATAAACGAAATCAACAAACTGACAGCTTTAATTTAGAGTCCTTAACAAATCATAGTGATGGTTTTTCAGGCTCTGAAATCGAACAAGCTGTTGTCGCAGGACTTTATGGTGCTTTAGCTGAATCAACAACTCTTAATACAGAAATTTTAGTGAGGGAACTTGGAAGAACTCAACCACTTTCAGTTGTAATGTCAGAGCAGCTCCTTCAGCTACGCTCTTGGGCTAAAAACCGAACCGTTGTCGCAAATTAATAACATAATCAAAGAACATCGCTGAGTTCAATAAATAGACTATAGGGAATCATCAACGCAGGATTGTTAGATGTTTTAATCATTTATCTTATTTATAAGCATTCTATATTCTAAATGCAGCTCTCTTTGAGGTATAATCATTAGCTGAATTGATAGGAGACTTTAATGAATCTTAAGATGTTAGTAAAATCAGCAAGTAGATTATTTACCTTACCTGAGATATGCATAAAACTTCAGGACCTTATCTATGATCCCTCAAGTTCTTCTACAGATATCGCTAAACTGATTGCTATTGATCCATCTCTCTCAGCGAGACTTTTAAAAATAGCTAACAGCTCTTTCTACAACTTTCCCACTCAAATTGATGAATTAGGTAAAGCAATAAACCTTATCGGCACCGAAGATATTTACAATCTTGCTTTAGCCACTGGGGCTCCGGACGCCTTCTCTACATTAAATAATAATAAAAATATCGATATTAATAGCTATTGGCGCCATTCAGTTATGTCCGGATTAATCGGCAGGGCTCTTGCACAGCATTGCAGCATTCGTCACAGCGAACGTTTATTTCTATCAGGCTTATTTCATAACCTAGGCCAATTGGTAATACTCGAACAGCTTCCTGAGGAATTTAATCAAATCGAAGCCTTAAAATACAAAGCTGAAAAGGCACCTTGGGAATATGAAAAAGATGTACTGGGTTATTCTTATGCAGAAGTCAGCACAGAGTTATTGCGCTGTTGGAAAATGCCAGAAAACATCCTTGAACTCGTTGAGAATCAACATGACCCTTCGTTATCTAGCGAATCAAGAACTGCCTCATTAGTTCATATTGCTTCAAGAGCAGCCAGTCAGATCGAATACAGTCAAATAAATGGTTTCGACTTCAATTCGACAATTTTGCCTTCAGCTTGGGCAACAACGGCTCTAGATAAAAATAGTCTTCACACAGCAATCAGTGTTGCCGAAGTTAATTGCCAAGCGATGCTAAGTGTAATGACAGGCAAAGAGATGAAGGTAACTTAAGCTTCTCTAGCAATTGCCCGATAAGCGATATCAGTTCTAAAATACATTTCATCCCAGGACACCATATCAACTAATTGATAAGCTGCTGCTTGAGCTTCGGTAACAGTGTTTCCAAGAGCTGTAGCACAAAGTACTCTGCCACCTTGGGTAACTACATCACCATTAGGTTCTAGTGATGTTCCGGCATGAAAAATTTTCATATGCTCAGGTAGTTTTTGAGTAGGTAATGATATTTTTTTACCTTTTTGATAACTATCTGGATAACCACCAGCTGCCAAAACTACACCTACTGCTGCACGTTCATCCCACTTGGCTTCAACGTCATTGAGTCTGCCTTGAACTGCCGCTAAACATAATTTTGCTAAGCTTGTCTTTAAACGCATCATGATCGGTTGAGTCTCAGGATCACCAAAGCGACAATTGTATTCTAAAACTTTTAATCCACCCTCAGCATCAATCATTAGACCTGCATAAAGAAAGCCAGTATAAGCATTACCTTCTTTTGCCATGCCTGTCACAGTAGGCTCTATGACCTCTTTCATAACTTGCTGAAAAATATCATCCGTCACAACAGGCGCTGGTGAATAAGCCCCCATACCCCCTGTGTTAGGACCTAGATCCTTATTATCTCTTGCTTTATGATCTTGCGATGTAGCTAGAGGTAAAATATTCTTACCATCAACCATCACAATAAAACTAGCTTCTTCACCTTGAAGAAATTCTTCAACAACAACTCGATGGCCTGCTTCGCCGAATCGATTTCCTGCTAACATGTCTTCAATTGCAGCAAAGGCTTGTTGTTCATTTTGAGCGATGATTACGCCTTTACCGGCAGCTAGACCATCTGCTTTAATGACAATTGGTGTGCCTGATTTAACAACAAAATCTTTAGCTGCGTCTATTTCTGTAAAATTTCCGTAGGCTGCTGTGGGAATATTATTCCTGTCGAGAAAATCTTTTGTAAAGGCTTTAGAGCCTTCTAATTGAGCTGCTCCACTGTCAGGACCAAAACAAGCTAAGCCAGCTTCACTAAATTGATTAACGATTCCATCAACTAGAGGAGCTTCAGGTCCGACAATGGTTAATTCGATATTATTTTCTTGAGCAAAGATTAATAGGCTATCGTAGTCGTCAGCAGCAATTGCGATATTTTCAAGCTTCTCTTCTATTGCAGTACCCGCGTTACCTGGAGCGACATAGACTTTTGAAACATCCTCACTTAAACTCGCTTGCCAAGCTAGTGCATGTTCTCTTCCACCACTACCGATAACCAGTACTTGCATTGTTCTCTCCAAAAGACAGTTTATATCGATTCAAAAATATCATTAATGTTTAAAATGACGCATCCCAGTGAAGACCATTGCCATACCATGTTCATCAGCAGCAGCGATGATTTCCTCATCACGCATTGAGCCACCAGGTTGTATTACTGCAGAGATCCCTGCTTTAGCTGCAGCGTCTATACCATCTCTAAAAGGGAAGAAAGCATCAGATGCCATTACTGAACCCTTAACCTCGAGATTTTCATCAGCCGCCTTAATACTAGCAATTTTTGCTGAGTAAACACGACTCATTTGACCTGCGCCAACACCAATGGTTTGACCATTTCGAGCATAAACAATAGCATTAGATTTGACGTATTTTGCGACTTTCCAGCAGAATAATAAATCATCAAGTTGTTGAGCAGTAGGCTGAGCCTTTGTCACGACTTTTATATCTTCAGCGCAAATAATACCTAAATCTCTGTCTTGTATTAACAAACCACCGGTAATTTTTTTATAATCATAAGCCGGCAATGGTGAGTTCCATTGACCAGAGCATAATAACCGTAGATTTGGCTTTTCAGAGATAACCTCTTTAGCTTCACTTGAAATTGAGGGAGCAATAATCACTTCTACAAATTGTCTATCAACAATTAATTTTGCAGTCTGTCCATCGAGCTCTTGGTTAAAAGCAATTATGCCTCCAAAGGCTGAAGTCGGGTCAGTTTGATAAGCAAGCTCATAAGCTTGTTGAATGTTCTCAGCTACTGCAACACCACAAGGATTAGCATGTTTTACAATGACGCAAGCTGCTTGTTGAAAGCCTTTGACACATTCTAAGGCAGCATCAGTATCAGCAATATTATTGAAGGATAAAGCCTTACCTTGAATTTGTATTGATGTAGAAACCGATGCTTCTTGCGAATTTGACTCAACGTAGAAAGCTGCATTTTGATGAGGATTTTCACCATAGCGTAAATCTTGGACTTTATTAAATTGACTACTAAAAGTGGTTGGAAATGCAGCTAGAGAAGTTGCCGCTTTCTTTTGTTCTAATTTTTCGCCTAGATAATTTGCAATTAAACCATCATAACGGGCTGTATGGGAAAACGTTTTTGTCGCTAATTCAAACCTTAAATCAAAACTGGTTCCGCCATCATCTTGAAGTGCTTTGACTACATTCTGATAATCAGATACATCCACTACTACAGCAACATCGCGATGATTCTTAGCTGCAGCACGCAACATTGTCGGGCCACCAATATCAATATTTTCGATAGCCAGTTCTAACTCACAATCATCACGAGCAATCGTTTGCTCAAATGGATAAAGATTAACAACTAACAAATCAATAGCAGCAATGCCATGCTCAGCCATTACATCTTCATCTTTTCCCCTGCGTCCTAAAAGACCGCCAAGAATTCGTGGATGTAGTGTTTTGATACGACCATCCATCATCTCAGGAAACCCGGTATGACTTGACACTTCTTTAACTGGGACTTCATGTTCGGCTAATAATTTTGCCGTACCACCCGTTGATAGAATTTCGACATTCAATTCAATCAATTTTCTAGCAAACTCAACAACTCCGGTTTTGTCAGAGACACTTATTAGAGCACGACGTATGGGACGTAAATTAGACATTGTTATTTCCATCTTCTTAAACAAAAGTGAGCTTTAAATACTAGATTGACCTAATAAAATATGTTTTATAATTATGTTTATAGCATGTCGTACTTTTTAAGCTTTTTACGTAATGTTCCCCGGTTAAGGCCCATAGCAATAGAAGCTTTTGTTTGATTGCCTCGAGTGAATGCCATTACAGCTTCAAGTAATGGGGCCTCAACTTCACTAATCACTAAGTCATAAAGATCAATCACTTTTTGGCCTTCTAACTGATCAAAATACTGTGCCATTACAATTTCGACACTTTCTCTTAATGTTTGCTGTTCTGAAACTGTTACACTTTCATTCATTGCTGATGAATTAGCTGAAGGAGCTGAACCAAAGTTACTATCTAATGATGTCATAATAATATTCCATAAATGTTAAAAGTTAATTTCTATTCGACCTCTAGTTTTTAACCAGCTGTCAGTAATTTGTTATCCTCAAACCATGATGCAATAGCGGTTAATTGTTCTTTTGCATCATTGATTTTATTAAAGTTCTGTTTAAATTTTCGCCCTTGCAAGTAACTATTGAGATACCAACCAACGTGCTTACGTGCAATTCTTATACCCTGTTCAAATCCATAAAAATCATGCAATTGTGTAATGTGTCGCATCATTATATCGGCAACTTCAGCAAGCAAAATGTCTTCTTTGAGCTCACCATGTTTTAAGTAATGGTTAATTTCGCGAAAGATCCAAGGCTTACCTTGAGCTGGGCGACCTATCATCAATCCATCAGCTTCAGTGAAATCCAACACTTGTTTGGCTTTCTCAGGACTATCAATATCACCATTTGCAATTAAAGTGACATTTACAGCGTCTCGCACTGCTCGAATTGTTTGATATTCCGCCTTCCCTTGAAATTTATCACTTCGAGTTCTTCCATGAATCGATAAGGCGCTTATACCTGATAGTTCTGCAATTTTTGCTATATTTACCGCGTTTCGATTCTCTCTATCTGTACCTGTTCTAATTTTCAGAGTAACCGGCACATTAACAGCCTCGACTACTTTACTGCATATTTCTTCTACCAAATACTCATCGGCCAACAAAGCTGAGCCTGCTGCTTTTCGGCAAACTTTCTTTGCAGGACAGCCCATATTGATATCAATAATATCAGCACCCTGCTCTACATTATATAGAGCGGCATCAGCTAACATAGCGGCTTCAGCTCCGGCTATTTGTACC
>Ga0307492_10000881_pt1 | contig 12556 bp, 11 predicted proteins | sample SI3LmetaG_FD_202365 | JGI IMG/M metagenome (GOLD analysis project Ga0307492, IMG submission 202365) | Sea-ice brine microbial communities from Beaufort Sea near Barrow, Alaska, United States - SI3L | ecosystem: Environmental > Aquatic > Marine > Coastal | place: USA: Alaska | collected 2017-05-06
GTGGCTTGGCGGCCAGCTTACGTGGCGGCTTATCGTGGGGGCTATCGGGCTCACCCTTTTATGCGACAGATGTTGGCGGATTTTATAAAGACACTCGAGACACCGAGCTTTTTGTCCGTTGGCTGCAAGCCAGTGTTTTTTCAGCTCATCTGCGATTACACGGTATTGGCCAACGTGAACCTTGGACATATGGTAAAGAAGCTGAGTTGGCGGCAAACAAAGCATTAGCGCTACGTTATCAATTACTGCCCTATTTAAAAAACACCATGAAGCAGGCGACAAAAACCGGACTGCCAGTGCAACGCGCCATGGTATTAGCCTTTCCAGACGATAAAGCCGCGTGGCATTTTGAAGACCAATACATGTTTGGTGACGATATTTTGGTTGTTCCTTGTTTACAACCCGGTGGTGAAGTGACGTTTTATTTACCCAAAGGCCAATGGCTTATGTTCAATGGCGAAAAGGGCTTACACACCAATCAAGAATTTGAAGGCTCCCAGGTGCATTGTTTAACGTTAGCGCTTGACCAAATGGCGATATTTGTTCAAAAAGGTAAAAAAATCGCATTAGGGGCGAGTGTCGAATATACCGGGCAACTTGACAATATTGAAAACATTATTGGCTATTGGCCTTAATATAAAAATAAAAATAAAAATAAAAAATAGAACGATGGGGACTTAACATATATGTCAGTAGAACAACTTATTACTACCTTGGTATCATGCATTTTTTTTATGGGCATTGTCGCCTGGATCTCCTACCAAAAAACCAAAGGTGAGGTCGACTCAAAAGATGGCTATTTTCTTGCGGGCCGTGGGTTAACGGGCACTTTTATTGCAGGCTCTATGCTGTTAACTAACCTTTCAGCTGAACAGCTTATTGGCTTAAATGGCTCTGCCTATATGTATAACCTGAGTGCCATGGCATGGGAGGTCACTGCGGGTATCGCTACTATTGTGATGGCGTTATATTTTTTACCCCGATACTTAGCTGGGGCATTTACGACATTACCAGAATTTTTAAAATCTCGATTTGACGACTCGGTCAGACGGATGACAGTGGTGTTATTTATGGTCGGTTATGGTTTAGTGACCATTCCTTCGGTCTTATATGCAGGCTCTGTTGCGGTATTACGTTTATTTGATATCCCTGAATTACTGGGCACCAGTTATGAGTTAAGTCTGGTTGTTACCATAGTCGTTGTTGGCAGTGTTGGCGCCCTTTACGCTATCTTTGGCGGGCTGAAAGCGGTTGCCGTATCTGATACCTTAAACGGTGTCGGTTTACTCATTATTGGCATTTTAGTCCCGGTATTAGGTTTTTCACTGCTAGGGAGCGGCGATATTAGCGCCGGTGTTAATATTGTGATGACAACACATACCGAAAAACTCAATGCGATTGGTGCCCCTGACGACCCAGTACCCTTTGGCACCATATTTACCGGGATGATTTTCGCCAACCTATTTTATTGGTGTACCAATCAATATGTAATACAACGCACCCTAGGTGCAAAGAATTTGGCTGAAGGACAAAAAGGGGTGTTACTCTCAGGCTATTTTAAACTGTTAGTGCCTTTTCTCATGATGGTACCCGGTGTTATTGCTTTTCATTTATATGAAGGCACAACATTACAATCATTCGATTTGGCTTACCCCCAATTAGTCAAAGATGTATTGCCCGTTTATCTGTCTGGTTTCTTTCTTGCGGTATTGCTAGGAACAGTTTTTAGTTCCTTTAATTCGCTGCTTAATAGTGCCGCCACCTTGTTTTGTTTAGATATTTATATGCCCTTTAAAAAAGACAAGGTATCTGATAAACAGCTGATCCGTGTGGCAAAAATAGCCAGTATTGCGATTGCCTTATTCTCATTTATTGTTGCTCCGCTATTAATGTTTGCCCCTGAAGGGTTATGGCAAATAATTCGTATATTCACCGGTTTTTACAACATACCTGTTATTACCATTGTTTTAGTGGGTTTCTTCACCGCTCACGTACCGGCATTAGCGGCTAAAGTTGTCATCATATTTCACATCATCGCCTACGCAACCTTAAAATTCATTATTGATATTGACGTTAATTTCATTCATATATACGCGATTTTATTTGTCATTGAAGTCGCTATTATGTTGATTATTGGTGCGATTATGCCAAGAAAAAGTCGTACGGTTTACACCGCCACCTCGACGGTTTCTTTAGAACCATGGAAGTATTCATTGCCGGTGGCGAGCACCTTAGTCTCGCTAATTATTGCCCTATATATTCTCTTTTCACCGATTGGACTGGTTGGCGGACTCAGTTCAATGTTCTGGTCGAGTATTATTATTCTTTTTACCATCAACACTATTTTATGTGTACTGATGCTAAAGAAGTGGAACAAGTCATACGCGCGTAGTTTAAAAACAGCGGCTAATATTTAAAACAGGATAAGCTGTGATAAAGGGGTATTACCCCTTTAGTCTGTAATAAAAGGGGAAAAAGGCTTGTGCTACTTTTCATGTTTTTTTATAAAAAAGACCACGAACAAGTAATAACGTGCTGTTTTAATTAGCTATTTGTTAAAAGATGTCTTATATAAGATATTAGTTGTCTTATCAGTTTTATCTGTGTATTGTAAATAATGAAAACGAGCAAATTTTCAACAGAAAATAGATAAAAATTTACTATCGCATGAAAAAAGTAAACATAAAAAAGTAAACATAAAAAATTAAACATAAAAACTGTGGGGAGATAACATGATCAACAACAGATCTAGAAATAAATTGTCTATGGCAATTTTATCAGCATTAACCATTACCACTTTCGCAGCACCGGTATTGGCAGAAGTAGCGAAAGATGACAAAGATTTAGAAAAAATAACCGTTACCGCACAAAAGCGTACTGAACGATTGTCAGAAGTACCCATAGCAGTATCTGTTATTAGTGGTGATCAAATAAATAATGCCTTTTCAAGTAGTTTTGAAAGCTTACAAAGCTTGTCGCCGTCGGTAAGTTTCAAAAAAGGCACCACCAGCCGAAATTCAGCGGTAACGGTTAGGGGAATAGGGACCATTTCTTTTAGTGTCGCTGCCGAGCCTAGTGTGTCAACAGTGGTAGATGGCGTGGTTTTAGGCCGTTCAGGTCAAGCGTTTACCGATTTGTATGACTTAGAGCGCATTGAAGTATTACGAGGTCCTCAAGGGACTTTATTCGGTAAAAATGCCTCTGCAGGGGTTGTCAATATTATCACTAAACGACCTTCTGGAGAAACAGAAGGGATGTTGGAGGCGACCCTATTTCAAGGTAATGAGTATCGCCTAAAAGGTAAAATACAAGGGCAAATTACGGACAAAGCCGCCGGCAGTTTTATTGCTACACAATCAGCCTATGACGGAAACCTGTTCAATGTATATAATAACGAACAGGTTAATGGTTATGATAAACAAGGCTTTAGAGCCATGTTAGATGTTGAATTGTCGAATGATTCAAAAATGTTATTTATTTTTGAAAATTCTGAATCAAACAGTGATTGTTGTGCCGACATTGAAGGTTTACCCAGTGGCCGTAACCCTAACTCAGCGGCTGCGCCTAATAGTAATGGTGTGGTTGATGGTGTGGCCGACTTTGATTTAAATCAACGGAAAATTGATCATGATTTTGAGTCAAGCACTATAGATAACAATACCGCATTTTCGATGCAGTTTGATAAAGACTTTGGCGACTATACTTTTACCTCAATTACCGCTTACCGTGAGTGGGAAAACATTGAGTATCGCGAAGGCGACTTTACCTCAATTGCTGGTGACTCTTCAGAAAAGGTGTTTGGTGTTCCTTTTCAGTTGCATGATGTGGGGCCTCAAACATGGCGCCAATTTTCTCAAGAAGTGAGAATTGCCTCGCCGGTAGGAGAAAAACTGGTGTGGCAAGCAGGGGCTTTCTTTTGGAAAATGGACTCCGAACGAAATTTTACTCGTGATGCCAGTTGTCAAGATAATAATGGCCAGTTCAACGAAGCGATCAGCCATTATTTAAATACTGAAGCCGATATTGAAAACCCTAGTGACGAACAAATTGAAACGTTTATTCTCAGTGAAGGCTTAAGCTGTAATGCCAATGATATCCTAAGCGCAACGGCTTACATGAACACAGAGTTTACCAACTGGGCGTTATTTGGTGATGGTAAATATCATTTCACTGACGATTTTACGTTACTTTTTGGTGCACGTTATACTGATGATCAAATCGACTTTACTCATACTCGCGTCAGTAATGACCCCTATGGCCGACGAGCTGTTGGTGTAAAACCGGCGACCGAAAACACCAACTTTGCTGGTGGTACTAGTAACACCAACACCTCAATTAAATTAGGTGGCCAGTACAATTTAGGTGATGCCGGAATGGTATACAGCACTTATTCGCAGGGTTATAAAGGGCCAGGCTTTAATGTTTTTTATAATATGGGGGTCAATGACACCTTGCCTATTTCAGAAGAAACGTCTGATGCCTATGAGTTAGGGTATAAGTATGCGTCTCATGATTTTATGTTTAACGCTGCGATTTTCAGAACTGAAATTGAAGGATTTCAGGCCAATAACTTTGACAATTCTACCGGTGCAACAATCACGCGTTTAACCAATGCGGGTAATGTGTCAACCCAAGGTTTTGAATTTGACTTTGTTTGGCAAGCGTCAGATAATTTTACCCTCTCAGGTGGGTTATCTAAAATAGATGCTGAAATTGATGAGTTTTTCTGTCCGGTAGGGGAAGATTGTACTGACCGTTCAGGTTTAGATGTACCATTTTCACCCGATTTAAAATATTCATTAACCGCCGACTACGTGTCTGAATTAGGTTATATGAACATTTTCTGGAATGCGACTTATGTTTACACCGATGAGCAGGTAGCGACCTTACCTAGTAATACCGGTGAATTTAGCCCCGCGGTGCAATTGCCTGATTATGCCTTATTAAATGCCAGCGTTGGTTTTTCATTCGACGAAGACATGTATCGTATTTCATTAATTGGGAAAAACTTAACCGATGAACAGTTTTTCACTAGTTACAGTGGCGATGGTTTCCGTTATCAAGTCCCTCGCGATGCAGACCGCTATTTTGGTGTGCAATTTAGAATGAATTTTTGATCCTTTCTAAATAAAACCTAAATAATGCGTAAAGCATTTAAATAGCCCCAAGGCCCCACTTTTTGCTGGGGCCTTTTTATTAGCTTCTAGGATGTTTTCTCATTATAAAAGCCCTGACCTTCTTTGTTTTTTACTAACCATTCATAGTGAAGTGGCCAACTAATGTTGGCAACGGATTTATATTTTTTAGCTCACGCGGCCATTGAGCTGTTAAGTATTTATCATTTAACACCGAAAGAGGTAAAAGATGATATTCCTCTGATATTCATCAATGAACGTCTTTGATTATCACGCTAAGCTCAGTGTTATTTATATCGCATCCTATCGATTGAAAACTAAAACTAAAACTAAAACTAAAAGGATTTAATATGGAGCACAGGGCGATAAAACAACAACCAAGCATAGACTGCGAATCATTTCTGTCCTTAATCCAACCAAAACCCAAGAAGATAGCCCTAATTGTTGAAGGCGGTGGTATGCGCGGTATGTTTGCGGCAGGAGTGCTTGATAGTTTCTATGAAATTAGCTTCGACCCTTTCCATCTATATTTTGGAGTTTCTGCCGGTAGCTTCAATTTAATTTCACATTTGGCCGGACAATTTCGAAGAAACTATCGTGTTGTTATGTTTTGCGCCACCTCAGGACAATTTATCAATGGTTGGAAATACTTAAGAGGTGGACATTATGTTGATTTGGATTGGCTTAGCAATGAATGCCTTAAAGCGCACCCTTTAGACAAAAAAACGGCATTACAACGCCTTGAAGACACTGGAAAAAGGTTTGTTATTGTTTGTACTAACGTAGAAACCGGTCAACCTAATTATCACTCTCCAACTACAGAAAACATAAACAACATCTTGATAGGGTCTTGCTGCCTACCACTGTTTTACCGAAAACCGGTATATATTGAAGGCGTACGTGTTATTGATGGTGGTATTGGTGATCCCATTCCAGTAAAAAAAGCTTACGCAGACGGGGCTACCGATATTGTGGTGATCCGTTCAAAAGCAGAAAGTCACCGTGAAAAAAAATCGAGTATTGAAATAAAAATAGGGTCATTACTGTATAAAAACAATCTAAAACTGCAAAAGACGATACTCAACCTTCCTAACACCTACAATAATAGCCTGTCATTTATGGAAACATCGCCAGCAGATGTCAATATTTTTCAAATTGCACCGCAGTCGTGCTTAAGTGCCAATTTAACGACAACCAATACTCAATTACTTGAAATAGATTATTGGCTTGGCAGACACCAAGGTAAAAAGTTTGCCTTAAATTGGCCTGGTTAATCACAGTAATATGCACTTACTTTTATCAATGAAAGGTGGGGGACCAATGTTTAATCTACAGTTATTGTAAATAACGGTATTAACTCAGCTAAAACTTGAGTGGTTGCTGAATATTGTTCATCAATAACGTGGCAGATTCAACTTACTGTAAAATTTAGCCACTTTATTGAACTGATAACTTCGATTTAATATGTTCTTATAGTTAATTGTTATTATGGCTGGCATAGTTAATGACTTAGTTAATGATATTTTTAATATATAGGTGGTAATTGAAGATGTTGAACGTAACCCATTTTCAGTTTAACGCTAATAAGCGTTATATTTTCGACACCCTTGAGGTTTTAGGATGTATGTAAGTTATAGAAAAGCTACAAAAGAAGATCTCAATAGATGTATCGAGATACGAGGCCTTACCAATGACAACGCCTTTAGTCAGAGTGAGTTGGCTACTATCGGTGTCACAGAAGCGTCTTGGCCACCTTTAATTGAGAGTGGCGAATTCATCGGCTTTGTTGCCCTACAAAGTGATGTTGTTATCAGTTTTTGCTTTGGCGATACCAATAGTGGAGAAATTCTTGTTTTAGCCGTACTTGCTGGATACGAAGGGCATGGTATCGGTAAACAACTACTTTCTCTGACCAGCAAGCAGCTCATCTTTCTTGGACATGCAGAATTATGGCTTGCTGCTTCAGCAACGGCTATTGTAAGAGCATATGGTTTTTATCGTCATCTAGGTTGGCAGACTACAAATAGATACGACGAAAATGGTGATGAAATACTCAAATATGGGGCAATATAATAAACGCATGCAGTCGGGTTGACAAACCTGCAAAAAGAAGTCATCACGTTCTTGATATTAATTAATGACATAAGGGCTGCTTATGAACTCCAATCAAACCTTAATTATTTTGGCTAAAATGTATTAAACATAGATAACCAAAATTATTGATATTATATGCCTGCTATTAGATTTGTTAGGTGATGCTCTCTTCAACTCTTAAACGATGGCACAGAGAACTATTGTTTAATCAATGTTGTCAACACTTGAGGGTTGTTGTGTAATGTGAGATGCACAGGGCAGCGCTCAGCAATTTCCATTAACCTGATTTTTTCTGAATCGTTCATCGGCCCAAACAGCTGAATTTTACGAATCAATGACTCTATTTTTTGATCATGTTCTGCAACATTACCCGCATCCTTCAAATAATTACGTTCGTGAGATAAAGAGACTTCTACATGCTCGAGAGGAATTTTTTTGTGATCAGCATACATACGAATTGTCATTGCTGTACAAGCGCCTAAAGCGGCCAATAAATGCTCATAGGGATCGGGTCCTGAATTTTTCCCACCTAGTTGTGTAGGCTCATCTGCATACCAGTGATGGTGGTCACTGAAGACTTCCTGCTGAAATTTATGGTCAAGCTCAGCCACTAAAACATGTCCCTTTGTGATTTTGTGACTAGATATTTCGGGCGCTGCAATATATCGGTTTGCCCATCCAGAAATCGTTTGCGCGACATACTCACTATCTATAGCTTTTGATAAAAGATGATCGGCAGTGTCTAGGCTAACGAAACTTTTAGGGTGCTTAGCAGCCTTGTAAATTTTCTCGGCATCTGAAATATCGACAGTTAAATCGATAGGAGAATGCAAAACGAGCAAAGCCTTATTGAGATGCTGTATATGCTCTGTCGTTTGATTACGTAAATCATCGAGAAACTGTTTTTTAATGGTGAACTCACGAGTACCTAAGCTCACTTTTGCTCGCCCGGTTTTTTCTATTGTATCGAGGTGAGCATCAAAGTTGTGTATTACATGACTTGCTTCATACGGTGCGCCAATTGTCACAACCGCTTTAACCTCTGGAAGTTGTGCAGCCATTGCTAAAACCGCTGCTCCACCAAGGCTGTGTCCAATTAATAATTGAGGGGCCTGATAATTTTGTTCTAGAAATTTTGCAGCTGAAAGTAAATCTTCAGTATTGGAAGAAAAATTTGTATTGGCAAAATCACCGTCACTATTGCCTAAACCTGTGAAGTCAAACCGAAAAACCGCAAAACCATGTTGCACAAGAAATCGACTAATTCGCGAAGCCGCTGCAACATCTTTACCACAGGTAAAACAATGGGCAAATAATACATAGGCGCGAATTGTTTTGTCAGGTGTTTCAAGCAAACCAGCCAAATTTTGTTGTTGACTAGGAAATTCTATTTTTGTTTTCATCGATTATATCTCTTATTTTTAATAAACATTTTGGACACAAATGCCACGCAATGTTTTATTGTTTAATAGCAAAGCGGTCTACCATATTTTATATCGCTTTTAACTATGCACCCTTATATAGGTAATCAAAATTTGATGGCGGTTTGCCATTGTAATATTTGATACGTCGAGCTAATTTGGCTAAATTTTGCGCGAATGTGGACAGTCAATTTCAATAAAAACATCAACAGCTGTCTATTTTATGTGGGGAACTGGTTGACGCTTGGTTGTTCATCGGTATGCATAAAGCGAGCTTTTTATCATTAACGTGATGCTTGAAACGTGTTAATAGAAGCCTCAATTTTGGATGAATATAGGTTTTACAAAAAGGTTTATTAGGTGATTTATAAAGGTAATTGAGCAATTCACCCTTATTAGCCTTAAACGATTTAAATGGTAGTACCTGGGTGATAATTGGTTTAACAAAAGCAGGTTGTAAAGCATCTAAAACGTTATGAGTTTCTTGGTTTTGACTATCACTATAGGTATATATAGCTGATCGGTATTTTTGACGCATAGTGTGGTTAGATGTTGATGCATGAGTATGTAGATGAATCTCAATCAAGGTTTGTAAAGAAATCATAGATGGGTCAAAAGATACTTCAATAGCTTCAGATAATTCAGCATTATTGTCGATAGAAGCAATCCACCCTTGCTTGACCGCTTTAATACCGATAAGTGATTCAAAAATCCCTTCGGTACACCAATGGCAACCACCACCTAAACCCACCTTGCTGAAATTTTCAGTATGCATAGTATTATCTCTAGTCATTACAGAGCTTACTTTTATTGGCTCATTTTACTGAGGGTAATACCCAGTGACTTCGGGGAAAGTGACAAGTATAGCCATTTGGTATTCTTTGTAGATAATCTTGATGTTCAGTTTCTGCTTGCCAAAAATCACCTGCAAGTGCTAATTCAGTCACCACAGTTCCAGGCCATAAACCTGAAGCATTAACATCGATGATCGTTTGCATCGCTACCGCTTTTTGTTCAGCTGAACAGTAATAAATCGCTGAACGATACGACGCACCAAGATCATTTCCTTGTTGGTGTGTTGTTGTTGGGTCGTGGATCTGAAAGAACAATTCAAGGAGACTGCGAAAACTGACCACATTAGTATTGAATGATATTTCTATTCCTTCGGCGTGACTGCCATGATTGCCATAAGTTGCGTTAATAACGTCTCCACCGGTATAACCCACTCGGGTTGAAATGACTCCGGGAAGTTTACGTATAAGGTCTTGCATACCCCAGAAGCAACCACCAGCCAAAATAGCGCGTTCAATTGTCATATTTATACCTTATCCACTTGATTAACGTATTCGCCATAACCATGAGTGACCATATCATCACGAGGGATAAAACGTAGAGACGCTGAATTAATACAATAACGCAAACCCCCTGCACTTGTTGGACCATCGTTAAATACATGTCCTAAATGACTATTACCATAGCCCGAGCGAACTTCAGTTCGAGTCATGCCGTGGCTGTTATCATTAATTTCTTTGACATTTTTTGACACTATCGGTTTGGTAAAACTTGGCCAACCGCAGCCAGATTCATATTTATCCGATGAAGCAAATAGCGGTTCACCTGAAACAATGTCGACATAAATGCCCGGCAAAGTATTATTAAGATGCTCTCCACTACCCGCTCGCTCTGTGCCACTTTCTTGTGTTACACGATATTGTTCTTTGGTGAGTGCTGAAATTGCATCGGTTGATTTTTGATATGTTGTCATGACTTTATGTCCTCAGCGTTTGGTCAGCTGTGATTATAACACTATGATATTGAGTGTATGTATTAACGGTACTTGCTAGCCTATTTAATTTTTTGATGCCTTATTGCCGCACCCATATGACCGAGCAACAATGTAGGCACTGACCGGCAGAGAAAGAAGCATAAAATACAAAGTGTAATGCATTATTTTGACTGATAAATTTAGCTATACTTTGTTGGGCAATACACCCTTACTCACTATTTTAGAGAAACGGTCACGTAAAACCAACATAATGAGACTCAGTATCAATAGTAATAGAGTAAGGTTAATATGAACAACGAGTAAGTACCAATTCGCTACTTCAGTTTGTGTGGTGTACCAATATCGATAATAAGCAGTTAAGTAGGCCACTACAATGCTAAAGACAATACTCCAGTGTAATATTCTTACCATGGCCTGCTGCGTCAATGAGTTGATAACTATTTATTTAGATCTACCGTTTAACACTTCTCTATCTTTACCTCCAAGTGGTACATGACAACCTAAACACATCTCTGAACGGCCTGATAAGTCTACGCCTTGATAGTTGATGATACTGCCATCAGGGTTATACTCAGCCCAAAACCAATCACTGTTATTGGTGTCGTAGCCTTTTTCACGTTGAAACATAATAGTAAGCGCTACATAGTTATCGGCTTGATCAGCGCTATAGACTTTATGCGGTGTAAGCTCTTCTTTAGCACCATAGTTATGCTTAACGATCAGTTTCCCTTTTTGTCCTTCAATTTCAGCGTTAGTTGAGATCACTTCTTGAATACTGCCATGTGGTCGGCTTCCTACAAATGGGTAACTGCGTTTACGCCCGTCACCTATGAGTTTATTGTTAACCATGTATTGCCATACTTTAGCGGCATATTCATTATCGACCGCTTTACCTGATGATTTGTTGGCTGTTTCGGCCATAGTATGAAAAGGGAGTAGAAAGAGTATGACGACAGCCATCATTGATCGGCTAAACGGGTTAATTGAAAATGTGAGCATATTTGCCTCCGATAAAGGTTATTTATAACGCGATAAAAATGAGCCGATTTAAGGTTGACCTTAATAGAAAATCAAATAATAAAACGGCGCGATAAATTATATATTTCTTATTTAATGGGCTCAAGACTGTCTGAATATCCGCCACCAGCTTTCATTTTCATCCCTTTACCCTGACTTAATACCGGGTAATATTGAGTAAAAACAAAGTCATCTGCGGCAGCACCGGCATGGCATGCATTACACGCTTGTGGAGGAAATGCTTTTGCTGTTTTTGCTAGCGTTTTATGGTCGGCACTTGAGAAACTAAAATAGGCCCAGTTACCGGGTTCATCTTTAAAATGTTTTTTACTTTTAATGGTCGCTTCAAGACCGATAAAATCGCCCATAAAATAGCCGTTACCACTGACAGCAGATTTTGAGCCAACAGAAACTAGCTCTTTAATGATGATAGTACCATCACGGAATTCACCCTTGTTTTTCCAATGTTTCCAGCTCTTAGGATCAATATAAACATTATGAAGTTCAGGAAATGCAGCTTTTCCGTCATTCATGTCATTGGGGGTAACAGGTGTGCCGACGTAGATCCATTCTCGATAGCCGGTAGGACGTTCTAGTTCACCGTTTTTCATTGAAAACGCTTCACTTGCATAAGTCAATCCTGAAAAAATGACTTGCACAAACAGGAACGACACTGCTATTAATACTTTATTAACTTTCATAATATACTCTGTTTTGTTTCGTGTAACGTAACTATAGCAATCATTACTATCAACCCTTGGTATCTGAAATGCTCAAAAATGTCGCTCATCAGCTCAAATGTCCAACATCAGAATTTAATGTACTTGATGATGTCATAGATACTCTTCGTTTTCGTGGCAGTATATTCTTTCATTCGAGTCTTGCCGCTCCATGGGGAATGGCATTATCATCAATGCTAATGCCGAGATTTCATATTGCATTGGAAGGCGGTTTTTATATTGGGGCAGGGGCGAGCAACATTAATGTAGCGCCAATGGATATTGTCATGATCCCAGGCGGAGACGTGCACTGGATAGCAGATGATATTGGCAGCGAACGGGTGCCTAGTGAACAAGCGGGAGAAGCCTGTACTTTAGGTTTGT
>Ga0307492_10000882_pt1 | contig 12554 bp, 9 predicted proteins | sample SI3LmetaG_FD_202365 | JGI IMG/M metagenome (GOLD analysis project Ga0307492, IMG submission 202365) | Sea-ice brine microbial communities from Beaufort Sea near Barrow, Alaska, United States - SI3L | ecosystem: Environmental > Aquatic > Marine > Coastal | place: USA: Alaska | collected 2017-05-06
ACTCGCAGCAATTTTGACACGATATATTACTGCAAGATAAACGGCATAACATTGTCCTTCTTGAATACATGGCTAGTCAGAGGCGCGTGCCCCAATAATCGACTATTCGCTTCAGCTGTTTTATTATGCTAATTAGTTGTATTAAAAAGTCGTCTTAGAAAGTTGTCTTAGAAAGTTGTCTTAGAAAATTAACTGTAAGCCTATTACTACGTTATTGTCGTATTTTAATCACTAAAATAACGCCAACTATTTAGGTAATAATCGAGTACTACAGGTTTATCAATTTGATTGATTTCAACGTCTATTTTTTGTATGTCTTTTTCAAACACAAACATAGACGGCATAGATTCGTGGGTTAAAAAAAGGCTATTTTCTATGGGACGCTTAGGTATTAAGTCTGTGGGGTGTAAGGTGCTTAACACAAACCCCCAATCACCAAAAGACGGTACATTTGTGTGGTAAGGATAGGTATAGGCAAAACCCGCTGCTTCTATGGTTTTTGCAATACTCCAAAAGGCAGGTTTAACAAAGAATGGGCTGGTAGCTTGAGTCACCATTATACCGTCAGACGTTAGATTTGATTTTGCTAATCGGTAATATTGTTTACTGTATAAACGTGAAAGTGAGATGGTATTGGGGTCGGGTAAATCGTTAATGATAAGATCAAATGCTTGTTTGTTTTTTTCAAGAAAGACAAAAGCATCATCAATCACAACCTGAACTTTTTTGTTATCTAAACTGGCTAAGTTTATGTCGACTAGATGTGGATTATTCTTAGCTAATTGTGTCATTCGAGCGTCTAAGTCGACTAAAACAATCTGTTCAATTTCTGGATACTTGAGTAATTCTCTGACAGCTAACCCATCTCCAGCACCTAACACCAATACCCGTTTAATTGGCTTATCCGCGAAGGTCATGGGTACTATCACTAATGACTCATGATAGCGGTACTCATCTACAGATGAAAACTGTAAAACACCATTTAGGTATAGTCGAAGATCGTCTTTGCTCTTAGTCAGAGTGATTTTTTGATACGGTGTTTGCTCGCTATGCACAATTCGCCCGTTATAGAGCATTTGGTCCCAATGCTTCAGTGCCTGACTAGAAAACACTAACATCACCAAAATAAATAAACTCATAGCGGCGGTTAATAATTGAAGTCTTTTGCCAGTTTTTCCAAGAGATTTTCTGTATGAGTACAATACCACTGCGGCAATGGACATATTGATAAGCCCGAATAGCAATGATGATTGATAAATACCCAGAACGGGTAAAAGAAAGAACGGGAATGCAATAGTAGCAATCAACGCCCCCAGATAATCAAAGGATAATATATTCGCAATATTGGATTTAAGTACCTGATAACTTTCCATTAACCTAGTTAAAAAAGGGATTTCCAAGCCAATTAAAAAACCTATACATAATGTCAGTAGTACATAGGTTGGGTAGAATAATGAGGTCGTAGTATAAGTAAAATATAATAATGGAATACTGATACCGCCGATAAGCCCAAGTAGAATTTCGGCAATGACAAAGCGTTGTAATAGTTTGTCCGTAATGAATTTGGAAATATAGGAACCAAGACCCATTGCGGCCATATAAAGCCCAATAGTAAGTGAGAAAAACTTCACACTGTCGCCCATAAAATAGGACACAGTGGTGGCAATCAGTAGTTCATAAATAATCGAGCATAAACCAGCGATAAATGCGGCATAAATCAGAGTAGCGGATTGTTTCTGCTGCAATTGGTTTTCAGGCAAGTCTGTTTGAACATTCGACATATCAAATAAACTTTTCTGTTGATGATGGTTTGTTTAATGAAGTGCCTCTATCAAACTCACGCACGTCGATACTTTTCGGACATAAATATTTCTTAATGGGCGCTATGGCGAGAGTCGGGTCGCAGTTACCACACATAAATATATCTATGGCAGCAAAATGACTTTCAGGCCAAGTATGAATACTGATATGAGACTCGGCAAGTAACAACATACCGGTTATTCCCTGTCCCCCTCCAAAACTGTGAAAGTTCTTTTGCAATACCGTCGCGTCACAAGCATCGGCCGCTGCTAGCAACGCTTTTTCAATGACAGTCTTGTCACTTAGATGGGTTGCTTGGTATAAGTCTACAAGCAGGTGTTTCCCGGGTGTGTAATTATTTTCCATAAATGCATTTTGTTATATCTGACATTAATTGAGAGCACGCTGTTATGTTAATTCGCTATTGTCTAATTTCATTGCGGCAGTAGCAAATAAATCGTCTTCTAAAATAACAAGTGGTAGCGACTAACTCAGATGAGTTACTTTCCTCTTCGGCTCCCTCGCCCCTTAGATTGACCTCGGCCTCGTGGCTGAGTATCAGCCTCAAAGTTACCATACTCATCGTCATCCGAAGTGTCTGCTAGGGGGCTCTTGCTGGGCGCAAAACCTGGAATTATTTCGCGCTCAAACTTACGCCCAATGAGGCGTTCAATAGACTGTAATTGTTTAGATTCATCCTCACTGAACAATGAAATGGCTAAACCAGAAGTACCAGCGCGACCGGTACGACCAATACGATGCACATAGTCTTCTGGCACATAAGGTAAATCAAAGTTAACCACACAAGGCAGTTGATTAACATCAATGCCCCGAGAGGCAATATCAGTGGCAACCAACACCACAACATTACCGTTTTTAAAACCATCTAAAGCAAGCGTGCGAGCGTGTTGAGTTCGGTTTGCATGGATTGATGCGGCATTAACACCGGCTTTTTCGAGCTGCATTACCAAATTATCCGCACCTTGCTTGGTTCGACTAAATACCAACACTTGACGCCAATTATTCTTTTTAATCAGATGAATTAACGCCTCAGACTTACGCTCTTTTTCTACAGGATGTAATTTCTGCTTAATCGTATTAATAGTGCTTTTCGCGGCAGCCACTTCAATCGAAATTGGATTATTTAGCATGCCTTTAGCAAGCGACTTAATTTCTTTGGAAAATGTTGCTGAAAACATCAAGGTTTGTAATGTATTAGGCAGCAGCGTTTGAATATGACGGATATCGTCGATAAACCCCAAATCAAGCATGCGGTCAGCCTCATCGAGCACCAATATTTCAAGCTGCTCAAAATTAACCGCCTGTTGATTATAAAGATCGACCAAACGGCCAGGGGTTGCAACCAACACATCCAAACCAGCTTGCAGCTGCAATACCTGCGGCTCAATCCTGACCCCACCGAACACGGCCGCAGAGCGAATATTCATATGTCGGCTATAGTTTTGAACGCTCAATGCAACTTGAGCTGCTAGCTCACGGGTTGGTGTAATAATTAAGGCGCGCACGCATTGTGGCTGTTGGCTAGGACTACTCTGGATAGTCTGGTTCTGGACAGACTTAAAAGCTAATAGCTGCAGCATGGGCAACGTAAAGCTAGCCGTTTTCCCGGTTCCTGTATGAGCCACCGCCATAACATCACGTTGACTAAGTACCGCTGGAATAGCTTCTATTTGTATCGGTGATGGCGTTGTATAACCCTGTTCTACAACAGTGTGCAACAACTCATCACACAAGCCTAAAGAGCCAAATGTCATAGATAAACGTTCCTTGGATTGATTAAGTTATTCTATATGCTGCCTTTTAGACGGCGCAGTGGAGCAGTTATGGTTCAACTGTTACTTTTTAATAAGTGGCAATAGTTGCTTAAGATTATCCAGAGTGACCAGTAAAAGACAACCTTAAAAAGCCTAAACCAAAAAAACAGCTCATTTCGGTTTAGGCTATCACCTTCTACTGACTTTTCTTGGTGAGTGAGTCTATATTTCAAAAAAGGTAATGTTGACGCAACAGTCTTGTATTCGTTGTTTTGGTTAATATGTTAGGTTACATCACGACCCAACGAATCTATATCAACACCCTGCTCTAAAAGCAGTTTTTCAAAAAGCGGTAGCAAGGGGCCTAGACTTTCCTGAAGTGTATCTCGCACAGTATCCACAATAACTTGAGTACTACGTTCAATTTCAACATTAATGTGATCGCCTGCAATCTTGGCCTCGAAAACTGTCATTCTCCGAGTCTCTGGTATCAACCACACTTCAAACCATTCCTCTTTTTTGTTTACCTCTGAAATAGTCAAACTTGCACCATTTAAAGCGATATAACCTTTAGGGAAAACATAGCGTTTCCATTCTTTTGATAACCCTAAACGAATACAATAATTGTCTTCAATTTGATTAACATTAATAATGGGCACTTTAAAATCAACATGACCAGATAGAGGGTGACCTCCAATTTCTGCGCCATCTTTGGCTGCTCTTTCTACATTTACGAAAGTCCCTTTTTCATACTCACTTAAAGTAGTGATCAAAAGGCTTTGTAACATAACATCAAACTTAACCCTAATATCAGACACGAGCTCTGTAACAGTCAAGCACACCCCATCTACTGCCACACTGGCCCCGATTTCTAAGTCAGTGCAAAACCCTTCCTTGAAATCAATAACAAACGTTCTAATACCATTTTTATCTGTAACATCGACAATCTTGGCTATAGATTGAACTATTCCTGTAAACATAAATTCTCTTCTTCGATTGGTAAATGAACAAATTGTGTAGTTACTCTGTGCCAGTTACATTTCTGCATCAATTACATTATATGTAATTGTCACTGAGTGACTGGCACATTTTAATTAAACAAACATTGACAATGTGGTGGTTAAGTTCTGCGCTAGCCAGTTTATATAATAAATTTCGGTGGCCGTTTTTAACTTGCCTTGCCAGCTTTTGTTGCTTCAGGAACCTCAATAAGACTACCTGTTTTACAGTCATAAATATAACCATAAATTGGAATGTCACTCGGCACCATTGAGTTACTTCGAATGCGCTGAACGTCTTCATAAACACTTTTTTCTTGGTCACTAATAGTTAACCAATTGATATATTTACCATCAGTAGTTCCGCCACCAGCATTGCTATCATGCCAGCCAGTAGCATCCACATTAGATGTTTGAAGACTACCAGCTAACAATTCTCCCATAGTTTCTGCTCTGAATGTCTCCATTCCACAATCAGTATGATGAATAACAAACCACTCTTTGGTACCCAATAATTTGTAAGATATTACCAAAGAACGGATTGCATCGTCACTTGCTCTGCCACCCGCGTTGCGGATCACATGCGCATCACCTTCTGCAAGACCGGCATACTTTGCGGGGTCTAAACGAGCATCCATACACGTCAGGATTGCAAACTGTCTTCCTGGTGGCATTGGTAAATTACCTTTATCACCAAATTCAGCTACATAATCAGCATTTGCTAAGGTTACTTCTGCTACGATTTTACTCATCGACATTCTCCTAATATATACCGCAATGTTTAATTTTAATGGGATATTCCATGCGCTGCTAATGGGAAACTGAAAGTACAGTTAAACTTCGTATTAGTGGTTCTATCAATAATGAGGAACCAACAAAACCTGATTTTTTTGTTGGTTTAAAAGCAACTTAGACACTCAATGTAATCCAATCAATTATGTAATGATCATTTGACCTTAATTACAGATGGTATATTAACAATATGTGGCCTTATTAAAATTATTGGCACAGCAGTTTGTTGCATGTAAATGGTATTAATTAACCATTTCATATGAAATCACATACAAGCTTTCTACATTTGGGTATATTTTTTGGATCACAGCTTGCAGCTCTGGAAGTGTCATATTCTCTTGTTTTGCATGAAAACCTGAAAGCTGATTAAAATCAATTGCGACGACATCTTTTATTTTTAATGCACAAAACCAACGATTATTTTCAAAAGTAGAGACTTGCACAATACTATTTGCTGCATAATCTTTCTCTGACTCATCTCGAATTGTTATAGTCTTCTTACCGGATAGGATATCTGACTCAAAGCGTTCAAAAAACGTTATTTTAGATAGACTCATATTTTTCCTTAATATATTTGTCAAAAATATTTAACGCCACAAGGGTCAACATCTAACGATTAATTAATCGCGACTGGCATAATAATTAACCTGAAATTACGATATGGTTTTAACCAAATGTCTTGGTAAATATTCAATTTAACAAAGACCGAAGTTTTATCTTTTTATATACGACTTTTCAATGCTAACAAATAATCTTTTTTACGCATTAAATCATTCAAATCACCTTCGAATGAACACACATTATTAATATTTGGGAAGGTAAGTTTGGCATTTAACAGTGATAGTGAACACAGAAGATTAAAATAATTGAAATAGATGATCATAGCTCCTAAAAAATCAGTTTTCACTTTGTGAAGACCCATTTTTTGAGCCGTTCTAGTGTTAATAATATAACTGGTTGCTTTTATTCTAATAGCATTTTGGGGAGTTGTTTCGTATTTTTCTATCAAGTTCAACAATCCATCGATATAGCCCTTAAAAACCTGTCTTTTTCGTTCTGAATAGCTGGCTCTTCTATTTAAAACATAATAATAATCAAACAATGTCCCCCCATGCAATTTCAAGATCTTATTTTTCACCGCCTCACCAATCAATAGTGGTGAATAGTAAATAAGGTTGCCACTTTTTATGCCAGAAGGCACATCAATAAAGGATGCAATTATGCTGAGTGTAATTGAGATAATGACAAAAATGAGAAAGCTAGCGTCTAGTAAATAAAGGACACTTCCCAAAACTATATTTAAGAAAATAGCACAGATTAAAATTTTGAGTTGAATCACATGTTGCTGTTTTTGGGTTTTCACAAAAAATCTATGTTGCATTCATCTTCCTTTGATTTTGGACGAGGGTAGTTTTGGGTAATCATCCACAACACTTCGATCTGATAAACAAAATGTCTTATAAATGGCTTTTGGTTAATTGTTCTACGCTAAAGCCCACCATAAATGCGTTTGTCACTGGTTTTTTCAGCCATAAGCGTGACCATATCTAAAGGTAGTCGTCGCTCTTTCTCAGACGCAAATATGGGTGCCTGATCGTCATAGTGGTTTGACGTTGCATCAAGGGTGGCGCTGCCAAAATTGTGAATACTGTGTGAGGTAAGAATACCATCTGGTGACCATTCAACAAACATGATGTAGCTATCTCCAGCAGTTGCCTGTTGATGACCCGCCTCTTCATCAAATACACCATATACTGCACGCAACACATCAGGCGCACCTGAAAGGGGCCAACTCTTGTCACCGCGAACCAAACGGTTTACTTCACCCCACTTGGGGTCAATTCGACCAAAATGATCTTGTAACAGAGTCAACGCATTTTGAAAAACGTCTTCCAAGTCAGGCTCTGGCTCGTCACGCATTACCGCCATAACAAATGGACTGCCTGTCATCACACCCAGTGCCGCCACCCGACTTTCAGCATCACTTCCTAAATCCCAGTTTCGCAATAGCTCTTGCCCTGCTTGCAACTCACTATCAGGTTCAAAAGACATAGCTAACAAACGTTTGAGCACTTGATCAACCACTGAGCCCTCAGCATAGTGATTATCATATTTATAACGGTGTAAATCTTCACGGCTGATAACCTTGTCTTCTCCAAATAAAGCTTCAATGCGCAAAGCACGATTAGTCATATTAGTCTGTATTCCCATCGACGACTCATAGTCTTTGGCCTTTGGTTGGCCCTCACCTATCGAAGAACGATAAGGGGTGTTGTTGGCATTGTAGACAAAACCAAATGGAGGATTAACAGTGCGCGGCATACGTTCAAAAGGGTAATATCCCTGCCAAATAAGATCTGACCGGTCACCGGCGACTAAACCCTGCCAATCTATGGCCGAGAACTTATCGCCTTCAGGTCGTTTAGGCATCATCGCATTATAGTAGTGAGCAATATTACCGTCTTTGTCAGCATACACATAATTGATACTCGGCGAAGCGGTCATCGATAGCGCCGCTTCAAAGTCAGCTTGGGTGCGTGCTTTGTTCATGGCTAACATCTCTTCGAGGGTACGCATTTCATCCATTCCAGCCCAACGCAGCGCAAAGGCTCCCTTTTCTGTTTTAAAAACAGGGCCGTGAGCAGAGCGATAAATATCTTCATGAAACGTCCAGCGAATTGGGCCCCAAAACGTGACGTCAATTGCCGCGTCTTTTACTTCAAAATCTCGCCATTCACCGTCTAATAAATATTGATCCCCATTGTTGGGATTAATTGTTAATTGGTATACATCCACCAAATCTGGTTTATTTACGGTGCTAGCCCATCCTAGTGTAGGTCCATGTCCATGCAGAATAACCGGTGCCCCCGGGAAAGTGCTGCCAACCATATCCCAACCTTCGTCTGTTTTTACCCGCGCTTCATACCAAGCAACTGGGCCAGTAAGAGGCTGGTGAGAATTCACTAGTAAACGTGTATGACCATCGTCGGTTCGCGACGGCGCGATTGCAATACCTTGACTACCAATATCAGGTTGAGGTGAATCAGTGACTTGTAAATGTGCAAGTTTATCAAGCCCGGTGCCGTATCGCCCCTCTACAACTGCTGCAACCACCTGATCAAAACCATAAAACAAGGGTGTTTTAAAAGTGAACCCCGCAATAATATCTTTGCCCGTTACTGGAAGTAATCCCACGGCAATATTATCTGGATTTTCAGAGGCGTAAAAATTGACACCATCGGCATAAGCCTCAGCATGATCACGAGTTTGCTGATTTATTCGGCTCTCATAGCCAGCGTCCACCACATTCCACACATCCATAAACTGAACCAGATAATCAGTTTTAGCCGCGTCAACGCCATGCAGAGTTGCGAGTTTGCCGCGGGTCACAAGCAATACATCCTGCATGGTTGCAAAATCATCTTCCGCGTGAGCATAAGCAAGACCGAAGGCAGCATCTATATCCCGAGAACCAAAGATATGCGGCACAGCATATTTATCGCGCACAATATGCACATCATATTTATCCGCAAGGATTTGATATTGAGCTGGATCCACAGAACTAGGAGCCGTTGTCCAAAAACCGATGTAAATTGAAGTTAGTAATGCTATGACAGCAAGCAGTATTTTTTTAATCATAATACCTCGCAAAGGGCACAAAATTTCAATAGTTGAGTTTACTAAACATCAAAAATCTAATAACAACAGCTTGTTAATGTCTTTTTAGAAGTGAAGATAGGCGTTAGATTAAGGGGTATTTTTATTAAAATCCAGATTAGAATATCGACACTTTTTTAATGACGACTAACACGGCTTAATAAGTACCCCTCAAAGCGAATTGCAGGATCAGGTTCTTCATACAGAATTGAATTAATAAAATAACCAATTACCGAAAGAATTATCAAGACACCTATCGTAATTCTATCTAAAATAAAACCTAAAAGTGGTAATTCCTTTACTTTTCAACGGTATTGGCCACTCAGGCTTGTGACTTTTATAATCAAGTCCTCGTCTAAAGCCACACAGTAAACATAAGTTTAAACATTCGGAAATAGAGAATATGTCAGAAGCTTTGCCAGACAGAATTGAAGAAGTCATTAATCAGTCGGACTTGTATTCAGATACAAGTGATACTGCAACAGTTCTCGCTCAAGCTGATGAAGTTGAGCTTGCTCTATTACTTGAATCTTTACCGATTCAAGAAAGGATTATTCTTTGGCAGACCATTCCCGACCATAAAAAGCTTGATGTATTAATTGAGATGCGTAGCGATCCTAGGTCGGTATTGATCCATGCCACGGAACCAGAGCAGTGGGATGTGCTGTTTACTGATATTGACGCTGAGGATTTGCTTGAACTAGCTGATTCTTTACCGCAAGAATTATTCGAACGTGCCTATACGGCATTAGATAGGTTACAAAAACAATACTATACCGAAGCAAACCAATACCCTGAGGATCAAATAGGTCATTGGACTTCTCATGACTTTTTAGTTCTGCCGATCAATGCCAAAGTGCGTGATGCATTGCGCTTGATACGCCGCGAAATGCCACGGCATACTGATATGATATTTTTAATCAATCGTTCTGGCCATTTTTCAGAGGCGGTCCCCATCGCCAAGCTGCATTCGCTACCTGAACACTTACCTTTAGCTGATGTATCTTTAGATGACTTTCCGATCATTAATGCGACCGAAGAAGGGCAACTGGTCGCCAAAGAAGTGTTGCTATCGGGATTTGGTGCCTTACCTGTAGTAGATGACAATCAAAAACTGATTGGTCGAATCGATGTAACTGCTGCAGCCGAATTGATGCAGGAATATTATGAAGGTCAAATAATGGCAAGCGCTGGTATGGATGAAAACGAAGATTTATTCTCACCCGTACGCAAAAGTGCGAAAGCAAGAGCTATTTGGTTAGGTATCAACCTACTAACCGCTTTTGTAGCCAGTGCTTTCATCGGAATGTTTGAAGCCACAATTCAACAAGTCGTTGCCTTAGCGGTTTTGATGCCAGTCGTTGCGAGTATGGGAGGCATAGCCGGTAGCCAAACATTAACATTGATTATTCGTGGTTTAGCGCTCAAACAAGTTACCTCAGCCAACGTTGGCGCATTACTCGCCAAAGAGTCCAAGGTGGGCGGTTTAAATGGGGTAATTTGGGCCGTCGTTATTGGCGTTGTTGCACTTCTGTGGTTTAACGATCCTCTATTAGGCATGGTGATTGGTATCGCTATTTTTCTTAACATTGTTGCAGCAGCATTGGCTGGGGTCTTTGTACCCGTGATCCTCGACAAATATAAAATTGATCCAGCACTTTCTGGCTCAGTTATTTTAACCACCGTCACAGATATCGTTGGTTTTGTGGCATTTTTAGGGCTAGGAACTATCTTCTTGGTTTAGTAGCGGTAATATCTGAGAATTCAAAACCTGCGAGCATCCCACAGGTTCGTTTTTTGAATAGAACGCTACAGGTGAGGCTTTATCTGGCTTAAGCAACGGGTAATTTCTGTTGCATCTAACAACACCCTCACTGAACCACGGCATTTTCTGGATCTGAACTACCATTTTAGTGCACCTTTGTGGCTACTTAATAATAATTTTCCAGAATTGGACTTGAACTCTCCTAAGTTCAAATTATCCAACATCGCATTTTCTGTTGCTGTTTAACCGCATTTAAGAGCAGTTGACGCAGTTCTTGCAGCTTGTTTTTGTTTAAATTCATCATGAAGCTATTAACCAAAACTCGCTGGCACTTTCGCAAAGCGGTGAGAACAGTCAATCAACACTTTCATCAATTAAAAGTAGCGCAAGCGCCGGACAAGACCTTTATTGGGCGTATTGAAAAATAATTTTATTTTTTGGGTTATCGATTCGGCCTGCCAGAATTAGGCTTAGCAGAGAAGACGATAACTGACGCGGTAAATAAAGCACGCCAACTTTATGAGCAAAAGCAAACGGCCCCCAAAAGAGCCGCTATGCTTGATAACTATATTATCCGCTGTTTACAATACGTATCAGAAAGAAATATCAAGAATGACTTTACTGATCCGTCAACTCGTAAGCATGTTGTTTAAAATCATGACTAAACTGATGCCAAAAAGCAGGCATAACTTGGGTCATACAGATACCGCTAATATTCCCATCAGGACTGCCGACAGTTGACATCCACGAATGCGTACCGGCCAAACCACCCCAGTGATATTCTCCCAGTGCAGCAGCAGGCTCATCTTCATTAAGCTCTGCTTTCAGCGCAAAGCCCAAACCAAATACAGTACCATGCATATCCCAAGCTGGGAATTTAACCACAACACCTGCCGGCAACTGATTCGTACGCATCAGTTCCAGCGTTTTCGATTGTAGAATACGAACCCCATTCCACTCGCCACCGTTGACTAACATCCGTACAAAGGTCAAATAGTCAGAAACTGTTGACATCAAACCTCCACCACCCGATAAAAATGCAGGTGGCGTTGTAGGGCCCATACCCGCTTTTCCAATTTGGGTAAGGCCGGGCTCCATCGGTTTGAGTAAATTGTTAGGAGCACACATCGTAATCAATCGGTTCAGTTTTTCTTCGGCAACACAAAAACCTGTATCCACCATACCTAAAGGTATAAAGATATTATCATGCAGGAATTCATCAAAACGCTGCCCTGAAATAACTTCCACCAATCTGGCTGCAACATCTGTAGCCAGACTATAAGCCCAACTAGTTCCCGGCTGGAAGGCTAACGGGAATTCTGCCATCTTATTGGTCAATGCTTCGAGGTCACCGTCAAAGCCTTCAATAAGATTGAGACCACCTTTCAGATAAGCCATGTCTATCACAGAAAATGGATCAACAAAGCCATATGAGAAACCGGAGCTATGACTCAACACCTGACGTATAGTAATTGGCGTTTGTAAAGCCTCTACCTGATCAATGCTGGTCGCCCCTTTGACCAGAACTTTCAGGTCGGAAAAAACAGGAATAAAGTCTGCCAAGGCATCATCCAACTGAAACTTTCCCTGCTCATACAACATCATCAAGGACACACTGGTAATCAGTTTGGTGTTGGAAAACATCCGGTAAATAGCATCTTCGCGCAGCGGTGTCTTATTCTCAAAATCCATGTAACCGAAACACTGGTAGTCCAATACATCCAGACCCCGCATAACCAGCGTACTGATACCAGGCATTATTTCCTG
>Ga0307492_10000883_pt1 | contig 12553 bp, 9 predicted proteins | sample SI3LmetaG_FD_202365 | JGI IMG/M metagenome (GOLD analysis project Ga0307492, IMG submission 202365) | Sea-ice brine microbial communities from Beaufort Sea near Barrow, Alaska, United States - SI3L | ecosystem: Environmental > Aquatic > Marine > Coastal | place: USA: Alaska | collected 2017-05-06
CAGCAAAACTTACTCAAATCAGCTTTCCTTTCCTGCGGCCTCTGGTCACAGACGGCCTGCTGGTAATCACTAGATCTAAGTGGAACAAAATTTTACCGATTATGTATCTAAAATAGCTTATGCGCGGGCCTACACTTTTGAGCAGTCAGTGCTAATAGCCTTTGTTGCCTGCATAAGGAGGTAAACTACCCCGAGACTTTCGCTTTGCTCGGATCACGGGATTTTCTCAACTGTTTTCGATAAATACCTAACTGATACAGGCAACCGAACCAAAGGTAGACTCTCCACTGGCCATCTCCGCCTTATATTTCAAGCCACCGTTGAATCTTTCATCTCTTGGTGGGATTTTGAAGGTATTGCGATAACATTTACTAAAATGCGGCGTCGACACAAAACCACAGCAAATTGCCACTTCGATTATCGACAAATTGGTTTGTTTGATTAGTTGCCGTGCTCGCTTTAAACGAATTTGCAAATAATAACGATGGGGCGAGCACTGCAGATATCGACAAAATAAACGTTCAAGCTGACGTCTGGACAATTTCACATAACCGGCTAGCTCATCCAAACTTAAGGTTTCTTCAATATTCGCTTCCATTAAATAGACGATTTCTTGTAACTTGGACTGATTCGCGCCGACAACATGTTGCAAGGGTATGTGTTGCATCTCTTTTTCATCACGTACAGTATCAATGGCAAACATCTCACAAATTGCGATCGACAAGGCTTTACCATGGGCCTTGCCAATAATGGATAACATTAAATCCATAGGCGCCATTCCACCTGAGCTACACCAACGATTTGCGTCTATGGTAAACAGTTGACTGGTACTTTTGATATGCGGAAAATCCTCTTGCCAGCTAGCCAGGAGTTCCCAATGTATGGTGCATTGGACGCCATTGAGTAAACCAGCCTTTGCCAAGAGATAACTACCCGTGCAAATCCCGCCTAAGGTGACTTTATTGCGCGATAAATAGTTCAACCAACTAAGGATCGTCTTAGTGATGTTATCTTTAATCGCAATACCACCACAGACCAGAACTACGTCATAAAGACTATATTTATCAATACTACAATTCACATTCACACTTAAACTGTCGCTGGCCGAGACCGGGTGACCATCTTCACTGATCATAGTCCAGGAATATAACTTTTCACCCGACAGCTGATTAGCCATGCGCAGCGGCTCAATAGCCGAACACACTGCCATCATAGTAAAATTAGGCTGCAATAAAAAACCGATATGACGAGTTTGATGACTTTTATCATCAAAAGTAATGGTAGTGGCTGTCATAAATCAATACCTCATGCTTAGTACAAATCAATTTTTGGTTTTCGCTATTATTAAACAGATCTTTGGCATTCACGTCAGATTAAGCATAGATGCCAACGTGGATATCATTATTATGCAAATAACGACGTTTTCATTGTTCAGTTAACGACTACATTAACACTAATTACGTCATCACTATGGATAAAGTGATCTTTTTGTCCAGTTAGTGTATCGACTACTAATTACCAATGTCTCAATTAGATTATGTTCCCCCCGAAGTGGTGCCTAGGACTGCTCCGACACTGAAACAATCCAACGCCCAAATCCACGGGATAATTAGTTTCTATCACCATTTTTTAACACACAAGCCCTGGCTAAATAAGATATCAATATGCCGCGCCGAAGCTGCGGATTTGAATTCTATTTATTTAGTATTCAAGTGGTATGCTCTGCAGAGTTGGAGAAAGACATAAAACAGCGATTAACCTTTGCTCGCCGCATGTTAATGGAAGGCGATCCGCGGTTACTGATAGAAGGTATGCTGATAGAAGGTATGCTGATAGAAGGTATGCTGATTGCTGGTCTGGTCGTTGGTGCAACCCAAGGTTACATCTATTTGCGTAGCGAATACCGCAAAGCCCATTAAATAATGAATATGGCTATTGACCGAGCACAAACAGCGGGTTACATAGGCCCAACTAATTTCAAGCTAGCGAGCGATAAAGCGAATACCACAAGCGGTAACTCATCGATTTCTAAGTCGTTAGCCGTTCCGTAATTGTTATAGGTACTCCTATTGACTCTGCTAGCGGTGCTGCTTGTTGCGTGTCATTGCCAGTCATATTTTTTTGCATAGCATCACTAAACCAATCAATAAAATTGATCACACCAAACTCATAGGTTTTTGAATAGGGCCCCGGCTGATAAGCTATGGAATTTACGCCCCGCTGGTTATTTTCTACCAGAATACGGTCTTGCGTATTCGTTGCATTCCACACAAAAGTTAGCCTATCGACACTGTAGTCGACACCCTCAATCGCATCTTTACGCACCACCCATTTGGTGGTTACTTCGGTCCGCAGAGGCCCTAAAGGTCTCACCTGAAAGACAACCAGATGATCACCTTGCGCGTGGGTCCAGGAGTTGGGTAAATGCAAAATACGCATAGAGCCCAAATCTGGATTTTTAATCCTTCCCATTAATTTGCTGCAGGCTGCGCGACCATCTGCTGTCATGGCCACTGCCCCTTCTTTGAGTGGCATACGCACGATGCGATTGCGCATAGCATGACCGTGAGAAACATGTTTATAAGGAATTCCCTCAGCCTCCCACAGTGCTTGTTTAGCCGCTACTTGGGCCCTAAAATCATCACTGGCCCTAGGGTCTTCAGTGTCATCCCACTCCAACAGACTACCTAATAACTCGGGATGAGAGCCGTCGCAGTGATAACACTCTCGGTTATTTTCAAGCACCAATTTCCAGTTTGCCTCTTCCACTATGGTGTTTTCTACAGCCACTTTGGCATTGTCCAGATCATAGGGTTCAAGATAACGAGCCAAATCGTCGAAATAGGCGTCTATGTTAGTCGGATTGTCACTTAGGGAAACGTAGATATAACCACCGGCGGTTCGGCAATTGATAGGATGTAGACCAAATTTTGTTTTATCAAAATCACTGTCCATTTCCGCTCCCGCATATAGCAAATTACCATCAAGCTCAAAGGTCCATTGATGATAGGAGCACACCAGTTTGGCCACTTTACCCTGTTTTGCCAGACACAACTTCGAGCCACGATGGCGACAAACATTATGAAATGCCCTGATCTTACCCTCTTCGCCGCGCACTATAGTAATCGGATTACGGTCAATCTGCTGAGTAATAAAATTACCCTTTGCTGGAATTTCACAGCTTAAGCCAACAAAAAGCCATTCCTTTTGAAAAATTTGTTCCATTTCAAGATCAAAATGAGCTTCTTTGGTGTAAAACCGCTGAGGCAAGGAATAGCTAACCGGGTGAGCTTTTAAACATTCAGCCACTTCCTCACTAAAGGTCACGCGTGAAGACGAACCAGGCTTTATACTTAATTTAGTCATTATATTTTCCCATTACCACTATTGAACACCTACTTACCTTATTAAAAAAACTGTACATGGTTATCCTACTCGCGCACTGCACGATCGCCATTAAATGGAGTTTGCAGTCTCCTTGTTAACCTAACTTCTCTAAAAGCGACAAAATTACACTGTAAAACCGACCTTTAATTATAATTAAAACGCATTTTTGGCTGGATGAAGTGATTCCTTTTGCCAACGCTGGTGAAAATAACTATAGCCATGTCGTTTTTGACCAAGTTCTTTAACGCTTACTATAAGATATTCTGTAGATAACCAAGCTTAATATCGGAATGCCACTTTAATGAACGATAATTCTCTTACCGAAGTCAATACGCAGACTTGGGCCAATGGCCGTCATGAAGTTCAATGCGTAAAAGTTGTCTATGAAACTGCAGATGTATATACCTTCTGCTTTAACGCAACCACCCCTGTCATGCATTTTTTTAAACCAGGTCAATTTGTCACTTTTGAACTGGAAATTAATGGCCAGCAAGTGTTACGCAGCTACACTATTTCGTCCTCTCCTTCGGTGCCTTATAGCTTCTCTGTAACCATCAAACGCATCCCAGATGGTCAAGTATCGAACTGGATGCACAATAATTTAAAACCCGGGGATTTGCTGGCGGTACACGGTCCGGTCGGACTTTTTAACTGTATCGACATTTTCGACGACAAAGTATTACTCCTTTCTGGTGGGGTGGGTATCACCCCTATAATGTCTATGACGCGGTGGTGGTATGACACCAATACTAACGTCGATATGATGTTTGTGCACAGCGCACGCACGCCCAAAGACATCATCTATCGACGTGAACTCGAGCTGATGGATTCACGGATCGACAACTTTGCTCTGAATTTTATTTGTGAACGGGTTGAAAACGGTGAAACCTGGAGCGGTTACACTGGTTTTTTTGATCGCAAAAAACTTGATATTATCGCGCCAGATTTTATGCAACGAACGGTATTTTGTTGCGGCCCGCCACCTTATATGGACGCAGTAAAAAACATGCTCAAAGCCGCTGGTTTTGACATGGCAAAATATCATGAAGAAAGTTTTGGTGCGCCGCCAGAGAAAGCCTTATTAGATGCAGAACAACAGGCTGATGATAATGCCAATCTGGAAATTGACACTCAGGATCTGCTACAAATAGAATTTAGTAACAGCGGAAAATCGGTCAAGATCAAACCCGGCCAAACGGTACACGCTGCCGCCGCACTATTAGGTTTGCACATACCCAAAGGATGTGGAATGGGGATGTGCGGAACCTGTATCGTTAAAAAAATCACCGGTGAGGTAGAGATGTTACACAACGGCGGGATCACTGAAGATGATGAAGCGGAAGGTTATATTCTCAGCTGCTGCAGCATTCCCCAAGGCAATGTGTCTATCGATTATTAAACAGATCTGCAGCATTGTTGCCACACCCACCGACCCCAATCACTTAGTAAGTCTAAGCTCATGGGGCTGAGCGTTTTTGCCACCTGGCTGCAACGCCAATAGTTTTGGCTATAACGAATAGACTCACCTGAAAAATTCCAGTTTATCCGGAGTTTTTTGTACTAATTTGTCCGATTATTTAACGACATTTCTAAGCAGCAAAAAATGTCGTTAATAGTCTCAAGTACGGCGTTAGCGGAACTATTGGCTAGGCGAACGAGGGCTACTATGCTGCTTAAAGGGTAAGACCATTACATGCCAAGCCAAGTGCTTGAGGCAGGCAACAGCAAGACCAATTACAAGCTTAACTTGGCTTTTATGAACTCTATTCACTTTACAAATGGGCCTATTTTGAGGCACTGGAGATGGCACAATGTTTTACAAAAATGACCAAATAGCCGGTTTTGATGAGCAAATATGGCAAGCAATCCTCAGTGAAGAAAAACGCCAACAGGATCATGTAGAACTGATTGCTTCAGAGAATTATACCAGTGCCCGTGTAATGCAGGCGCAGGGCACTCAGTTGACCAATAAATACGCCGAAGGTTATCCTGGTAAACGTTATTATGGTGGCTGCGAATATGTTGACGTAGTCGAACAAGTCGCCATCGACCGTGCCAAGGTCTTATTTGCAGCAGACTACGCCAATGTCCAACCACATTCAGGCTCGCAAGCTAATGCCGCTGTGTTTATGGCACTATTACAACCAGGTGACACTGTGTTGGGTATGAGTTTGGCTCACGGTGGCCATCTAACTCATGGCTCCAAAGTAAGCTTTTCTGGCAAAATCTACAATTCTGTGCAATACGGACTGGATGAAAACAGCGGCGAAATCGACTACCAACAAGTAGCACAACTTGCCGAAGAACATAAACCAAAGATGATCATTGCCGGTTTTTCTGCCTATTCCCGTGTCGTTGACTGGCAACGCTTTCGCGATATCGCCGACAGCGTTGGCGCTTGGTTTTTCGTTGATATGGCACATGTTGCTGGTTTGGTTGCCGCTGGTCTGTATCCTAATCCTGTACCTATCGCTGATGTTGTCACAACGACTACGCATAAAACCCTGCGCGGGCCTCGTGGTGGATTGATCTTGGCGAAGAAAAATGCAGAGCTGGAGAAAAAGTTCAATTCGGCGGTATTTCCTGGTGGTCAAGGTGGCCCCTTGATGCATGTGATTGCCGCCAAAGCTATTTCCTTCAAAGAAGCGATGCAAGAGGACTTCGTTGTCTATCAACAGCAGGTTATCGATAACGCCCGTGCCATGGCAAAGGTTTTCCAGCAGCGCGGTTATAACGTGGTATCAGGCGGTACTGACAACCACTTGTTTTTGCTGGATCTTATCGACAAAGGGATCACGGGTAAAGACGCCGATGCGGCTTTGGGCCGCGCGAACATTACGATAAACAAAAACTCTGTGCCAAATGATCCTCAATCACCATTTGTCACAAGTGGTTTACGTATTGGCACGCCTGCGGTTACCAGCAGGGGTTTTGGCATTGAGCAAGTTTCCGAATTGACCCTCTGGATCTGCGATGTGCTAGATGACATAAACAATGAAGCGACGATCACCTCAGTGCGCGATAAAGTGCTGGCCTTGTGTAACGCGCATCCTGTTTATAGCTAATCAACAGGCAGCCACCTAGCAAATTGGGTTTTATAAACAAATACATTGCCCCGCGCAATTAAGAAAAAGGATCGACCATGCAAAAATACTCTGGGTTCGGACTGTTACAACATTCCTTGACTCATCACGAAAACTGGCAACGGGTGTGGCGTAATCCCACGCCTAAAAAACACTATGATGTGGTGATAGTTGGTGGCGGTGGTCATGGTTTGGCGACAGCCTACTACATGGCAAAAGAGCATGGTTTAACCAATATAGCGGTGGTTGAAAAAGGCTATCTTGGTGGCGGAAATACGGCGCGTAATACCACTATTGTGCGCTCCAATTATTTGTGGGATGAAGCCGCTCACTTGTACGAACACTCTTTAAAACTATGGGAAGGTTTGGCCCAAGATCTAAATTATAACCTCATGTTTAGCCAACGGGGCGTATTGAATCTAGGTCATAGCCTTCAAGATATGCGCGATATCGAACGCCGGGTAAACGCCAATCGTCTCAATGGTATTGATTCACAAGTACTCAATACCGCTCAGGTGCAAGATATGGTGCCCATACTAGATTGTTCCAAAAACGCTCGCTATCCGGTTATGGGTGCCTCCTGGCAAGCTCGTGGTGGCACCGCACGGCATGATGCAGTTGCTTGGGGTTTTGCCCGTGCCGCCGATGCCTTAGGTGTCGATTTATTGCAACAAACCGAAGTAACCGGTATTCGCCGTAAAGATGGCGCGGTATGCGGTGTAGAAACCAACCGTGGCTTTATTTCTGCGGACAAAGTTGCCTGCGTTGCAGCCGGTAACTCCAGTACCTTGGCGAAAATGGTGGGGATAGACTTACCCTTAGAGTCGCATCCACTGCAAGCCATGGTATCTGAACCCATTAAACCCATACTCAACACTGTGGTGATGTCTAATCATGTACATGGTTATCTAAGCCAATCGGACAAGGGCGACTTGGTCATCGGTGCGGGTATCGACAGCTACCTCGGTTATGGTCAGCGGGGCTCATTCAACATTGTGGAGCATACCATTGCGGCCATTATTGAAATGTTCCCCATATTCAGCAGAGTGCGCTTAAACCGCGCATGGGGCGGGGTTGTTGATACTTGCCCGGATGCGTGTCCGATTATATCTAAAACCCATATTAAAGGACTCTATTTTAACTGCGGTTGGGGTACCGGAGGTTTTAAAGCCACACCCGGTTCGGGACAGGTATTTGCCCATACCGTTGCTAAAGACGAACCTCACCCTTTGGCGAAAGCCTTTAATATTGATCGTTTCACTTCGGGTAAATTAATTGACGAACACGGCGCCGCCGGTGTTGCTCACTAAGTACGGGAGTTTTTAAGCATGTTACATATCCATTGTCCCTACTGCGAAGAATATCGCGAAGAAGAAGAGTTTAATGTTGTTGGCGAAGCGCACATTATACGTCCATTAGCGCCAGAGGCACTGTCTGATGAACAGTGGGCGAGTTACTTGTTCTTTCGAAAAAACCCTCGTGGTCTACATCATGAAATGTGGGCTCATAGTCTGGGCTGCCGCAAGTTTTTTAATATGACGCGACATACAGTAACGTACCAGATATTGGAAACCTACAAGATGGGTCTACAACCCAGTATCAGTGCTGAGGATACCCAATGAAACAAATAAACCGTGTCGATAATGGTGGCCGTATCAATCGTGATAAAACCGTAGTCTTCAGTTTTAATAACAAAACTTATCAAGGTTTTGAAGGTGATACCCTCGCCTCAGCGTTATTAGCTAATGGTGTAGATGTGGTGGGCAGAAGTTTTAAATATAGCCGTCCGCGCGGCATTGTCACCGCTGATGCCCAAGAGCCAAACGCGATATTTCAAGTGGGTTCCAGCCAAGCCACCACCATACCTAATCCGCGCGCGACGCAAACTGAGCTGTATCAAAACTTGGCGTGCCACTCAACCAATGGTTGGCCGAATGTGGATTTCGATCTAATGGGCGCAGTGGGTAAACTAGGTGGCGCAGCAATGCCACCGGGTTTTTATTATAAAACGTTTATGTTTCCTCAATCCATGTGGATGTCATATGAAAAACTTATTCGTAAAGGTGCGGGTCTAGGTTGCAGCCCCAAATTACCGGATCCGGATAGTTATGATAAATTACATCACCATTGTGATGTAATGATTGTCGGTGCAGGCCCCGCAGGATTATCAGCGGCATTGTCAGCCGCCCGCGCTGGCGCACGGGTGATTATTGCTGACGAGCAAAATGAATTGGGTGGCAGCTTATTGTGCACCAGACAGCTACTCGACGGCCAGGAGGCACAAGTATGGATAGACAAAACCATAAGTGAATTGGCCCAGAATAAAAATGTCATCTTGTTACCACGCAGTACGGTATTTGGCTATTTTGATCATAATTATATTGGCATAAATGAACGCCGCAGCGATCATTTAGGCGAAGTGGATCATAACGGCACCCGGCAACGTTTACATAAAGTGCGGGCCAAACAAGTTATTTTAGCCACCGGCGCTCATGAGCGGCCTTTAGTTTACGGCAATAACGATGTGCCCGGCTGCATGTTAGCCACGGCAGTTTCAACCTATATTAATCGCTATGCTGTCGTACCAGGCAAAACCTTAGCCCTAATGACAACCAATGACTATGCCTACAAAGCGGCCTTAGATTGGCATGACGCCGGCAGAAAGGTCGCATTGATTGTTGATACCCGTGCAAGCTCCGATGGCGACATGGTTAAAGAGGCCATGCAGCGTGGGATCAATATTATATTTGGGCATGCCATTATCGACGTTAAGGGCACTAAGCGGGTTAAATCCGTAGATGTGGCACAACTAAACGACAGCGCTGATAAAGTGCTCGGCGGAGCAGTTAATTATGTCTGCGATACCGTTGCCAGTTCTGGTGGTTGGAGTCCGGTGATCCATTTGTCTTCTCATACCGGTAGCAGACCAGTATGGCGTGACGACATTCAGGGTTTTGTACCTGGAGAAACGGTGCAGGCACAACATGTATGTGGTGGTCTACAGGGTGTCTATAATCTATCCCAGACACTGAAAGACGGTTTTGGCTGCGGCGCAGTAGCGGCACAAGAAGCCGGCAAAGGTCACGGAAACGATAACGACGATGACCTTAACGTACTACCACAAGTAGATGAGCTATCTGAATCTGCGTCAATGGCGCTATTTCATATACCCCACCTTAAGCCCACCAGTCGCGCCCCTAAACAGTTCGTCGATTATCAAAACGATGTCACCGCTGCCGGGATAGAGATGGCCAACCGCGAAGGCTTTGAATCTATAGAGCACGTAAAACGCTACACCGCTTTAGGCTTTGGAACCGATCAAGGCAAGCTAGGCAATATCAACGGTATGGCGATCACTGCCAAATCCCTGGGTAAAACGATACCTCAAACCGGTACCACTATTTTTCGTCCCATGTATACGCCTGTTACCTTTGGAGCCTTGGCGGGCAGTGACGTAAAACAATTATTTGATCCAGCTCGATTTACTGCCATGCATAGTTGGCATTTAGCCCAAGGCGCAGAATTTGAAGATGTGGGCCAATGGAAACGTCCCTGGTACTTCCCTCAGCCGGGGGAAACTATGCAGCAATCGCTACAGCGAGAATGTTTAGCCACCCGCAATAGCGTGGGCATTTTGGACGCCTCCACTTTGGGTAAAATAGATATTCAAGGTAAGGACGCACGAGAATTCTTAAACCGCATATACACCAATCCCTGGAGTCAACTGGCCCCTGGCAAGTGTCGTTATGGCGTAATGTGTAAAGAAGATGGCATGGTATTTGATGATGGTGTGACGTCTTGTATAAACGACAACCGTTTTCTGATGACCACTACTACTGGCGGAGCTGCTGGAGTATTGGGCTGGTTAGAACTATGGCACCAAACTGAGTGGCCTGAACTGGAAGTGTATTTTAGTACAGTAACCGATCATTGGGCGACCATGACCATTTCTGGTCCTAACAGTCGTAAAGTGTTAGAAAAAATCACCTCTGCAGATGTCAGCAATGAGGCATTTCCCTACATGGGTTGGATCCCCGCGCAGGTTGCCGGAGTCAAGGCCAGAATATTCCGTATCTCCTTCACCGGTGAATTATCCTTTGAGATCAATGTGCAAGCTAATTATGGTCTGCATACCTGGGAAGCAGTAATGGCTGCAGGTGAAGAATTCAATATCACGCCTTATGGCACCGAGACCATGCACATACTACGTGCCGAAAAAGGTTTTATTATTATCGGTCAAGATACCGATGGTTCAGTTACACCTCAGGATCTCAACATGAATTGGGTCGTAGGTAAGAAAAAAGAATTTAGTTATCTGGGTAAACGTTCCTGGACCCGTATCGACAACCAACGAAGCGATCGCAAACAACTAGTTGGACTAAAACCCAAAGATCCCAATTTCGTCTTGCCCGAAGGTGCGCAAATCGTTTTAGAAAAAGATCAAGCCATCCCAATGACTATGGTTGGACATGTTACCTCCAGTTATTTCAGTGCCTGTTTAGGCTACTCTTTCGCTCTTGCGGTAGTAAAAGGCGGCATCGAACGCAAAGGACAATCCGTGTTTTTGCCCTTAGCTGATGGCACTACAGTGGAAGCTGAAATATGTAGTTCAGTTTTTTATGACCCCAAAGGAGAGCGTCAAAATGTCTAATTCAGTCAGACTAGAATCCCCCTTACAGCATGCAGACTTTGCTGGCCTGGCAGCGCTCACAAACACCGGTGGTGTGATATTACGTGAAGCAAAATTGCTCGGTCATTTAAATTTACGAGGTAATGCTAATAATCTAGATTTTTTAAACGGCGTAAAAAACGCCTTAGATCTAGAGCTACCATTATCACCCTGCTCATCTGCCCAAAATGCCAACACCACTATTATGTGGTTATCACCTGATGAGTGGTTGCTCATAGTCGACGGAGGCACTGAGGCCGCAGTAGAAGACAAATTAAGACAATCCCTTAGCGGTCATTTCGCAGTATCTGACATCAGTGGGGCTCAAACTATGCTAGAGATAAGTGGTCAAGATTGTCTCCCACTTTTACAAAAATCCATGGGCTATGATCTGCATTTGGATAGTTTTCCTGTTGGTAAAGTAATTGGTACTGCCTTAGCTAAATCGTCTGCCCATATACGGCGCACAGGCGAGCATGATTTCCAGTTGATAATTCGTCGCAGCTTTGCGGATTATATCTGGTTATGGCTGCAACAAAGCACTAAAGAATATGGACTCAGCGTTACACTGTAACGCATTTTATTTACCTAGCCGGTTAACCTACAAAGCGTTATTGAGCGCTACAAGTGGTAGTTCATATTATGATTTATATGCATATGATTGATTTTTTTTGGCTCACCTCAGGGGTGAAGGCACTACCGCACCTGAGGCTGGTTAAACACCGTTGGCGCTGCCTTATGAATTTTATAGGGTGCATACCCACTCATGGCAATTCATGCCTTAAAGCAACAATTTTTTCCAACGCCTCAGGGCCCGCACAACTGCGGATCCTAGTTTCAAGGAGCCAATATGTCACCGTTCGTTAGCAGCCTGCCACAAAGTGCCCAAACGCAGATCATTAATGCCAGTTGTCCAAGTTTACCTGGCACGGTAGATGTGGTTACAAGCTATTTGTACCAGCACGGATTTTATATCACTGAAATTCATTCCTTTGATGATACGGACAAAGGACAGTTTTTTATTCGTATTGAATTTCGTCCCGATTTTGGAGATGAGTTTGACCGCAAAAGCTTTATGACGGGTTTTGGTCCACAAGCTGAAAAATTTTCCATGCAGTGGCAATTATCACCCAAGTCTTATAAACCCAAGGTTGTGATATTGGTGTCCAAACAAGATCATTGTCTCAATGATCTGCTGTATCGCTGGCGAATTGGTAGTTTACCCGTCGATATTCAAGCTATTGTTTCCAATCACCCTGATTGTGAAAGCTTGGCAACCTGGCACAATATTCCGTATTACCATTGTCCTATTACTAGCGACACCAAAGTCCAACAAGAAGCTCAGATTTGGCAGATTGTTCAGCAATATGATACTGATTTGGTGGTACTTGCGAGGTACATGCAAATATTATCT
>Ga0307492_10000884_pt1 | contig 12549 bp, 13 predicted proteins | sample SI3LmetaG_FD_202365 | JGI IMG/M metagenome (GOLD analysis project Ga0307492, IMG submission 202365) | Sea-ice brine microbial communities from Beaufort Sea near Barrow, Alaska, United States - SI3L | ecosystem: Environmental > Aquatic > Marine > Coastal | place: USA: Alaska | collected 2017-05-06
CCGGCGGTTAAGAAAAACCCAACCGCGTTATGGCCATACCACCACTGCACCATAGCGTCGGTGGTGCCAGCGTAGGCTGAGTAGGCATGAGTCATGCTGGTGGGCACCGCCGCACTGTTGACAACGTGGAGCACCGCAACGGTGATTATAAAAGCCAGGTAGAACCAGTTGGCAACATAGATGTGGGGCATCTTACGACGCATGATGGTACCGACGAATACGGCAAGGTAAGACAACCAAACGACGGTAATCAGAATGTCGATGGGCCAAATCAATTCGGCGTATTCCTTACCTGCAGTCAAACCCAGGGGTAAGGTGATAACCGCCGCGACGATGACCGCTTGCCAACCCCAGAAGGTGAAGCTCGCTAATGGACCAAAGGCCAGGCGCGCCTGAGTCGTGCGCTGCACAACATAATAAGAAGTCGCAAAGAGCGCGCAGCCGCCAAAGGCGAAGATAACGGCATTGGTGTGCAGAGGGCGCAACCGACCGAAGTGGAAATAGGGCCCAAAATTCAATTCCGGGAAGGCCATTTGAGCCGCGATAATGACACCCACTAGCATGCCGACGACACCCCAGATTATAGTCATGATTGAGAACTGTTTAACTACCTTATAGTTATAGGTTTCAGGCGAGAGGGAGGTTTGAATTGCATTACTCATTTATGCGTGTCCAATCGTTATTGGTAGGGGTTGGCAGGCTGGGCGCAAGTATGCTGCCGGGTTCTAGCTATTGCAATTGACCTGAATCAATCTTTGCAAAGGCAATACTTTACTTTAAGGAATGATTTGATCTAGATAAAATAGTAGTGATTTGCCATCATTAAATAGTACGACACCTGCCGGGCGGCAGGTCTCGGATCGTTTTATACAGTCTGGTTTCTCTTTAAGCGAATTTGATCGACGTGCTGGCCTCTTTGTATTAAGGATTGTGCGCGTGCGTCAAGGGATATGCCATGGCGACTGCTTTTTAACCGCACCGGGGTGTTGCTGGCGCAGTAACCCTTGTGGGTGATTAACGAGTCATTGTCTGAGGTTGAGATCAGCAGTGCCTCGGCGACACTGTCCCGCACTCGCACGGTCACCGGCTGCAGGTTACCAATAATAAATTCCAAGCCGAAAACGATCGATTCACCGGTCCGTTTTAGCCAACGAACCAGACCCAGCCTACCCTTGGACTCAGAGTTTTGGTGATGCATAACTACATCGCCAACCGCGAGTAGTTCCTTATCTTTTAGCAAGTGGGTAATTTTGACGCAGGCCCCGGTTTTACTGCTGTTAATGGTGTGGCTGACCACCAGGCTGTCGAGCACTGACTGGGGTGAGCGCAGGTAGCTGTAGATAGTATTCAAACCCAAGGCTGTGCGTGCCTCAATGGAACAGGGCGCTCGTTCAAAACGTCGACTGGAGGCCTGTTTCCAGGCGACCAAGGCTTTTTTTAGCGCCATGAAGGCATCGATGTTATCGGACTTTTTCGGAAAGCCGATTTTTTCGGCAGCCGTGCCATTGCGCAACTGCTGCATATGCTGCCGGGTTTGTTCAATGATGGGTAAGGGGTTCAGCACGCGCACACTTTCGTCATTGGCTGAGCCCTGGATCTCTTTCGATGATTGGACACCAAAAGTTGATTCCAAGTCGATATAAAAGTAATGGCTGTTAAACTCACGGCTTTCCTGGCGATTCAGCTGCCCACGGAACGCCCATTTGCGCAAGTAGCCTTCAACCAGGCGCTGCTCTTCGTCGTTTAGGTGTTCCGGTTGGGCCGCTTGAAAAAGCAGTGCCTGTTTGTAGCGACTTTCGATATCGCGGTTGTCTGGTTTGTTGCTGTGAAAGTCCGTCAGGAATCGGGATTCGGCAAACTGGTATAGACGGTTCATTTCGGCCCACAATAGGCCTGGCTGGCTGCGATGCTGCTCGCTGTAATCCTGCAGCTGTTCGGCCATGGCCGAGATAGCCCAATAAACAAAATTGGCCATCTCTTCTTTTGAATGGGGCACTGCATCGCGCAACAATAGCTTGGCTGCATAGGCGAACTCGCGATTGATGTCGGGTAGTTCGCTGCGCTGTCTATTAGTCAGCACTAGATCCCCCGCCCGAACCTGCTGGACAAAGAGTAGAAACTGATTGATTAGGGCTTCGGTCAAGTTAAAGCGAACGTCACCATTGAGTGGCATGCGATTTAAATTGTGTAGATTTGCCAGAACCTTATCAAAGTGACTGCCAAAATCCGCTACGTTCAGTACCTGATTCACCAGTACATCACGATACATAGCAGTCGTATCACGACTGATGTGCAAGTTCTGCTTGGGCATGGTTAAGCGCAGTGCGGCGATACTCATCGCTCAATTCTCCATAGGGGGGGGCTATATCTTTATTACTGTAGTGTTTTTTTCCAAACTGTGAACTAATTAATGCTTTAGATGTGAACTGCGTCACAATTCGTACACTGTATGTCTAGACGAATGGCTATTTTTTGCTATTTACATGGTGATTTTGGCAGGCTAAAAATCGATCGGCTTAGGCTGTGCCCCTAATTAGCAGAAACCCGTCCCCGGCCGGCCATAGCGTCAGACCAATCTAGCCGACCTATCTAACCTAACCGACTCTAACCTAACCATAGAAATCGCAGTCAGTTTTGCTATGCTGACGAATAATAACAGGGAATGCAACCAAGGGTGACTATGCAACAGTGTTTGAAGGCTTGGGTATTTGGCAAGGTTCAGGGAGTTGGCTATCGGCTCTTTTGTAAGCGCAGGGCTAAGGAGCTGGGTTTGCAAGGCTATGCGTTAAATTTACCCGATGGTCGGGTAGAGGTATTAATCTGTGGTGACGAGGCGCAATTAAACAAAATGATCGAATCGCTCTATATCGGCCCGACCTTTGCGCAGGTTCTAGGCGTCGATGTTGAACCGGCCGATCCCCAACATCGGACCGGTTTCATGACCGGTGGCTAACCCTCTATTCACCCATGCTCCAATAGTTACTCCAGTAGGTGAGCACCCGCTTGGGGTACCAGGTTTGCCCACGGCTACCGTTATAGCGGGCTAGAGCCCTGATCACACTGCCTTTTTCAATGCTGATATAGTGCGCCAGGATGGTCGTGCCGTAACGCAGATTGGTGGCGGTATCGAGCAGATTGTCATCATCGCGGCCGATCTCTTGCTTCCAGAACGGCATGATTTGCATCATGCCGCGCGCGCCGGCATAGGAGATGGCATAACTGTTAAAGGCACTCTCAACCTGGATAAGCGCCAATACCAAGCCCGGCTCGAGTCCAGCTCGCACGGCTTCTTGGTGGATTTGAGTCAGTAGGTCCAAGCGCTGCTGCGCATCGGGAATCCATCTGCTTAGCGGCTTTGACATGCTGGTCAGCCAGACCTGGCCGATATAGGGGTCGGTAAAGGAATTTGGTTGATTCAACGCGCTGTTCAAGGCGGCGGCCAATTCGGTATCGGCGTCGTCTGCCTGAACGAGGTTGCCCGCCAGCACCAGGCTGATAAGCCCTAGGGAGGCAATAAGTTTAGAAAATAAAGTCATAAGATGAATTTTTAATCAGATCAATCCCTAATATAGTAACAGATGTTAGGGATTGAGCACGGACAGGTTATGTCTTTAGATATTTACTTGTACAATGCACCCAATTTTTACGAATTGACTACTTGGATCGGGAAAAACCATGCGAAGCCAGTACTGTGGAAAGCTAGATAGCTCTCATATTGATCAAACCGTAACCGTTTGTGGTTGGGTTCATCGTCGCCGTGACCATGGCGGCGTTATTTTCCTCGATATGCGTGATCGTGAAGGCATATTGCAGGTGGTGTTTGACCCGGATGCTGAGGCCAGCTTTGCCACCGCAGACAAGGTACGCAGCGAATATGTTGTCGAAATTACCGGTTTGGTGCGTGCGCGGCCAGAGGGTACTACTAATAAGAACATGGGCACCGGTGAAATTGAGATGCTCGGTCGCACCATTACCGTGCTAAACAAGGCGCAAACCCCGCCGTTCCCGCTCGATGGCTATTCGGATGTGGGCGAAGATGTCCGGCTCAAGTTCCGCTATATGGATCTGCGCCGTCCTGAGATGCAGCAGAAGCTGATACTGCGCGCGCGCATCACCTCGGCGATTCGCCGCTCGCTGGAAGATCAGGGCTTTATCGATGTCGAGACGCCCATCCTAAACCGGGCGACACCCGAGGGTGCGCGCGACTATTTGGTGCCTTCACGAACCCATGCCGGCTCGTTTTTTTCCCTGCCGCAATCCCCGCAGCTCTTTAAGCAGCTGCTGATGGTGGCCGGTTTTGACCGCTACTATCAGATTGCCAAATGTTTTCGTGATGAAGATTTACGCGCCGATCGGCAACCGGAATTCACCCAGATCGACCTGGAAACATCCTTTATGGATGAAGAAGGCATCATGGGCATTACTGAGACCATGATCCGTGAACTGTTTAAGAAAGTACTCGATGTTGAATTCGATGACTTTCCAAGAATGGCCTTTTCCGAAGCAATGGAGCGCTACGGCAGTGATAAGCCAGACTTGCGCATCCCGCTGGAACTGGTGACCGTCAGCGATCTGATGGCGGGCGTAGAATTTAAGGTGTTTTCCGGACCGGCAACCGATCCGCAGGGGCGCGTTGCGGCCTTGAAGATCCCGGGCGGTAATAGCCTGACGCGCAAGCAAATCGATGACTATACTAAGTTTGTCGGTATTTACGGCGCCAAAGGACTGGCCTATATCAAGGTCAATGATGTAGCCGACCTTGAAGAAGGCCTGCAGTCACCGATTGTGAAATTTTTGCCAATCGAGGTCCGCAAAGCCCTGTTGGCGCGACTGGACGCCCAAAGTGGCGACCTAATATTTTTTGGTGCCGACCAGGCCAAGATCGTCAACGATGCCTTGGGTGCTCTGCGCTGCAAGATCGGCGCCGATTTGGAGCTCTATACCAAGGCTTGGGCACCACTTTGGGTAGTCGACTTCCCGATGTTTGAACTCAATGGTGACGTCCGCCTGACTGCCTTACATCACCCCTTTACGATGCCGTCCTGTTCGATTGACGAACTCAAGGCCAATCCAGAGGCCGCCCTGTCACGCGCCTACGATATGGTGCTCAATGGTATGGAACTCGGCGGTGGATCAATTCGTATCCATAATGAAGAGATGCAAAACGCCGTTTTTGATGTCTTGAAAATGGATAAGGAAGAGCAAGAAGACAAGTTTGGCTTCCTCCTTGCAGCCCTGCGCTTTGGTGCGCCACCGCACGGCGGCCTAGCCTTCGGCTTGGATCGCCTGGTGATGCTGATGACCGGTTCGGACTCTATTCGTGAGGTGATTGCCTTCCCGAAAACCCAGACCGCAGCCTGTGTCATGACCCGTGCACCGAGTCAGGTTGAGCCAGAACAGCTGAAGGAACTGCATATCCGCGTGCGCAAGCCATCGTCCGAGTCCTAGGGTCACTCGGGGCTGTGCACAACCCGATGAGAAAAGGAGCCGCAGCGCTCCTTTTTGTTTGTGATCCTTGGAAAGGCTGTTCGGCCCGGTCGGCGAGTCAGTGCCGGGCAACAGATCAGTGATAAATAGGATGGACCGTTGGCGCTAATATTGGGGATCGACCCGGGCTCACGTAAGACCGGTTTTGGCATCATCAATCAGGTCGGGGCAAAAGTCGAGTATGTCACCAGTGGTGTGATTCGGGTCCATAAGGAGCCCAATATGCCCGCCCGTTTGGATCTTATTTTTTCCAGTCTGGCGGAAATTATTAGCGAGTACCAGCCACACTGTATGGCGATAGAAGAGATTTTCATGGGCCGAGGTCCAGACTCTGCCCTAAAGTTGGGCCAGGCTCGAGGCGTTGCGATTCTAGCCGGAACCCAGGCCAAGCTGGAAATCTTTGAATACGCCGCGCGGAAAGTAAAGCAGGCGGTGGTGGGCAATGGTAATGCCGATAAGGATCAGGTTGGCTATATGGTCAAATCCCTATTGAAGCTGCCCGGTTTGCCCCAGGAAGACGCGGCCGATGCGCTGGCGGTGGCCCTGTGCCATAACTATATCCACACTGGATTGATCAATATAGCCGGTGCTACGCGCACACGGCGAGGACGCATTGTTTAATGGATTTACTTTATGAGATCGAACTGTTTGGTGTAGTGGTCTTTGCCATGGCCGGGGCGATCGAAGCGGCGCGCTGTCGCTTTGATCTGTTTGGTGTTCTCGTCTTGGCCTTTGTTACAGCGCTGGGCGGAGGCACTCTGCGCGATCTGTTGCTGGATGTCTCGCCGCTCGCCTGGATCGGTGATCTCACCCTGGCCTATGTCGCTCTGGCTGCCGGTGTGGCAACCTTTGTGCTGGTGAAGTTCATCCGCGTCCCCTTTCGGGCTCTGCTCTATGCCGATGCCATCGGTCTGGCAGCCTTTACCGTCAGTGGCACTCAGGCGGCCATCGAGCTGGCGATGCCCGGCCTGATTGCGGTGATGATGGGCATGGCATCGGGGATTGTCGGCGGTATTGTGCGCGATATTCTAGCGAACGAAATTCCGCTCATTTTTCGCCGTGATGTTTATGCCACAGCCGCCTTGGCCGGTGCCCTATGGGTTTATTACAGCCAGCTGTTTGCCTTCCATGCTGGGCTGTCGATCCTAATCGGTTTTAGCCTAATCTGTGTGATACGGTTCGCGGCGATCCACTGGCATCTATCCTTGCCGGCATTCTTAAATACCACTTCCTACCGCAAAGAAAATCATCCAGGTGACTTATGATTGGTCGAATACAGGGTTTGTTGATAGAAAATAGGGCACCAGACATACTCATTGATGTCCAGGGTGTGGGTTATGAATTGCAGGCACCCTTGTCGACGGTGTTTGCCCTGCCGGCACTGGGTGATCGGGTGACTTTGCACACCCATATGGTGGTGCGCGAAGACGCGCAATTACTGTATGGTTTTGCGACCCAGGGTGAGCGGACCCTGTTTCGTACCTTAATCAAAATCAATGGTGTTGGCCCAAAGCTGGCGTTGGCCATCCTCAGTGGTATGGAGACGGCGCGCTTTATTCAATCGATCCACGATCAGGATCCGGGTGCCTTGGTGAAAATACCGGGGGTTGGCAAAAAAACGGCCGAACGACTGATCGTTGAAATGAAAGACAAATTAAATGCCTTGAGCAGTGCTGGCAACCCGTTGATTACACCGCTGGAAGCCCATGCCAATAGTTTTCAACGCATGGACGCGCAGCAGGATGCCGAAAGCGCGCTCATTGCCCTCGGCTATAAGCCGGCCCAGGCAGGCAAAGCCGTGACGGCCGTGGCGGTCGACGGCATGACATCGGAAGCCATTATCCGGGCTGCCCTAAAGGCCCTATAAGAGGTAGTTATGATCGAAACAGATCGTTTTGTCAGCCCGGTAACCGAATCCACGCGAGAAGTGCACTATGATCGGGCCATTCGACCGGCCACCCTAAAAGACTACGTCGGCCAAGTTGCGGTGCGCGAAAAGATGGAAATATTTATCGGCGCGGCGCGCAATCGCAATGAACCGCTCGATCACACTCTAATCTTTGGCCCGCCTGGATTGGGCAAAACGACCCTCGCCAATATCATTGCCAATGAGATGGGCGTGAACATCAAAACCACCTCGGGGCCAGTGTTGGAGCGAGCCGGTGATCTGGCCGCCATGTTGACCAACTTGGAAGAGGGCGATGTGCTATTTATCGACGAAATACATCGCTTGGCGCCCAATATCGAGGAAATTCTCTATCCTGCGATGGAGGACTACCAGCTGGATATTATGATTGGCGAGGGGCCGTCGGCACGCAGTATAAAGCTTGATTTGCCACCCTTTACCCTGGTGGGTGCCACCACTCGGGCCGGCCAACTGACCTCGCCGTTGCGCGATCGCTTTGGTATCGTTGAGCGGCTGGAGTTTTACACTGTCAGCGAGCTGGCCACCATTGTCGCGCGTTCGGCCACCAAGTTGGGCATCGAGGTCGACAGCGTTGGCGCCACCGAAATTGCCCGCCGCTCTCGCGGGACGCCACGTATCGCGAATCGGTTATTGCGCCGGGTGCGCGACTTTGCCGAAATGAAATACGATGGCAAGGTCAGCCTGGAAGTCGCGGATGGGGCCCTAAACCTATTACACGTCGATAAGGCCGGCTTTGATCCGCTCGACCGGAAGGTTCTGTTGATGCTGATCGAACGCTTTGCCGGTGGACCGGCTGGCATCGAAAACATTGCCGCCGCACTCAGTGAAGAGCGTGACACCCTGGAAGACGTGGTCGAGCCGTACCTGATTCAGCAGGGCTATCTGGTTCGGACCCCACGCGGTCGGGTTGTCACGGACCTAGCCTATTTGCATTTTGAATTACCAATACCCAAGCAGGTCTGATTGCTCAGCGGTGGTTAGCCAGGCTTTTTGCCACTTTTAGCCGTATCAATGTGAAAAGTGTTTGAAAAATATCGCCCAGCGAGCTTAAGTGACTGGAATTGAATGGCTTTATTCTTTAGCCTGTCAATCTAACGATACTTTAGCCTGTTAAACGAATGAAACAACAAGGAACTATCCTGTGGGTGAACAGCTTTCTTACTGGCAACTGATTATCGATGCGTCAATTATTGTGAAACTGGTGATGCTCATTTTATTGGGCCTGTCGACCATGACCTGGGTCTTTATTTTTGAGCGCCGCAGTGTGATCAATGACTCATTCAAGAAATTCGCTGCCTTTGAGGAGCGGTTCTGGTCGGGCATCGATTTGGCCCACCTGTATCGACAGGTGAATGCAAATCCGGAAGAAAATAATGGTGGCGAAGCGATATTTCGCGCCGGCTTTAAGGAGTTTTCGCGCTTGCGTCAACAGCAGATCACCGATGCAGACGGCATTATGGCCGGTTGTCAGCGGTCTATGCGGGTCGCCGTCAGTAAAGAAAGCGAGCATCTGGATTCGCATCTTTCCTTTCTGGCCACCGTGGGTTCAACCAGCCCCTATATTGGCCTGTTTGGCACCGTGTGGGGTATTATGAATTCGTTTCTGGGTTTGGCGACCGTCACTCAAGTATCGCTCGCCACTGTTGCGCCGGGCATCGCCGAAGCCCTGATTGCTACGGCTATGGGTCTGTTTGCGGCCATCCCGGCGGTGATCGCCTATAACCGCTACTCAGCCCGTGCCGAGAAAATGCTCACTAATCTCGATACCTTCGCGGAAGAATTTTCCGCCATCCTGCATCGCCAAGCGCATATGCTCGCGCACCAACAGCGCAAACAGGAAACGCCATGAAATTGCGCGCCAAACGTAAACCGGTTGCCGAAATGAATGTGGTGCCCTATATCGATGTGATGCTGGTGCTGCTGATTATTTTTATGGTCACCGCGCCCATGTTGGTGCAGGGTGTCAGCGTCGATATTCCCAAGGTTAATTCGGCACCGATTACCTTGGACGAGCGCAAACAGCATCTGATCATTGCCCTGACCAAAGAAGGCCAGGCCTTGATCGAGCGCGGTGATGAAGAGCCGGCCAAGGTCGATGACCAAGGCATAGCAACCTATGTGGGCGGTATTTTATCGGCCGATCCCACTCTTCAGGTGCTATTGCGCGCTGATAGAACGGTACTCTATGGTCGCATTATGGAGGTAATGTCCAGTCTGCAGGCTGCCGGTATGGATTCAGTTGGCCTAATTACCGAGGCACCCGATGAGCTCTAACGAGGATTATCGGCTATTTGGCAAGAATTTTAGCTTGCCCCTCATCGGGGCTGTGCTCGTGCATTTACTCATGCTGGGCTTGCTTGTTGGCTCCTGGAGTTTCTCTAGCCATAAGCCCGCCGAGTTTGAAATTCCCAAAAGTATCTCCGCCAAGGTGGTGACTCTAGAACAGCCCAAGCCCCAAGCGAAACCCCAAGTAGCCGTCCAACCTAAGCCGAAGCCCAAACCCCAACCCAAACCAGTCATTGCTGCCCCGGTAAAACCCAAACCAACGCCGGCGGTCACGCAGCCCAAGGTGGCCCCTCCGGTTGAGAAGACGGTGAGCGTTAATAACGCGACTGTCGCAGCGGCACCTTTGGCCGTGCCGGTGACCCCGGCGGTTACCGAGCCAGTTAAGCCGGTTGCACCGAAAACACCTGTTACGACCGAAAACCTGTTTGACGAAATGTTGGCCGGGTTAGCGGCAGAAGAGCTGGAAATTAACCAGCAGAAGGATCAGCTCAAACAGAACCTGGCCAGGAAGGCGGCCGTCGAGGCACAGGTTGGCGATTATGTTCGGGTTATTACCCAACAGGTCGAACAAAAATGGTCTCGTCCGGCCGAGTTGCGCTTGATGGATTTGGCCAATATTCAAGCTGTGGTGGCCGTGGAACTGCTGCCGACCGGTGAGCTGCTCAGTGCCTCGGTAGTAGAGGCCAGCGGCAACGCCAACTACGATCAATCGGTGCTCCGCGCCATCGAACGGGTTCGACGCTTTCGTGTCCCGGAAGATCCAGCCGTATTCGAGGCGGGCGGTTTTCGCCGACTGAACATCATCTTTAGACCAGAGGATTTAATGAGACCATGAATATGGCCAAACGAATGCGACTGCTCAGCCTGATGGCTCTGTTACTGTTGCCAAGCCTGGCGTTAGCCGACCTAGATATAGTCGTGACCAAGGGTTATGACACCAAAACTAAAATCGCGATAGTGCCCTTTTTTTGGGCTGAAAGTACCGTGCTTCCGGAGCGAATTGAAAGCATCATGACCAATAATATGGTCAGGACCGGTCGTTTCGACGTATTGCCCGCGGCGCAAATGTTAAGTCAGCCCTCAACCGAAGAAGGGGTCTTTTACCGTGATTGGCAACTATTGGGCCAGGAATACCTGGTTATCGGCCATCTAAAGCCCTATGCCGAGAATAAAATCGAAGCCCAGGTGACGCTCTATGATGTTGTCAAGAATCGCCGCGTGGTGCGGGTAACGCAGATAGTCGGCCAATATCAATTGCGTGAATTTGCCCATTCGCTGTCCGATCTGTTTTATGAGCGCATTACCGGTGTGCGTGGGATTTTTTCAACCCGCGTGGCCTTTGTGACGCGCAAGACCTTGTCGGCCGAACTTTATGACTATCGCCTGCAGGTGGCCGATGCCGATGGTCAGCGGGCTCGAACCGTTTATAAATCAGGTGAGCCGATCATTTCGGTGGCTTGGTCGCACGATGGTGAGAAACTTGCGTTTGCCAACAAGATTGGTGACCGCTGGAAAATCCTTATCCAAGACTTGAAAAGTGGCAAGGTGAATTCGATTTCCGATGCACGCGGCTATACCAGTTCCCCGGCATTTTCAGCCGATGGTCGTTTTCTGGCTTACGTTTCCAGCAATAAGAACAGCCCAGAAATCTATATATATGACTTCCAAACTGGCAAATCTGAGCGTTTGACGCGTAATACCTATATCGATACTGAGCCGAGCTTCTCGCCGGACTCAAAATATCTTGTGTTTACCTCCGAGAAGGGTGGAAATCCACAAATATATCGCTATGATCTTGCCACCAAGCAGGCTGAGCGTCTAACCTTTGAGGGCAGCCAGAATTTGCGGGCGCGTTATAGCTCAGATGGTAAGTATTTGGTGTTTGTACACCTTAAGGATGGACGTTTCCATGTAGCGTCAATGGATATGGCCAGTCGAGATATTCGCGTCCTCACGGCAACGAATCTGGACGAGTCACCCTCTATTGCGCCCAATGGTACGATGTTGGTGTATGCAACCCAAAGAGGAAACCAAGGCGTGTTGGCTTGGGTGTCACTTGATGGTCAGGTCACAAACCAAATGAAATCGGATTTTGGCGATGTGCTGGAACCGGCATGGTCGCCCTACTTGAACTGAAAATAAATACAGTTCAAGATAGACAGCATGACCGCACATAGAATAAAGTAACAGAAATAACATTTAACCTTATAGAAGGGATAGGAATATGGCCAGATCCAAACTGCTTACAGCTGCGGCGTTATCGTCTGCAATAGTTCTCGCATCTTGTGCGGGCAAAACTGTCAGCGATGATACCACTGCAATGACGACCACTACGCCTGAAACAACGACAGTAGAAACACTGGTTTTGGAAACAGAGGAAGAGATTGTACTGGATATAGAACAGGTTGATATCGAGACAATGGTCGAGGAAGGCGACGAGATGATGTCTGATCTATTAGACATGACCTTGGTTTACTTCGATTATGACAAATCCGATATCCGAGCGGAATTCCGTGACATGTTGGCTGCCCATGCTGCTTATCTGATTGCTAATCCCAATCTGAAATTGGTTTTGGAAGGTCATGCGGATGAACGCGGTACTCGTGAGTACAACCTTGCCTTAGGTGAGCTACGTGCCAAGCAAGTCGCAACCTACTTGCAAGTGAAAGGCGTTTCGGCCGCTCAGATTGACGTGGTCAGTTACGGCGAAGAGAAGCCTTTAGCTCTGGGTAAATCAGAAGCTGCGTACGCTGAGAATCGCCGTGCGGAATTTATCTACAAATAAGACCTGATCCTATGATTAAGAAGTCTTTTATAGGTGCTGCCCTCTTGGGTGGCACTTTTGCATT
>Ga0307492_10000885_pt1 | contig 12548 bp, 7 predicted proteins | sample SI3LmetaG_FD_202365 | JGI IMG/M metagenome (GOLD analysis project Ga0307492, IMG submission 202365) | Sea-ice brine microbial communities from Beaufort Sea near Barrow, Alaska, United States - SI3L | ecosystem: Environmental > Aquatic > Marine > Coastal | place: USA: Alaska | collected 2017-05-06
CACAATTCATACCAATAAGGATCATTAGGATAATGAGAAGTTCTTACTGCATTGATATTATTCTCTTTAAATATTTTAATATCTAGCAACATTTCTTCTTTAGAAACTACATGCCCTTTTTCTGCATTGTGTTCATGTCTATTTACTCCTTTAAATAATATCGGCTGACCATTTATAAGATAGTTTCCATTTTTAACTTCAGAAGTTCTAAATCCAATTTTTCTAGAAATTGCTTCTAGAGTTTTTCCTTTTTTATTTTTTATATGGATGTTTAATTGGTACAATTCAGGAATCTCTGCAGACCAATTTTTAACATTGGGAATGGTTGTTTTAAAATTGATTTTTTTAGTGCTATTTTGAAGTATTTGATAAGGTAAATTCGAAGTGTATATTGTTTTGTTATTTTTACTGATTACTACTTCTATGCTCCCTTTTTGTTTTTTAGTAGCTACATTCTGTAGATCGATATCTAAATTAAAGTCACCATCTTTATAGTTATTTTTTAAGCCTGCTTTGGCAAAATAATCTGCTAAATAAACGGTAGGTCTTGCATATAAATACACATCTCTTTCGATACCAGAAATGCGCCAAAAATCTTGACATTCTAAATAACTACCATCACTCCAACGATACACTTCTAAAGCAATTGTATTTTCACCTGTTCTTACATAATTGGTAATGTTAAATTCTGCCGGAAGTTTAGATCCTTGACTATAACCCACTTTTTCACCGTTAATCCATATGTAAAATGCCGATTTTACAGCACCTAAATGAATAAACAGCTCTTTGCTTTTCCACTCTTTTGAAATGGTAAACGTGCGTTTGTAAGACCCAACAGGATTGTAACCATCAGGAATATCAGGTGGATCTAATCTTCCTTTCTGAAATGGATAAGATGCATTCACGTAAATTGGAATACCGAATCCTTCAATCTCCCAATTTGAAGGCACATTAATGCTGTCCCAATTTTTGGTATTGTACGATTCTTGATAAAAATCTAATGGACGTAACGATGGGTTTTTAGACCAGTTAAATTTCCACACACCGTTTAAAGAAGCGTAGTTACTCGCTTTGTCTAATTTGTTTTCTAAAGCTAGTTTTTGCGAATCATAGGGAAAGAATGAAGCTCTTGCATCCAATTTATTTTGTGCTACTACATTTGGGTTTTCTAATACTGGATCTAAAGTTTGTCCCGTCGAACTAGTAGCCTTTAAAAGGATTAAAAAAAACAGTATGCTGTGTTGTATTATTCTCTTCATTCTATAAAATTTTACCAATTCTTTAATTTTCAATTAACTTCTTATTATTCAACAATTATTTCATCAACAAATAACCAAACACCTCTATTTGGAGCTGGATTTTTAGGCAATGCTTTAACAATAACTTTGATATATTTTGCAGTTACTTTTTTAGGGAATTCTAACCCAAATTCTGCCAAATCTGTATTTGGATTAGCCTTGTAAGGTCTATTAAACACTACTTGTTGAGTGAATTTTTCACCGTCTAAAGACGTCAATACTTTTATCTGAATTGGATAATAGATATCTGGCCCTTGATCTTCCATAGCACCAACCGTAACTTTACGTATGTCTTTCTCTTCTTCTAAATCGATAGTGACTTCCATATCTTTACTTAACCACCCTTGCCATTTACCATCAAAGAAATTTTTACTTCCTCTTAATCCATCAACTAAATTTACAGGACCTGCACCTGCATATTTTTTTACATGATGTGTTTGATAGCTTACTTTTTTCGCCATTGCCTTATGAAATTGAATTGTTTTAACATAAGGACGCCCAACAGGTTTATCATTTCTAAACAATGAGGCTTTTATCCTTGTTGTTTTAGTTAATTGAATAGCTGTTGAATATTTTAGCGTGTTCTTAGAGATGTCATCACTATCTATCACATAACGAATGTCTGATTCTGGAAATTCATTTTGTAATAATAAGCTTATTGTTTTGCTCTCTAAATCTACTTTTGTGTCCCCAGAAATTAAAAAAGCACTTTCAGAATAATTGATTCCTTGCGCTTTATATCTTTTAAATTGTATCATTAATCTTGATGAAAAATCTGCCCAATCTTTGTTCTTCTTTTCGGACCATAAAGATTCTGACAAGGCTGCTAATCTCGGGAAAATCATATATTCAGAATGTGATTCTGTACTTACATATTCTGACCACAAATTAGCTTGTCCGCCTAATACATGTTTTGCTTCTTTGAGAGTCATACTTTCATGAACTGGTTCAAATTGATATGCCTTTTTTAAGGGTAAATAACCGCCTTGTGCGATAGGTTCTACATCGTATGGTCCTTGGTATAAATTCACATAACAAAATTCTCCAGGAGTCATTACAACATCATGCCCTTCTTTTGCTGCTTCTAAGCCTCCTTTAAAACCTCTCCAGCTCATTACCGTAGCATCTGGCGGTAAGCCTCCTTCTAAAATCTCATCCCAACCAACTAATTTTCTTCCGTTGCTATTGATGAATTTTTCAATACGTTTTACAAAATAACTTTGCAATTCTTCAACCTCTTTTAATTTTTCTGTACGCATTCTTCGTTGGCAATGTTGGCAGGTTTTCCATAGTGTTTTTGTTGCTTCATCACCACCAATATGAATGTATTTAGAAGGAAATAACTCTAATACTTCAGATAAAACATCTTCTAAAAACTCAAATGTAGACTCTTTTCCTGGGCAATATATATTAGTAATTGGCCAAACACCTCCAGAAGGTACTTCAATACCTTCGTTCTTACAAGATAAGTGCGGATACGCAGCAATTGCACTTGCAACATGGGCTGGTAATTCAATTTCTGGAATTACAGTAATTTGTTTCGATGTTGCATACGCTACAATTTCTTTAATATCTTCCTGTGTGTAAAAACCACCATACTTTATACTATCTGTTGGTCTTTTAATATCTCTTGTATTCCAATGTAAATCCTCTTTGTCTGCTCTCCAAGCACCAACTTCTGTTAATTTTGGGTATTTCTTAATTTCAACTCTCCAACCTTGATCATCAATTAAATGTAAATGCAATACATTCATTTTATGAGCTGCTAATCTATCAATGGTTTTTAATACGTACTCTTTTCTAAAAAAGTGACGAGATACATCCAACATTAATCCTCTCCAACCAAAACGAGGTTTGTCTTTTATTTCTAGATTAGGGATGCTCCATTCAATATTTTGTTGAAGACTATTTGCTTCATATTCCGTAGGAAGTATTTGTATTAGTGTTTGTACACCGTATAAAAACCCAGCATCATCAGTTGCTTTTATGGTCACTTTATTCGATGTAACAGTAAGGTGATATGCCTCTTTAGATAAGGTTGTGTCTTTTTTGAAAATCACTACATTTTCTGGTGCCGAATTTTTAACTGCAAAACTTATCTGAATACCTGTACTGATTTTAAATTGTTGTATCAAATCAGAAGCAATGCTCTTTTGAGAAGGAGTACTTAAAACTATTTTAGTTTTTTTATTAAATGTAAAACTCCCTTCGTTTAAAACAGTTTCAGAAGGTTTCGGAATAATGTTAATGTCATCTATGGTAAACTCTTTTTTAGAAGGCACATTACAAGCTGTTATAAGAAAAAGAAAAGCGATGTAATTTAAAAAATGTATTTTTTTCATGTTTTTAGAATGTTTATTGATGTTACTCATACAGGTCGTTTAAATCTGCGTTGTGCAGTTCTTCAAAAAAGGAAGCTATTTTTTCTGTCACTACCTTAAAGAAAATTGCTCCTTTTTCTTTGGTTGCTTTTTTAGGATCTCCTACACCAGTATCTTTTGTAACTGAAGTCCATTTTCTTTGTGAAGAAACCCAACCTTCTTTTAAACCTTTTATTTTAAATGTTCTTGCTGCGCCGTCACCAGCTTCTGATAGAGGTAATACCAAATTAGGTGTTAAATGCATCATTACGGCAGTTTCTAATTCGCCGGCATGATCACCAGGTTCTTCAAAATATTGAGTTGTATCTGTTATTTGCCACCAATTGAGTGAACAAATAAAAACGTCAGGAAATTCAACAGATAACTCTCGTGTAATTTGTTTGAAGTTATTGCCCCCATGTGCGTTTACGATAACCAATTTGTGAATTTGTTGCTTGTTAAGTACATAAACAATGTCTTTTAAAATAGCATATTGTGTGCTTGGATTCATGTTAATACATAATGGAACATCTAATTGTCCTGTATTTACACCAAAAGGAATTGTAGGTAAAACAACTGTTTTGGCTTTGTTATTCCAAGCAATTTTTGCAGCTTCAATGGCAACTTGCTCGGCTTGGATATTGTCTGTTGCATAAGGCAAATGATAATTATGCGCTTCTGTTGCGCCCCAAGGCAAGATTGCTACGGTGTAGTTTTCGTCTTTTACAACTTTATAATTCGTTTCTGCTAAAATGTATGGCCTGGGTTCTTTGCTACTCATCAGTTATTTTTTTTGTAAAACCTACAGCTCCTACTTTAGTATTTGCATCCACAATCCAAGGTCCTTGATAAGGGGTGGATGTATTTGGATAATTATCTCCTAAAATATAAGTTAATGCATCGGTTGTAGTAAGGTTTTGATTTGTGAAAGTTGCTCGTATTTTTTTTGAATTACCATTTACTTCTTCAAGTAAAGAAGCAGGTGTTGGGTTGTTGTTAATAGCAAACAGGTAATCTTTTGCGGTATATATTATTCCGTTGATGATTTGTTGCGTTTGAATATGTACTTCTTTATTAAATGTAAGTAGAATTGAATTTGATGACTCTAATTGAATTTCTATTAATTTGGGTGCTTCATAAGAGGTAGTTTGCCCATAAAAATCAAATTTAGCTAAATTTGAAATCCAATTGGCCAGTATTTCGTAACCATGTGCGTGATAATGACAACCATCAGATAAAAAATAATTCCCGCTTGATAGGTTTGGATTTGGTGAAAACCCATGTCGAGTTAATATACGCGTATTTGCAATTTCTTCTACAAATTGCCTTTGTGCCTCTCTAATGGTTTGATGACCACTAGAAGATGTACACCCTGGCGGTGTTTGAATCACATAAAATTTTTCAAATGTAAAATCTGACTTGAAAGAGTTATACAATTGTACCAATGCATTTTTGTAGTCTACCGTTGTATCTCCGGCATTATTTTCTCCTTGATTCCAAATAAATGCTTTGATATTATTTTTTAAACCAGAAGCTTCAATTCTGTTTTGTAAACGTCCATAAGGAACATTTAAATCAGTATTAAATGTCTTTTGATAAAATGAAATAGCACCTCCGCCACCAGCTCCATTGATAATAGCAATCGGAATTTTCTGTGCTTCAACTAAATCAATTCCTAAACGCATACCTAAAACTCCAACCATTCCTAGTCCTATTTTTGGGCCATTATTTCTTATATCTGGTGCTTTACCACTTGCTAAAAACCAATCAGTATTTTCGGCTGCTGGTTTAATAGCAGCACTGTTGTAAACGTGCATAGCGCCAATTGTACGAACCCATTTAGAACTCGAGGGTAAATCTTGTTGATTGTATTGATTATCGTAATCTATTGCCCATGCATTAGATTGCCCATGTACAACAAAAACATCGCCGGCAGTTACACGATTTGCTTTTTCAATTAAAGCTTCTTCTCCGGTTTTTGTTTTTGCAAACAGTTCAATCGTATAATCGTGTAATAAAGCTTCTATTTTCACTTCAAGAGAAAAATCACTCTGAACTTTTAATGTAGTTCTTGCAATTACCCCATTACTTTTGTACACTTTTACACTAATACTATCTATAGAATCCTCAGCCGTTCCTTTGATAAGGATTGTCGCTATATTATCCTCATTTCTTGAGTAAAGTTGATTGTTTTCAGGAAACTCTTGAAGTACTATTCTTTCAGTAATAGGTGCGTCTTTAATTTTTTCAGGCACCATAATATTATTACTACAGCTAAGAATAATTAGATAAATTCCAAAGAAAATATTTTTCAAGATCATTAGTGTGTATTTAATTCTTCATGATTACTACAGTTCGTTCTTTACAAATTCAGTGCTAAACTTTAAGCCTTCTACTTCTCGAACTCCATTTTTAGTGCTATTGATTGGTGTACACGTAAACATCCATTTCCATGATTTTTTTCCATGTGGAATTTTCAAGAGTACTTTATTCCATCCTTTTTTTAAATGAACTTTAGTAGGTGTGCGGTAAAAATAATCTTCATCTACAAACGGAACTTCAGAGGTTTTTTCGTCTAAATTAGGTTGTTTCCAATGCGGAGGTGCAATTTCTATGTCATTTACCCAAATTTTAGGATTCGTAAAATGCCATTGACCAGTACTTGGTGTCGGTCCACCACGTCTGCTAGATCTTGACCATCCCTGAAAACCTATCCAAAAATCTTGTATTCTATCATCAGGAGAATACATGTTTGTATACGCATAATAAGTTCCTCTTGTTGCTTTTGTCACAGATTCAAACCCGAAAAAATGTTTCAAATGAATGGTTGCTCCAGTATGTGAATCAGTCCAATGAAATGTTTTGTCGTTTAGAGTATAATTTTCTTTTAAACTATCTTCTACAGGGAATGTTTTTTCAAAATCACCTTTATGGTCAAAAGGGCCAATTAGCTTCCATTTTTTATTGGTTTGAGTAACATACTGAAACTCTTTTTCTTTAAAATACAAATCTCTATGAACTATCACTTTCTTTTCAAATTGCTGAAATGCTTTAAATTCTTCAGACTCTCTTGGAGGTAATTTAGTCCAATATTCTGGATAATTTTTCGATCTTCCTTTCCAAATAGCATCAGCATAAAACACCATCGAAGGGTAAATAGGGTTTTGAGTTAAAATATCTCGTTCATGTCCAATATTATTATCTGGCCACGCACATAAAATGCCGCCCAAAGCAAGTGTATCACCCATTGGTTGTCTACAGGGTTGTTGGAAAAACAAGCGTGCTACACCAGAAAAAGGATCAAGATGATTAATGTAATTTGCTCTTGAGTCTATAAATCGATGCCCTTTACGCCCTTCGTGTTGCGCCCATAATTGATTGATTGATGTAGTGTCTTCTTTTACCTGAATTCCTTGTTTCCAAACAATAACTTCTCTGTTGTTGTCTTTGACTAAATTCATGATTTCTAAAATCACATCGTTAGAAACACTTTCAATTTCGCCTTTTACTTCATCAGTACCAATATGAATATATGGCATTTCATTGGCATCTGCCAAGCTCAATAATTCACCAAAAAGGTCTAATAAAATGGGTTTTACTTTTTGATCTCGCATTGTTTTGATGTTGAATGATTTTCTAAAAGATTCAGTATGTCCAGGAATGTCTAATTCTGGAATCACAGTAATATTTCTTTCTTTACAGAAAGCTAGAATGTCTTTAAAGTCTTCTTGTGTATAAAATCTTCCTTTTTGACGTGTTGTAGCTGCTTCCGATTGTAATTCAGGATATTTTTTACTTTCTAAACGCCAACCTGGATTGTCGGTTAAATGCCAATGAAACACATTGTATTTGTACTGAGCTAGTATTTTTATTTGCTCTTTTAATTGTGCAACTGATTGGAAATTTCTTCCAGTATCATGCATAAATCCACGAATTTTAAACGCAGGCCAATCAACAATAGAAACTTTCGGAAAAACACCAGATTCTTGCTTTCTAAACAGTTGCTTTAAAGATTGAATTCCGTAAAAGATTCCTTTTTTAGTGCTAGCAGCAATTACAACTTTATCTGTTATGTTTAATTGGTATGCTTCATTAGAATCTGAAGAAAATTTTGTTGTTTTTTGCAATTCTATGATTAATCCATTCGGTGCGGTTTCTATATTATTTGAAGTAAAAAAATCTTTAAGTAATTTACCTTCGTCGTGATACGAATTTGAAATAATATTGACACTTTTAAAATGAACTTCCTTCTGACCATACTCAATATTTTGAGGAGATGGAATTAAAGGATATGCATTTTCTAAAGAGATTGCTTTTTGTTTGTTATTACAATTTGTAAAAATTAATAAAGCAAAACTTAAAAAGAGGATTTTATTAAAAAGAGGAAATACAGTTTTTAAATAGGTCATTTTAGTCGTTTAAGTTTGAAAATGTAGAAGCAGGAAGCTTGTCTTTGTTGATTAAGTTACCATCGGTAAATGAAGGATATCCGTATTTTACATATCTAGGGTTCTTAATTTTTGAAGACCAAACAATTAAAGTGTTTCTTTTAATTTTTGATTTAGCGACAACAAATATTTTATCTGCACCAGCAATTAAAATGTCTTTTACGGCAAGATTATCATCCGTTTTTAAGCCACTGTTGTGTTTGAAATGAATTTCCAATTGATGTCCTTTTATATTTACATAATCCAATAAAGGTCCTGAAAAGGCAATTGGTTGTTTATATGTTTTTGCCAAGGCTATTTTAGCGAGTCTTTCCCCAACGATCCATTTTTGAGTAGGGTGTACATTGGTTCGATGCCCAACATCAGAAGAAACGGCCATTCCTGTATTTTTTATGGATAATAATTTACGTTGCGCGTCTCTAAACGCACCCCAATTATTTCGATTAATGCTGCTTAGTTGTGTATAATAAAAAGGCAACTTTGGTTTGTTAAAGTGTATTCGCCAATCGCTTATTAGCATTTTAAATAGTCTAGAATGCAATTCAACTTGTTCTGCGTTAGATTCGCCTTGATACCAAATTACTCCTTTAAAATTGTGATTAATTAGAGGGAGAATTCCGGTGTCAAATAAAAATGTTGGGTCGTAAGGATGTCTTATTTTCAATTGTTTCGAACCGTCAAAATTTTCAGTTCTACGTTTAGAAACCCAAGAGTCTACCAACGGATGTTCCCAAGTGTCATTTAGTAAACTAATGGTTTCGTGTTGTTGTTCCATGCGTTCTCGGCTGATCCAAGATTGAGTAGGAGCACCGCCAACGGCATTACAAATAATTCCAACAGGAATGTTTAATTTCTTTTGAAGTTGGTACGCATACGCATAGGCAACTGCTGAAAAATTCTCTAAAATTTCATCTTTTGTATTGCTCCATCCAGAATATTGAAAATAGTCTTGGGTATTGCATAACTCATGTTCTTTTTTTGAAAATTTTTGTGCACCCAATACTTTTGGGTCCATAGAGAAAATAAAAATATTTGGATTTAAAGAGTCCTTTAAAACAGTTGTTGCAGACTGCATTTGTTTTACTTTAAAATCCATGTTAGATTGACCTGAAGCCAACCAAACCTCGCCAATATAAACTTGCTTATAAGAGATGTTTTCTGATAAATCTGACTGAATGTTTAATAAATACGGACCACCAGCTTTCATATCTGGTAAAGACGTTTTCCACTCTCCATTTTTTGGAACGTTAATGGTAGATTTCTTCCCATTTAATATTACAGTAATTTTATCATTCGCATTGGCAGTTCCAGTAATTACAATAGGTTGATTTCTTTGAAATACCATTTTTTCACCGTAGAACTTAGGTAGTTTAAGTCCGCCAAAATCGCCTGAAATAACACCGTATACTTTTTGAGCAATAATTGCTGCCCCTTTTTTTGTAGGATGTAAATTATCAGGGAAATATTCAGGATAGCGATATAAAGGTTCATGTAAATTAACAATTTCAACATTCGCCTTTTTTGCTACTTCTTCAATTTTAGTTTGTATTTCTTGAAAATTTTCACGCATGCCTTCTTCAAACCAATGATGTCCTGAAAAGGTTGGTGTCATCTTACAGATAATCACTTTTGGCTTTGATGATAGGTTTTTATACTTGGCAATCATATCAAGATAGTCTGACATAAATTCGCCTTTGTATTTTGGCCAATTATTGTTTCCTTGATCATTTAAGCCTAAGTGAATAACTACTATGTTTGGCGCGAATTCTTGTGATTGTTGAAATGCTTTTTTTGTCCAGTATGGCTTATGACCATTTTTTAATAGGGTTGCTCCAGAAAAACCAAAGTTTTGAACGTTATAGTTGTTCCCTAATAATTGTTGCAGTTGAGCAGGGTATGAGTTTATAGCTCTTTTTTTAATTCCAGCTCCATATGTTACCGAATTACCAACACAAGCTATCTTTATTTTTTGCGCATTGCTAATCATAGGGAGCACTAAAAAACAGATTAAAATTCGTATTGCTTTAAACCACATATGTACTCAATTTATTAAGGTTTTTTGTAAGTGTCCTTTCCATCAGTTAGCCAGTCTAAAGAGAAGCTAGTATAAGCGTTTTTTGTGTACTTGTCTTTTTCAAAGAACAGTCCAATATCACCGTTTTTTAAAACTGTAAGAGAAGAGTAGGCAGAACTACCTTTATAGATTGTTTTACCTTTTGACCACGTTTTTCCTTCATCATAGCTCACTTTTACGGTCATGTTTACACGGCCTTCGGTTGAGTTAGCATTGGCAAAAAGCAATCTATTTTTTTTGTAACCATCTTTTACGGATGTGTATCTTATAATGCTTGCGTTACAACCAGGATCAGTGAGTTGAGGTTCCCCTTTGGTTTCCCAAGTTTTTCCTTCATCTGTAGAAATATGTACATAACGCATGCCTTTTTTATCGTTAGATCGTGCATTAACCATCCATGTACCATCTGCCAATTCTATTATTTTAGATTCATCAGCAGGAGTAATTGGAGTATCAATAAAATACCACGTTTTTCCGTGATCATCACTACCAAATATATGCATACCACTATTCAGGTTTACCATACAATGCAATAGTTTCCCTGTGCTTGTTTGAATTCCACGACCTGATGTAATAAATTTAAAATCTTTATGCCATTCTGGTTTTGCTATTTGAGCCGTAATATCTTTTGGATCACTCCATGTTTTCCCGTTATCTGCGCTTTTCATTACATGTAAATAATAGATGTCTTTTTCAGTGTCTAAATTCATGTAATTATAGAATAAAAATATTTCACCAGTAACCTTATCAACAATCATTGATGGATCTGAAGCAGATTTTCCTTCTGGGAAATTGATTACAGTTTCAATGGGTGTCCATGTCTTACCATTATCAATACTTCTACGCATAATGATGTTGATGTCTTTACTCCATTTTAAGTCGCCACAAGAAGGTACGCGTTCATCAATTGTTGCTACTAAGTCTCCATTCGGAGCTGTTACTATAGCCGGAATCCTATAGCAAGAAACACCTTCTTGCATGCCTGTATTAAATAAGTCTGTAAAGGTAATTTGTGCTGTTTCTGTTTTTAATTCTGTTTTTTGTTCTTTGCTATTACAAGCAGAAAGTAGTACCAAAATAATAAGTAGAAAATTGTATTTCATAATTGTGTTTTTAATCTTTAGTTAGGTTAATTTTTGTAAACTTTTCAATGTTTTCAAACGATTTCCAGCATTGAAACATGGCTCTAGGTACATGAAAACAACCTTTCCATTTTCCCCCTTTTAAATTTAATAAAACTTCACCTTGTCTGTTTAAATACCCAAACCATTCTCCATTTTTAGTGTCAGAAAAATGCGACCATGCATACTCATGCACTTTGTAATACCAATCTAATATGTCTTTATTTTGAGTGTGTTCATAAGCTTTTGCTAAAGCGACAAGTGTTTCTAAATGCACCCACCATAATTTCTGATCCCATTCTAATTCTTGTGGTGGATATCCTTTGGAATCCATAAAATAAAAAATCCCACCATATTTAGTATCCCAACTGTATTCTAAAATAGTTAAAATTGTTTGAGTAGCTTTTGTAATTAATGCAGTATCATTTTTACGTACACCAATGTCAATCATAAACCACATAGCTTCAATACCATGACCAGGATTTAGTAGACGACCATTAAAACTATCGTGATGTGATCCATCTGCAAGTACATTCTCAAATATTAAGCCTGTTTTTTTATCTAAAAAAATGTCCATTACTTGATGTACACTATAGTCAATTGTCTTCTGAACCTCTTCTGGCTCAAGAATATCTTCCAGTTCAAGAACTAAATTAGATAGAATCATTGGTAATGAGAAACCTGACAACTGTCTTGTATTGGTGTTCTTTTCATAGAGCCCTTTCGGGTTTGTAACTCTATCTAGAATGTTGAAATAGGTTTTTTGAGCCAATTTTTTATACTCAATTTCTCCGGTAGCTTTGGCGTATTGATTAAAGGCCATAGCAGCAAAGCAATCAGAAAAAATATTATAAGCTTGTACCAAAGGTTTCCCCTCAGAAGTTGTAGAGAAATAAAAATTACCTTGACTATCTGTTCCGTATTTTTTTAAAAAATCAATTCCAGATTTTGCGATGTCTATCCATTTTTCTTTTTTTTCTACCTGGTTGTAAAGCATTGAGAAAGTCCAAGCTTGTCTTCCTTGTAGCCAAATAAACTTATCGGTATCAAAAACAGTACCTTGCTGATCTAAGCAGGTAAAGTAACCTCCATTTTTTTGATCAAGAGAGTGTTGCTCCCAAAACGGAATAACATTGTTTATTAAGGTCTCTTTATAAAGAATAGATAATTTAGAGTTCATATTATTTTTTATATTAGCCTTTTATTATTAATTGAATTATTGTATGTTTATATGTATAACATAATAC
>Ga0307492_10000886_pt1 | contig 12541 bp, 8 predicted proteins | sample SI3LmetaG_FD_202365 | JGI IMG/M metagenome (GOLD analysis project Ga0307492, IMG submission 202365) | Sea-ice brine microbial communities from Beaufort Sea near Barrow, Alaska, United States - SI3L | ecosystem: Environmental > Aquatic > Marine > Coastal | place: USA: Alaska | collected 2017-05-06
GTATATACATCGCCAAGCGCTCTAGGCCGTAAGTGATTTCACCGGTAACAGGTTTACATTCAAGACCACCTACTTGCTGGAAGTAGGTAAACTGTGTGACTTCCATGCCATTTAACCACACCTCCCAACCAAGGCCCCAAGCCCCAAGCGTTGGCGACTCCCAGTTATCTTCTACAAAACGGATGTCATGCACAAGAAGGTCAAAACCAAGCATTTCAAGTGAGCCTAAATAAAGTTCCTGAATATTGTCGGGCGAAGGTTTTAGCATTACTTGAAATTGATAATACTGTTGTAAACGGTTCGGGTTTTCACCATAGCGGCCGTCAGTGGGGCGGCGACAAGGCTGAACATAAGCACTGCTGATGGGCTCGGGACCTAAAGAGCGAAGGAAGGTCATTGGATGGAATGTACCTGCCCCTACCTCCATATCAAGAGGTTGAATAATAACGCATCCTTGAGATGCCCAATAGTTTTGCAACGCAAGGATAAGACCTTGAAATGTCTTGCTGTCATAATTTTGCATAAGTGCTAAATTCTTCTATGCTCAGTGTGAAATTCAAATATACGTCAGTGTAAGTATATTTAGGCTGTTCTCAACATCACTTGGATAGCGTATGCCAAGCGTTGACCAAATTGGTCGTTTAAACCTAAATTGTTAACTTGTCTAACGCAAAAAATAAGCCTTAGAGTATACCGTCTAGTTACTTCAATTGATAACCCTGCACCCTAGATATTCACTGGGTAAAGCGTAATAAAAGTGCTTTTGATGCAAATCATTCTTTTGTCTTACGTGAATTACGATGTTTTTATGGGCTAATTGTTTGAATGCTCGATGTATTGGAAGCAAGCAAATCTTTTAGTCAGTAGATCTTTCCCAAGATAAGCTTTACGCTTGGGTACTACAAACTAGTCGATTAACTCATCAACTAGCTCATCAATGACACAATGAGGATATAAAGAATGAGCCCTATTTTGACTACTCATACTGCTGGGGCAACGACCACTTGTGCATGGGAAACCTCTGACCCCCAATACGTTGCTTATCATAACGACCAATGGGGTAGACCTGTTTTAGATAGCCAAGAGTTGTTTGCAAAGCTATGTTTGGACGGTCAGCAAGCCGGATTAAGTTGGTTAACCATTTTACGTAAACAAAAAAACTACGAAAAGGCATTCCATCAATTTAATCCGCAAGAAATTGTTAAAATGACCGAAGATGATGTTATGTCATTAATGCAAGATAAAGGGATAGTGCGTAACAAGTTAAAAATAAAGTCGGTCATCAAAAATGCACATGCTTTTCAACATATAGAGCAGATAATGCCATTTAATCTATATTTATGGCAATTTACGCAGTATCGAATAATCCAAAATAACTGTAAAACTAAAAGTGATGTTGCAACAACATCACCGGCGTCAGATGCAATGGCAAAAGCGCTTAAAAAAGTCGGTTTTAGCTTTGTTGGCAGTACCATTTGCTATGCGTTTATGCAGGCAGTCGGGATGGTTAATGACCACCTCGTAGGTTGTCCTTGTCACAGCGCACTAAAAACCCAGCAAGCAGCGGTTGAAGAAAGGTTATTAGCACTTAAACGCAGTACAACGGTTGCTTGATTATTGTGGTTGCAACCGACTAACTCACTGCATGCACCATTGTTAGATGGCATTTTGACTAGCGCTGTCATTAACCCATCAACTAGCAGCTAAACCCTTTTAATCGACCAATCTCTTCCTGCATACCACTTTCAGCTTCACTCTCAATCTGCTCACGCTGACGGTCTTGCTTCCTGATTTCCTGCTTACTTAGTGCACTGCGTTCTTCATGGGTTGGGTAATCTTTGATTGTATCGAATAAACTATGTAATTGAGGAAATACCAGCGAGTAGTCAGGAATATTTTCTATTGGTAAGGCTTTGAGCAAATTACAAATCCTAATTGCGCCCTCAGAATAGTTACACTGCTGTTGTTGCATAGCAAACGCAATTGTTTGAATGCTCTGCACTATCGAATCAATACGTTTATTTCTTGCTGCTTGTTGGCGAGCTTTTTGCTGCTTCAATACAAACAGCAATCTTCCTGCATATATACCAAGGGCGATAATGATTATCGCCCCAAAGGTTCCTAGTATCGTTTCAGTCATTTTTCTACTTAATCTTTGAAGTCGTCCATACTAATTGCGTCTAAACGCGAAAGAGGATCATCTTCTTCTTCAATTTCTTCTTCGGCACTAATTCCTAACATGTCACAAAGCACCAAATGACGTGCTAAGTTTGTGTTTACATAAACTTGCTCAAGCGCTGTTAATGCCTTAGCTTCTTGCTTATCTAGCAGCTTCTGCAATTTGTCATCAGCTTCAATTGCGTCCAACTCATGCTTAGGTGTTTTATATGATATTTTTTTCTCGGTCGCCTGACTGCTGGTCTTTTTATGACGTAACAAATCAATCGGAACCTTACTGCCGAAGCGGAGGTCCTTTTTTTGGTTTTGTCTGGCGCTTTCTGCTGCGTCAATAACACTGTTTCGAGTACCTGGTTTGTTTCCATTTTTCTTTCTTGTACGATCAGATGGAGTGCGTACAATCGGAATAGTCGACTTTGGCGTGCCTATTTGACCGCCTTTTCTAGTTTTTTTGCTAGCCATTTCTACCCTTACTTGCTATGCCGTTATTTTCTTGAAGTGGCGCTGTAAAGCACCATGATAAAGTCAGCATTGCGGTTATGTTTCTTCGATTCTGCCTATTGTAACTTAGCAGGGGGGGTTATTGATAAAGGTTATTGATAATTATTTTCTTGTGATGGGAATTTTTTAGCAACATTCGGTCTACTTATGTAGATTGCTTATCAGGTGAGGCAATTTTTGTGCAGCAGCAATGCGCTCTATATTGTTCCGTTTCAGCTAACATGGTCTAGAAAGAAAAAAGGTGATAGCCAAAGCTATCACCTCAATTTAATCAGTGTCTAATGACACCTCTCCCGTATCGCACATCATGTGCTTTAGTGTTCATAATGTTACTTTTCTCTTTTTATTATTATTGACGAAATAGTAACGAACTTTGTTCTAGGTCTTCCTGACGCTTTATTATTATTTTGCTCCAGAAGCAACTTTTTTTATTGATAGTAAACTACCGCTGTAATCATGTTGTTCCTGATGATGTATGGATAATACATTATTGAATAAAATTTACAACTCATTTACAAATAAAAAATTATTTGTGCAAAATTAATATAAGCCGCCTACATACTTAGCTAGTATTTCAATATCGTCATCGCTCAATTTTATAGCGATATCACGCATCATGCCGTTCTGGTCGTTTGCTCTGGTGCCGCTTCTAAACATTTTTAGCTGTGAGCTGATGTACTCGGCATGTTGTCCACTTATTACAGGGAACCCAGCCAAGCCCATTCCTTTTCCGCTCGGCCCATGGCAAGAGATACATGACGTAATACCTTTTTCAGCATTACCGCCCCTATAAAGAGCTTGGCCTGCCTCAATAACGTCTTCAGGTGTTTCGCCCGCTTTTTGATCTTGACTTGAAAAATACGCAGCTAAATCATCGATGTCCTGATCTGATAGTCCGGCTGACATCCCATTCATCACTGCATTATTTCGGCCTTCTTTACCACCAGTGCGTGATGCTAGTCTAAATTCTGTTAATTGCTTTACCAAATAACCGTCATGCTGACCTGCAATTTTTGGGTTCATTGGAATAGCACTATTACCATCACTGCCGTGACATGCTGAACATGTCAGTGATTTTGCTTTTCCTGCCTCTGGATCGCCTTTGGCAAATGCGACTGTAGTCATACCTAAAGTTAAACAAACAAGCAAACCTAGTTTTTTCATACTTAATCTCTTTATACGGGTGATTAGCAAAGCATCTTTCTCAAATCTCATTGCAGAACGTGGTATTGTACACAAATACTGGCCGAAAAAAACTCTTCCACACACTTTGTATGGATATAAATAAATGATTGATAACTATATTCGCAAAATTTTGGTTACAATACATGAAATATCGGCTTTATTTTAAAAAAATCCAGTTCAACATTCTTTCTTTAAAAGTGAAAACATGTCTTATTTTACCAAAGCAACTTTCCTAACTAGTGCCCCTAGTATTGACTTTTTATCTGAATCCGATGGCATGGAAGTCGCCTTTGCTGGCCGCTCAAATGCGGGAAAATCTAGTGCTCTAAACAGACTAACTAGACAAAAAGGGCTTGCTCGAACCAGTAAAACACCAGGTAGAACACAGTTAATTAATATGTTCGAGCTTGATGAAGAGCGACGTTTAGTTGATCTCCCTGGTTATGGTTATGCAAAAGTACCATTGGAGATGAAATTAAAGTGGCAAAAATCATTAGGTGAGTATTTGCAGCAGCGTAAATGCCTGAAAGGCCTCGTGGTCTTAATGGATATTCGCCATCCGTTAAAAGACCTTGACCAGAACTTAATCAACTGGGCTGTTGAAGTGAATCTCCCTGTGCTTATTTTGTTGACCAAAGCCGACAAACTGAAAGCGGGAAAGCGCAAAGCACAAACATTAATGGTGCGTGAAGCGTCAATGGCATTTTGTGGTGATGTTACAGTGCATTCTTTCTCATCACTCAGCGGAATTGGTGTCTCGGAATTAGAGCAGGTGTTATTCAAGTGGTATGGTCTTGAGAGACAGTTAAAAGATGACACTGAAATTTCGGGGTAAAACTCAATATAGTAAAACAAGAGCCTGAAAAAAAGCCCTATCAAAACGATAGGGCAACTTGTTTGGGAAGAACAACACATTCACAGTATAGGACGTGTGATATGTGATTAAGTTCAGAAAAAGTCGAAAAAAAGTAAAATTTAATACTACATTATCATTTTAGAATCCTGCGTAAAACCTGCGAGCTGTATTCTCATCGATAATGCGTTTCCTTCGAATTCGCTCATAAACCTTATACCCTAATGAGCTTCATCCCAGTTATTACCGATACCAACGTCGACAATCAATGGCACATCTAGCTCTACCGCGTTTTCCATTAAGGTCTTAATTTTTGCGACATATTGGTCAACATAATCTTCTTTAATTTCGAAAACTAATTCATCGTGTACTTGCATGATCATCAAAATAGCTTCATCGTTAATATCGTTAATCCATGCATCTACGTCTATCATTGCCTTTTTAATAATGTCTGCTGCAGTGCCTTGCATTGGGGCATTAATGGCAGCACGTTCTGCGCCTTTCCTGCGCATTGCATTACTTGCCTTAATATCAGGTAGATATAATCGGCGACCAAATACGGTGCTAACATACCCAGTCTGCTTCGCACCTTCTCTGGTTGATTCCATGTAACTTAATACGCCAGGGTAGCGCTCAAAATACAAATCCATATATTGCTGGGCATCATACCGTCCAATATTAAGTTGCTTGGATAAGCCAAAAGCAGACATGCCATATATAAGGCCAAAATTAATCGCCTTTGCACTGCGCCTCTCGTTCACTGATACTTCCTCTAGCGGAACATCGAATACCTCAGCAGCAGTTGCGCTGTGAATATCTTTACCCGCAGAGAATGCACTTACTAGGCCCTTGTCTTTACTTAAATGAGCCATAATACGAAGCTCAATTTGGCTGTAATCTGCAGCCACAATTTTATAACCAGGACGTGCGATAAAAGCTTGGCGAACTTGCCTTCCCTCCGATGTCCGAATCGGAATATTCTGTAAATTCGGATCTGTGGAAGATAACCTGCCGGTCGCCGTCACTGCTTGATGATAAGAAGTATGCACTCGACCTGTGCGATGGTGAATCATCTTAGGCAGCTTGTCTGTATATGTGTTTTTGAGTTTGGTTAAGCCTCGGTATTCCATAATTTTCTTCGGGAGTTCGTATTCAAGCGCGAGCTCTTGGAGCACTTCTTCGGATGTAGATGGCGCACCCTTGGGGGTTTTCTTTACTACGGGCAAACTCATTTTTTCAAATAAAATATGTTGTAATTGTTTCGTTGAACCCAAGTTGAACGATTCCCCCGCTAATTCATGAACCTCTTTTTCGAGGTCCATAATACGCACAGCGATGGTTTGGCTCTGTTGACTTAATAATTGGCTGTCAATAAGTACGCCGTTTTGTTCCATTTTTGCTAGTACGGACGACAGGGGTACTTCGATGTCATTCAAGACACTTAGCAATTCGCCTTTGTCTTCAAGTAATAGTTGCAGTGCCTCGTGCAATCGAAGTGTTACATCGGCATCTTCGGCTGCATAGGGAGCGGCTTGTTCCAATGCAATTTGATTAAATGTAATTTGTTTTGCACCCTTACCAGCAATGTCCTCGAAATGAATTGTATTGTGACCCAGATATTTTAGTGACAAGCTATCCATATTGTGGCGAGTCGCAACACTGTTCAATACGTATGATGCAAGCATAGTGTCAGATAAAATCCCTTGCAGTTTAATGTCATAATTGGCAAGTACGTTTTTGTCATACTTTATATGTTGGCCAATCTTTTTTGCTGACTTGTCCTCTAAAATGGGTTTTAGCTGCGCAAGCACGATATCGCGCTCGAGCTGATCTGGTGCGCCAGGATAATCATGTGCGACTGGAATATAGCATGCATCGTTTTCGCTGATAGAAAACGACAACCCAACTAACTCAGCTTGCATATAGTCAACACTAGTCGTTTCAGTATCAACGGCGTAGTAGGTTGCAGCTTGAATTTTAGCAATCCACTGGTCTAATTGTTGTTGTGTTAAAACCAGTTCATATTTCGATTTATTAAATATTTGCGAGCTAGAAAGCTCATTATCTGCATTATCGTCTGCAGATGTATTACCATCGGTGGTTAGTGGTTTACTAACGCTACTTATCTTGCTGTCATCACCATCACTGACTTCAACTAACCAGCGCTTAAACTCGTATTCAGCAAAAAGAGTCCGTAATTCAGGCTTGTCCATTTCACCCATGTTCAGCGTAGTTGGCTCATACTCTAACTTTAAACCACATTCGATTGTGGCTAATTGATATGACAACATAGCTTGTTCTTCGTATTGAGCTATTTTAGCGCCCATTGTTTTTGCGCCACGAAATTCCAAGGTCGCAATTTTGTCCAAGTTTGCATAAATATCTTTTACGCCGCCAATACCATTAAGCATCGCTACAGCGCTTTTATCGCCAACACCAGGGATCCCTGGTATGTTGTCTACTTTGTCGCCTTTCATTGCTAAGTAATCAATAATCAATTCGGCAGGCACACCAAACTTTTCTACCACGCCATCTATATCCATGGTTAGATTTGTCATGGTATTGATAAGAGTCACATGCTTGTCGACGAGTTGCGCCATGTCTTTGTCGCCGGTGCTAATAACGCATTCTATTCCTTGCGCAGATGCTTGGCGAGCGAGCGTTCCGATAACGTCGTCTGCTTCAACACCCTCCTCTACGATTATAGGGAACCCCATCGCTTTGATAATTTTATGCAAAGGTTTGATTTGCGAGCGAAGCTCATCGGGCATCGGAGGACGGTTGGCTTTATACTCTTTATAAATATCATCACGAAAGGTCTTACCTTTTGCGTCAAAAATAACAGCAATATGGCTTGGCTTATAAGTCGCCATTAAACTACGCAGCATATTTACCACACCATAAATGGCGCCAGTATCTTGGCCTTTCGAATTAGTAAGAGGAGGTAACCCGTGAAATGCTCTGAATAAATAAGAGGAGCCGTCAACTAGGACTAATGGGCTTGTTGATTGTTTTTCCATCATTTGCTCATGTTAATACTTTATAGAGTGAAGAATGCCATATTTATTGACGTGTAGCCACAAAATGCTTTATTAAAAGCTGTGGATAACTCTGTGGCTAAAATGTGACGAACAAGATCGCAACTACGTTTAATTTTCATAAAAACGCATTCCGAGTAGGGATATTGATGCAATAATGGCTGAGGAAAACAGACTATTATTATTATTATTTATTCCCTTATTCCTGCTTTTTTTCGTTACTCTTTGCCTATGGAAAGCTCGATTACTCGAGAAAAGCATGAGAGAAGTAACCCTTAAAATTTAGCATAAATTTACGTATTTCCCAGTTTTATTTTCAACTATTTTATTTGTTCAACAGGAACAACAAGTTAGTAAAAAAATGATTTTTGGCTTATCCAAATTAGTATTATTGTGAATATACCAGCGCGATTATTCAGATTTTGGAGAAATAAATTGGATCTTAGTCCGATTCAATTTACCATCGCGTACAGAGTGCGCCGTTTACGCGCTTATATAGTGATTTAAGCTGCTAACATTCTTATCCAATTGGGCGGCTAAAAATACAGCATTATAAGACCTCTAATTACCTTGAAATGACTTATGCCCATCAAGTTATTAGAGTGTTGCCTTGTAATAAGCTAATAATAACAATAAAGGCATAGTCTAAATGCAATACCGCGCCATCATTCGTATTTTAGGACTACTCGTTGCTCTGTTCAGTGTAACGATGATCCCACCTGCGTTTATTTCTCTCATTTACGGAGACGGAAGTGGCCTGGCATTCGTATTGGCATTTGTACTTTCTGTTCTTACCGGTCTTGCGATTTGGTATCCTAACCGCCGTTCCCGAGCAGATTTACGAGCAAAGGAAGGCTTCCTAATTGTGGTTTTGTTTTGGACTGTACTGGCGTCGTTTGGTGCGTTGCCATTCGCTTTGCTAGAACAGCCTCAGATGTCAATTACGGACGCAATGTTCGAAGCATTTTCAGGACTAACCACTACAGGCGCGACGGTTATAGAAGGTATCGAGTATTTACCTAAGGCTGTTCAATTCTACCGACAGCAGCTGCAATGGTTGGGAGGCATGGGTATTATTGTCTTGGCGGTCGCCATTTTGCCAATCTTAGGGGTTGGTGGTATGCAGTTATATCGAGCGGAAACCCCTGGTCCAGTAAAAGATTCCAAAATGACACCGCGTATTGCCGATACAGCGAAGCATCTATGGTATATTTATTTTTCACTTACCGTCGCCTGTGCCGGTGCTTATTGGGTAGCAGGAATGAATCTGTTTGACGCGGTTTGTCATGCATTCTCAACAATCGCAATAGGTGGCTTCTCGACCTATGATGCGAGTCTGGGTTATTTTAATAGCGTTGCTGTCAATATTGTATGCGTTATTTTCCTGTGGATAGCAGCGCTCAATTTTTCACTTCATTATGCCGCTGTTTCGGGTCGCAACATTCGAAATTATTTCAAAGATCCAGAGTGCAAAGCGTTTTTTACCATACAACTTAGTTTAGTTACCTTATGCTTCTTGGCACTGGTTTATCATTCTGTATATGAAACTGCGGAAATGGCCCTCGACCAAGCTTTAATCCAAGCCGTATCAATTAGCACTACGGCAGGTTTTGCCACAACCGACTTTTCTACTTGGCCGGCGTTTCTTCCTATTGTATTAATATTCTCTAGCTTCATTGGTGGTTGTGCCGGGTCTACTGGTGGCGGTCTCAAAGTTATTCGTATTCTGTTGCTGTTTTTACAAGGAAAGCGTGAAGTTGACCGACTTATTCACCCCAAAGCAGTTTACGCAGTTAAGTTAGGTGACAGAGCTATGCCAGAGCGAGTCGTAGAAGCCGTGTGGGGGTTTTTCTCGGCCTATGCTGTTGTGTTTGTTGTAATAATGATTGCGTTAATTGCGACCGGTATGGATGACATAACCGCATTCTCAGCGACCGCAGCAACGCTCAATAACTTAGGTCCGGGTCTGGGAGGAGTCGCAGGTACATATGCTGATGTCACTAATGCTGGGAAGTGGCTGTTGGTTCTCGCCATGTTGTTTGGGCGCTTGGAAATATTTTCGCTGTTGGTATTGTTCTCCCCAACATTCTGGCGCAGTTAATTATGCCTAAATGTTCTGCTATTCAAATTTAGCTCCCTTGCATTAACCGCTATGTGTCAACTGCCTTTTGTTAGCCAAAGAAAAGCGCACTTGGTTGGAATAATTTTTCTACATCCCAAATGAATTTCTTGTCGACTAAAAATAGAATAACGTGATCGTTTGCATTAATGACAGTGTCACTATGAGCAATGATAACTTCATCTTCGCGCACAATTGCACCGATGGTGGTACCAGGAGGAAGCTTAATATTTTGAATTTGCTTACCGACAACTTTAGACGTACTTTCATCACCATGCGCAATAGCCTCAATTGCTTCGGCAGCGCCGCGTCGTAAAGAATACACATTCACAATATCACCGCGACGAATGTGTGTTAATAGTGCCGAAATGGTGGCTTGTTGAGGCGAAAATGCAATATCAATTTCACCACCTTGTACCAAGTCAACATAGGCACTGCGTTGTATCAGCACCATCGCTTTTGCAGCACCCATGCGTTTAGCAAGCATGGCTGACATAATATTTGCTTCGTCGTCATTGGTGACCGCAATAAAAGCATCAACTTGTTCTACGTTTTCCTCGCTGAGTAAACTCGCATCCGAAGCGTCACCATGAAACACGATGGTTTTGCTTAGCATAGTGGAGAGCTCTTTAGCGCGCTGCGCATTGAATTCAATCAACTTAACATTATGTTTGTTTTCAAGACGCTTGGCTAAACCTGCACCAATCAGTCCGCCTCCTGCAATCATAATGCGTTTGTAGCTATTTTCTAACTTTTGCAGTTCACTCATTACCGCACGAATATGCTTAGTATCTGCAATAAAAAACACTTCATCATCAGCTTCAATAACAGTGGAGCCCAGCGGGCGAATAGATTTACCACGACGGTAAATCGCTGCCACTCGCGTATCTACATTCGGCATGTGCTCTTTTAATGCAGAAAGTGCATGGCCAACAAGCAATCCGCCGTAATAGGCTTTTACCGCGACTAAACTAGCTTTGCCCTCAGCAAATTCAACCACCTGCAAAGCACCAGGGTAATCGATAAGACGTTTTATTGCCTGTGTAACAAGTTGCTCTGGCGCAATCAAGTGATCGATAGGAATGTCTTTCTGTTTGAATAGCTGCTCTTGATAGATTATATATTGTTCTGAGCGAATTCGAGCAATTTTGGTTGGGGTTTTAAATAGACTAAACGCAACTTGGCAAGCCATCATGTTGCTTTCATCACTGTTGGTGACCGCAATTAACATGTCGGCATCGGCTGCGCCCGCTTTTTTGAGCACATCGGGATGAGAGCCCACACCGCACACGACTTGTAAATCGAGTCTGTCTTGCAGGTTTCGCAACGTTTCCATATTTTGATCAATAATGGTAATTTCGTTCTTTTCGCTAACCAAATTCTCAGCTAACGTCCCACCAACTTGGCCTGCGCCGATAATGATGATTTTCATTACGTTATTTCCTAACCCCTGATTGACTCGAGCATGGCAACCTTAAGTTCCCATGCTTAGAGCTTAAGTCAGCAAGACTTTAGCAGTCTTGCATAGTAGAAACCATCCATTTGTGCTTGACCGGGTAATATTTGAAGACCGGGGCATTCAGCGGTGTCATTTTCATGTATAGGTAACAGAGTTGCGTCAAATTGTGTTGCTAAAAACGCTGCAATTTGACACTCGTTTTCTTGTTTTAATATAGAGCACGTAGCGTAAAGTAGAACTCCACCGGGTTTTACCCTTTGCCAAATCTGCGCCAAAATACGTTTTTGTAATGCCACTGTATTGACAATGTCTGAGGCTTTTCTCAACCAGCGAATATCGGGGTGGCGACGAATAACACCGGTAGCAGAGCAAGGAGCGTCGAGTAATATACGGTCATATTGTTTGTCATTCAAAACACGAGATAATACTTCTTCGCTTTCAGCGTCGACTACATATAAATTGAGTCTGTCGCCAAAAGCAACGTCATGCCCTAAGCGTTGCATATTTTCGTCTATACGTTCAAGCCGTTGCCCGTCGTTATCGATTGCATCTAGGCTGCCAAGTTGAGGTTGGCTCTCCAATATATGAGCCGTTTTTCCACCTGGCGCAGCGCAACAATCCAACACGTCATCACCGGGTTCTACATCTAATAATTCAGCGGCAAGTTGCGCAGCTAGATCTTGCACTGAAAATAAGCCCTCTGCAAAACCAGGCAGCATTGTAATGTCGGTGCGCTTGCTAAGTTTAATTGCACTCTGGGTTTCTACATTTAAAAAGCTAAGTGGTATTGAGTCAGTCTCAACTTCCTCAAACACAACACCTTGAGCATCTAATTGAGCTGTGTAATTTAAGCGACTCGTTTTTAGCGCATTAACCCGCAACCAAAGTGGCGGACGAGCATTAATTTGCTCAGCGATTTCTTGCACTTGTTCGGGATAATGTTGCAGTAATTGTTTATGCAGCCATTTAGGCAGGCCAACTTTAATATGCGGGACATCAATTTCTTTCTCATATAACGCCTCGCGTTGAAAACTGCGTAAATTTGCATTTACCAAACCCTTCAAACGATGTTGCCCTATTGCAGCACAAGCTTCTACGGTTTCAGATACCGCAGCATGTTCAGAAGTGCGCGTAAACACCAATTGATAAAAGCCCAGCATGATTAAATGTTCAACTATTTTTTGTTCGCCTTTGAGCGGCTTAGTGAG
>Ga0307492_10000887_pt1 | contig 12541 bp, 12 predicted proteins | sample SI3LmetaG_FD_202365 | JGI IMG/M metagenome (GOLD analysis project Ga0307492, IMG submission 202365) | Sea-ice brine microbial communities from Beaufort Sea near Barrow, Alaska, United States - SI3L | ecosystem: Environmental > Aquatic > Marine > Coastal | place: USA: Alaska | collected 2017-05-06
GTTAAAGGTAGGAGGTACTGCTGAAGATGTGCAATTGACCGAAAAGATAATAAACAAAGCGATCGATGTTTTATATATGCCCAATCAAAAGCGCTTTGTATATCAAAAGCATAAAAATTTCACCAATAAAGTTAATTACATTCGTTGGACCCAGGCATGGGTTTATTACTCGTTTGCTTACTTTAATAAATTTAGTGATCAACAAAATAACAAAGGTAATAAAGTGGCGGAGCCAAAAGTAGCGCAGCAAGAAACAGCAGAACAACAAACAAAGGAGCTAGGAAGCTAAATGTCCAGAATAGAATTTTTAGGCGCGCCAATGGACTCATTGTCAATGAGCGACAGTGTTGCTCTTATAGAAGATAAACTGATAAAAGGTGAATTTCTGCAACATGTTGTGGTTAATGTTGCCAAGTTGGTACACATGCAAACCGACAACGTTTTAGCTGATTCGGTTAAAGCCTGCGATATGATCAATATTGATGGTATGGGGGTGGTGTTAGGGGCGCGCTTTTGTGGCTATCAGGTAGCTGAACGTGTCGCTGGTGTAGACTTGTTTCATGAATTATTAGCCATGAGCGCTAAACGCGATTTCCCGGTATTTTTATTAGGGGCAAAAGAAGACGTTGTCGCTAAAACCGCTGAAAAAGTTCAGGCATTATATCCGCAGTTAACCTTAGCTGGCTTTCATCATGGTTACTTTTGGGATGATGAAGAAGCGATTGTACAAATGATCAAAGACTCGGGGGCCAAATTACTTTTTGTTGCGATCACTTCCCCCAAAAAAGAAAATTTCATCAATAAATGGCAAGACAAGCTTGGTGTTGATTTTGTGATGGGTGTTGGTGGTACGTTTGACGTAGTTGCCGGACAAGTGAAGCGCGCACCCGTATGGATGCAAAAATACGGTTTAGAGTGGTTTTATCGCATTGTGCAAGAACCCGGCAGAATGTGGAAACGTTATTTAGTGACCAATAGCCAGTTTGCTTGGTTGTTGATTAAAGAGCGTTTTATTACAAAGAAGTAGTTTTTGAATTTATGCATATTAGTTGAATTAATGAAGGGAATAAGATGAAAATCGGTATTATCGTGGGCACCAGGCCCGAAATAATTAAAATGGCGCCAGTGATCCGTGAATGTGAAAAGCGTGGTATCCCATATTTTATTATTCACTCCAATCAACATTACTCCGTTGAAATGGACAGTATCTTCTTTAAAGAGTTAGACCTGCCAGCACCACATTATAACCTAGGCGTTGGCTCTGGTTTACACAGTAACCAAACTGGTAACATTTTAATCAAAATGGAACCGATACTGTTAGATGAAAAACCTGATGTTGTGCTGGTGCAGGGGGATACCAATACGGTTTTGGCTGGCGCGTTGGCAGCCTCGAAGCTTGATATTAAGGTAGGGCATATCGAAGCCGGTTTGCGTAGTTATGACCGCACTATGCCCGAAGAAACCAATCGTATTTTAACCGACCATATGAGCGAATATTTGTTTGCGGTGGGTCCTAACCAGCAAGCTATTTTGGCTAAAGAAGGTTTACCAGCAAATAGAATTTATACGGTGGGGAATACGGTTTCAGACTCGTTGTTTCAACATTTAGCCTTGTCAGCAGATACCAGTACCATATTAGATGAATTGGCAGTTGAGGCGGGCAAGTACTTTTTGGTGACAGCCCATAGAGCATCCAATGTGGACATTCCAGCTAATTTATTAGAGCTGCTAGCCTTATTCGATAAGTTGCATGCTAAATACAGTCAAGCGATTGTGTGGCCTATACACCCACGTACTCAGGCTAAATTGAAAGAGTTTAGTATTGACGTGCCGAGCTATTTAAAATTATTACCGCCAATTGGTTATTTGGATTTCATTCAATTACAAAAACATGCCCAGTTAATTTTAACTGACTCGGGTGGTATTCAAGAAGAAGCCTGTTTGTTAGGCGTGCCTTGTATTACCTTACGTGAAAATACAGAGCGACCAGAGTCTATTGAGGTAGGTGCTAATGTATTAGTAGGGCGTAATGCCGATAAAGCCCTTGCTGCTGCCGACAAATGGTTATCAGCAGATAGCTTTACTTGGGCAAACCCCTTTGGCGACGGACATGTAGCCGAATCCATTCTTGATATAATCTTTGCTGATAACAGCACAGCCCTAGAACGGCCTATAGTGCCAAAGAACGAAACGATTGCCGTTGTAGGTATGGGTTACATGGGCTTGCCTATTGCGAGCTTATTAGCACAAGCGGGTTATAGGGTTAGTGGTGTTGATTTAAACCAGGACAAAGTAGAAGCCATTAACCGTGCAGAATGCCCGTTTGACGAAGATGGCTTGCCTGAGTTGATCGACAAAGTGGTGACTCAAGGGTATTTAAAAGCCACAACTATCGTACCTTCAAGCGATACCTATTTGGTTGCAGTACCTACGCCGCATATAGACAGTAAATGTGATCGTAGCTATGTATTTGCCGCTGCCGATGCTATTGCTAAAGTGGCAAAAGATGGGCAAACCGTTATTGTTGAGTCAACTATTTCACCACAAACCAGCCTTGCCGTTGCAGAGCGTTTTGCAGCAGCGGGTTTAAAAATTGACGTAGTACATTGCCCCGAGCGGGCAATTCCTGGCCAAACTTTGCATGAGTTGGTTAATAACGACCGTATTATTGGTGCATCAAGTAACACGGCTCAACAAAAAGTAAAAACAATTTACCAGAGTTTTGTTAAAGGTGAGGTGTTCTTAACCGACTTAACCACAGCAGAATGTATTAAGTTGGTTGAAAACACATCTCGGGATGTGGGTATTGCGTTTGCTAATGAGTTATCCGTGGTATGTGAGGAGTTGGGGGTAGACGTATATGAAGTTATTCGCCTTGCTAATCGCCATCCTCGGGTTAACGTGTTAACACCTGGGCCTGGTGTAGGTGGGCACTGTATTCCAATTGATCCCTGGTTTTTGGTTGAAAATACCAAAGCCGGTGAGTTTGTTCGTTTGGCAAGAGCGATTAATGATCAACGGCCAATTGATATTGCCAACAAAATAATTGAACGAGCGAAAAGCCAAGGACATCAAAAAATTGGCATTTTAGGGGTGGCTTACAAACCAAACGTTGATGATTGTCGAGAAACGCCTGCAGAGCCTTTAGTGCACGCACTACAACAAGCAGGACTTCATGTTAAATATCATGACCCGCTCGTACCAGCCTGGTTGGTTGAGCGTGTTGCTGAGGTTGAAAAGTTACTAGCTTGGGCCGATGTTGCTGTATTGGTTACGGGGCACGATTGTTACCGAGAGCTTAATAGCAATATCGCTATAGTTGATACCTGTGGTTTGTTAAGTTGATATAAGTTTATTACTTCTACCTGAACCCTCACTACGGTGAGGGACTTTTTAAAAACTTTTTTGAACAATTAAGCAGTACACGGCACGGTTTAATAATTATTATTAGCAAAAAGAAGTTGTTGTGGTTTGTTCAAATATATCTCGCCCCGCCCTGTAAAATACTTAACATCATTACGCCCATTATTAGTGTGGCTAACGTGGACTCTTTTGGTTCACATGTTTTACGTTAATACCAATCGCTAAAATCAAGAAAAAATAAACTGTATTAACGGGCAGGTGGAAGTTAAAATCGACCAATGAGTGTAATAATATAGCCGTGCTTGAGCAAAAACACCCTACCTGTATGCCATATAAAGCATTAGCCTGCATTTTTAAGTTCATAAACAGTCTGCTGTATAACATTAATATCACCACCGCAAACACGGTAAAGCCAATTATCCCCTGATTAGCCAATAGCTCTAAATAGTCATTGTGAGCTCTTTTAGACATAGCCGTATTGCCTAATTTGGGCGATTTGTACTGGTGTTGCACGATGGGATAAGTGCCTGCGCCGCTACCAAATAGTGGATAGTCTTTAATGATGGCAACAGCCGTGTAATGCATTACATCACGACCATTGGGCGTAAAACCCTGTTTGGCAAGGCGGTTAGTCAGCGAGTCTGTTATGCCGGTTAAAAATAGTGCTAAAAGCATTATACTTAAGGCCGTGAAGGTGTAAGCGCTTTTTTTAAGCCTACTAAGCCGCTGTTGTTTTTTGCCCCGTTGTTGATACAACACCGCTAAAGCACTAAGCAATACGCTGACGATAAATATGCTATTGCCCCCTCTAGATGAGGTGGTTATCAAGGCACTTATCATAATAAGCATGGCAACCAGGTAGACTGCGTTAATTGATAATACAAAGTTGAGTAGGTGCTGTTGTTTTGTTCGGCCTATATTGTTGTTTAGTGATTTGTTGCTGCGCTGTATATTTTCGTACATCAACGCAAAACCTAGGGGAATAGTCATAGTTAGAAATGATGCATAATGGTTTTGATAACTGAAGCTGCCATGCCCAGCCATTGACCAGTCTGTCGTCCAAGGCGGTATCGACTCAATAAAACTATACGCCCCCTTAGTAGCCACATTAATGACTGAATATAGGGCAATGATGGCTGAGCTGGCAAACAAGACATTGAGTAATTGTAGTATGCGCTGGCGAGTATTCAGTAATAGCAGGCTAAGGATAAAAACAGCCACATAACTGGCGTGTTTTAATGTCTCGGCCAGGCTTACCCCTGGGGCTATGCTCAAGGTATGGGTGGTTTTATCTGCATTAAGCTCGTTCAGGTAAACTGCGTTTTTGAGTACTGCTGGGTTAAGTAGTTCTAACAGAACCAGGGGGAGTGGTAGACTTTGTAACAGGCCATATACTAGCCAAGCACTTAGCAGCAATAAAGGCGTTTTTACCGGCCTTAAGCCCGCAAAGGGGCGCTGTGGCGAGTAACTGTTTTTAAGGCAATATACGGCTAATAATATAAAAAAGCTCATGGCAAAAAACAGGTATTGCCATAGTCTTTCACCACCATGCGGCCAGGGCAGTAAATATACCAGCAGCAGTAATACCACAAACAGGCTATTATTTTTTTTGGCTGGCTGTTCAAGACTATTCATGCCCAGCCTCTGTATCTATGGCCTGTGCAGCCAGCTCTTTTTTGTATTCATTCTTGTACTTTTTTAGGCGGTTTTTATGCCATTGTTGGCTGAGTAGCGGCGTCAACTGGTCTAATTTATTAAATTGTTTAGCAGCATCTAAGGTTAAAAGTGCATGGGTGTAGTATTTTAAAGCATGTTTAATAATATCTGCCGCTTGTTCAAGGCCAGTCGGCGTCTGGCTAATATTCTGCCAATGTTTCAAAATCAGTGGTATCACAATTTTTTGTGTTTCATCCTCATAAGGGCCCAACAACATGGATTGGTTGAGTGCTTGTAAGGTCAGTTTAGCTTGGTAGTTGTTATTGCTATAAAACAACGCAAGTTTCGCCCAGGCATAGTCCCAGGTGGGTTGTTGCTGTATGGCTTTTTTATAGTTAAGTTCGGCTAAGTCAAAATAGTCTTGTTGTTGATTATTAGGTTTATCATCTGTTTCGCCCCCGTGTTCAGCTATCAACTGATACAAGCCTGCCAGTAACAAATAGCTATTGGCGTCAGCTGGATTAAATGCCAAGGATTGCTCAAGCCTGGGGAGTAAACTTGTGGCAAGCGTTTGATCAAACTCTGCGGGTTTATGTTGCCACTGAGTGAGCAGTTTTGCAGGTCTTACAGTGATAAGTGCAGACCAAGACCATAACGCTGCCCAAAGCGTCAACGCTAGGCACAGTATGCCAGCTGAGATAGCTAAAAACTTGGATCCCTTATTGTTGAGTGTGTTTTTGGCGTGTGTCGTGTGCATCGCAGCTATGAACCAGGCTAGTAAAACGCATTGCTTTGGCTAAACGCTTTTGGCATGTCGTTAACCAAGGTAGTGGCTTGTTGATCACCCACAAGGCTTTTTGCGTGTTCAAAACCCGCTAACAAATCCGGTGCACGGCCTTTTAGATTATGGCAGTCAGATGCAATCACACTCACTTGTTCTGCTAATAATAATTCTTCAGCCATTTGCTGAACATCTGCACCAAATTTTCCGGTTAAGCTGCTCGCGGTGATCTGCAGGGGGCAGCCCAAATCGATAAACACTTGTAATTTCTCCCGATGATGCAAAAAGGTGCTGTTACGTTCGGGGTGTACAATAATGGGCAGGCAGCTTTTGGCTAACAACCAGTGTACTAAGTTGTCGCTGCCATAGGGAATGTCTAAACGTGGGAATTCTAATAAAAAGGTCTTGAGGCCTTCGTGCTCCCCTAGCCAAGGTACGTCATTAGTACTTACCAATGCCATTATTTCTGGGCCAATACGCAGCTCAGCACCTAACAAGAGTTTTATCGGCAAATTCACGCCGTTCACTTTGTCTCTAAACACTGTAAAACGTTGTTCAATGGCTTGTTTAGTATTATCAAAGCGCCCCTGATGAATATGCGGTGTTAATACCTGTGTGGTCACCCCGCCGTCAATCGCCATACGTAACATGTCTAGTGATTCATCTAAGCTGCGGGCCCCATCGTCAATACCGGGTAATATATGGCTGTGAATGTCGATCATATTGAGAGCAGACGTAAGCAGAGTGGGGCTGAAAAGGCAGCATGGAGCAGAGACGGGCAGTTGAAAGCAGATAAGGGCAGAGAAGGGCAGCGGAAAGCAGATAAGGGCAGAGAAGGGCAGTTGAAAGCAGATAAGGGCAGAGAAGGGCAGTTGAAAGCAGATAAGGGCAGATAAGGGCAGCGGAAAGCAGATAAGGGCAGAGAAGGGCAGCGGAAAGCAGAGGAAAGCAGAGAAGGGCGGATAAGAGCAGACTTAGGCAGAGAAAGGCTGCGCGAAGTTGCTGGTTTTCCTGCGATATATTGCTTTATTCTGGTCATCCTGTTCACTACTTTACTCTTCATTCTGTTTCTGCTCCATTGTGCTTCATTCTATTCTGCTTCAATCTGCGGGACGCTACCCTTATCTGCCTTTTAATTTCTTTATTAAACCTTTCAACATTAGCGATATTTCGCAACATTCCTTAATCCAAGAGTCTCCGATGTCTTTAGGAATATAACCAATTTCAATGCCAATATCGATTTGAGTTCGTAGTTCAGCAATAGACCCTTTAGCATACTCAATGAACCGACATTTATCGGGATCAGTTCCACGTTCTAAGCCTTCTGCTATATTACTCGGAACAGACAAAGCCGAACGAGTAATTTGATCTTTAAAGCCAAAATCACGCAATTCGGCCACTTCTCTATACACCAAAATAGCTAAACCCCGACTACGCTTCCAAACATCCATGTTTACAAACTGCATGACTATAATCTCCAATCAAAATAAACTATTTAAATAGTAGAACAAGCCACAAAAAACTTCATCTACTCTATGCTGTTCCATTCTGTACTAATCTGCTTTATTCCGCCCTATACTGCCCTTATCTGCCCCATTCTGCCCCATTCTGCACTTTCGTAGCATCTCTCATCTAGCATCTAAGCTTTCGCTTCGGTGCCATAATATTCACCCGAATAATAGTGGTCGCCGTAGTAGCTCATTTTGTGTGGCTCGGCTACGGTTAATACGGCACCAATGACGTTGGCATTTAATGTTTGCAAGCGCGTCACCGCCTCTTTTGATGTTTTGATTTTGGTGCTTTCGGCTTTAACGGTAAAAACAACCCCATCAACTTTATTGGCCAAAACACAGGAATCACTTACCGGCAGTGTGGGGGGCCCATCGAGTACAATGTAATCAAAATGGTTTTTAAGGGAAGCCAGCACCTTGTCGAATTTCTGTGATGACAAAAGCTCCAAAGGATTACGGGGCACTGTGCCACAGGCAATAATGCTTAATTGACCATTAATATCGGTTTGAAAGCTAGAAGTGTCAGGGCCTACTTTACCCAGCACTAGATCAGTTAAACCAAGCTTGTTTTGTAATTGTAAATTTTTAGCGATACTGGGTTTACGTAAATCCACTTCTAACAACAAGGTTTTACCCAACTGGCTGTAGGCAGCGGCTAAGTTTAAGGCTAAGGTAGATTTACCCTCAGCACCGGTTGCCGAGGTGACCAGTATAGATTTTGGTGGCTTGTCAATATTTGAAAACAATAGGCCGGTGCGTATGGTATTAATGCTTTCTGCAAAGGGAGTGCGGGAGTCGTCCAAATATTGCTTTTCTGGAATTACGTCGCCCTTGCGTTTTTTGACGACAGGTGTAATACCCAGTGCGGGCAGTTTTAGTTTTTCTTCAATGGCATCGGGCGTGTTAAAGGTATTGTCTAGGGCTTCTCGTAAAAAGGCCAATACCACACCCAAAAATGCCCCAAATACGCCCGCCAGCATAATGATTAACTTAATATTAGGCTTGAACGGGGACTGGGGCACAGTGGCGCGATCAATAATTTGCACGTTAGAGGCGGTGAATTCGCTCTTTACATTGGCTTCCATTAAGCGCGACTGGAACGATTCATACACTCGGCGGTTGTTTTCAACCTTGCGCTCTAAACTCACCAGAGCAAAATTATCACCTTGTAACGATTGAATGCCGCTGGTATTTTTCGCGATTAAATCGTTAATGTTTTTCACCTGTACCTTAGCTAAGCGGTAGTCTCGTTCAATATTTTGTACCACTTTATTCACTTCGGTTTTTAAGGCATTTTGTGCGCTGTTCAATTCTGAGCGGGCAGCTACCATTTTAGGGTGTTTATCGCCATAACGTTCTTCAAGTTCGTTTACCCGTTGCGACAGTCTGGCTTGTTCTTTTACCATGTCGCTGGCGGTTTTGTTTTGCAGCACAGGGCCAATGGAATACAAACTTTTTGAGTCAGCCTTAACGTTCTGTATGGTCAAATATTGCTCTTCTGCCAGACTTAATTGGGTTTGGGCTCTTATTAGTTCGCTATTCAGGCTTTGCAACTGGGTATTGGCCGTACGTTGCTGTTGCGCGGTGTCAACCATGCCCTGTTGACTACGAAACGCACTTAATTCATTTTCAGAGTTTTGTAACTGAGTTTTGAGTTGGGCATATTGCTCGCCCAACCAGCTCTGGGTGTTTTTGACTTCATCAAGCCGTGATTCAAGGCCAAATTGTATATAGGCCTCAGACAGGGCGTTAATGATTTCGGCGGCTTGCTGAGGGTCGTCAGAGGTATAGCTAATATTGATGATTTGGCTTTGTTTACCGCCGCTGACTTCAATACCAGCCTGTATACCCGAGGCCAACATTAAGCGGATGTCTGCATTTGTCTGGGCGGCTGGTTTCGCCTTTTTTTCGCCATTACCCAGTAGGGCGCTTAGCTCTGTTTTAATCGTATCGACAAAGCCTGGCTCTTTAGCCGGCAAACTGGCTTGCTCCGCTTTGTACTTCTCGACTAAATTGAGTTTGTCGACCACCGTTTCGGCGAGGTTACGAGACTGAATAATTTCGTATTGGGTTTCGTAATACAAAAATACTAAGGCAGAGGCAATATATTGCTCATTGCGATCGGCGTTAGGTTGTTGTGGATCGGCCATGATTTTTGAGGTTGCACGATAAATGGGCACGGCGGAAGAAGCAATCAGCCCACCAATAATTAAACAGCACAGCGTAACGGAGATAATGCCCCATTTAGCCTGTTTAATGGTGCGCCAGTATTGGGATAAATCGATTACTTCTTCTTTATTAAAAGTTTGCTGTGACATGAGTCCCTGACCTGCTTGGGAATTTGTAGCGGTAGTATTATTAACAACGGCATTCATTATTTTACTTCCCTAAAAAAAACTTTCGCTAACGGTGATCACATCACCTGGTTTGACGGCATTGTTTAATGCTGCTGCAGTAACATTACGTGTTGTTTGCTCTGCCACTAAGGTAATGGTGCCTTTTGATGCGCGCTCGGTAAAGCCACCTGCTAGGGCAACGGCCTTTTCAATGGTGAGATCTTTGCGGTAGGGGTAGCTGCCTGGTCTTTTTACTTCGCCACTAATATAAAAAGGCCGGTACTCAGTGATGCTCACTGTGACATTGGGTTTTTTTAGATAGCCGTCTAACAACCTGTTGGTTAGCTCTTGTTCTAATTCGGTAACGGTTAAACCTTTAGTGATGACCTGTCCCAATAAAGGCATGGAGATAGTGCCATTGGTGCTCACTTTTATTTTGCTAATGCTCATGTCGGGTTCATTGAATACCGTAATGGATATTTCATCATCAGAGGAAAGCCGATAACTGCTAGCGTCGTCAGCGGCTACTGTGCCAAAACTTAGGCCCAGGCTTATCAGCAGGGTGGAAACAATACTGCGTAGTTTCATGGTTATTTCCTTTCTAGTCCTTTATTTAAAATTTGTTTGTTGATGTATTTGCCGCTTTGTTTGGTGTTTATTTTTTGCGCTTTTCTCAGTGTTTAGTTAAGTTGCTAGTCAAATTTGCTTGTTAACGATAATTCCACCGTGTCAGAGGAAAAGTCGTAAATCTCATCGTTAGAGCTACGGGCCAAATAGCCGTAATTCAAATTAATGTCTAACCAGGTACGTAAGCTGTGAGTGATACCCACGGTGATACGTTTGCGTTTGTCTGTTCTGTTTTGGGCAAAGGTTAAATCTGATTTGTCATGTTGGTATTTGGTGTTCAATTGGGTGCGTTCGCTAAGGGCGTGTTCCAAGCTAAATGAATAGCCGGTACTAATAAAACCGCCGATGTCTTGCTCAGCAGATTCGCTGGTTGAGCGCTCAGCACCCATTTTTATGGTGGTGTAGGTATTGGGTTTCCAAATCATGTCTAAAAAATAAGACAGACCATCTATGTCGTTAAACCGCTCGTTTTCATAATCTTTTTTCTGGTAACCGATTTTAAAGGTACCACTGGTGATGGCAGTGGCTTCCCACTCAACACCGGCGAGGTATAGGTTTTCGTCACTTGTGGGAGCGCCAAAGAGTGAGACTTCGACATAATTAATTTTGGCGACACTGGCTTCAAGTAACAGTCTGGTTTTTGGGGCCATACGATAAAAAAATGTGCTCGTAAATTTGTTGCGGTCAAGGTCGCGATAACTTTGCTGATTATTGGTGTAACGTTGCTGATTATGATCCACACCTAACACAAATTGCCCGTTGCTAGCACTGGTGCCATAGTAAAATTTAGCCAGGGCTGATTTACGTGTTAGCTCATTAAACTCTTCACTTAATTGGGTCTGAGCGCTGTTTGAACCGGGCTCTTCGACTTTGTTTTGATAGCCGAGTTTAAATTCTGAATTAATCCGGTAACTATGATCAAATATCGCGCCTAGTTTGAGCTCGTGATCGTTATAGTTGTATTGTGAATTATCATTGTAGACGGCAAAATCACCCTGATAATCAAATACGAATTTGTGTTGCCCGACATTGCTTAAAAATTGTAATTGCGGAGAAAAAATGGCGGATTTATCGGAGATTTCGTCAGCAGTACGAGTGATGTTTGAATCACTCAATACGCTTAAACCTGCGTTTAATAACAACCCTTGTCGCTCTTCAGCGCGCACGGGTGATTGCAACAGCAAACCAACCAACAGCGTGTTGAGACATAAAACCGACATGTTCTTACTACGTAAACTACTCACTACTACGCCCATAATCCTTTAAACCAACCCCACACACCAAAAGAAAACCCTTCTATCAAATCAATGCCTAAGGCAGACTTAATCAAATATAAAACGAGTATGCCAAACAGCACACAAAAAATAATAAACAAACTGAAAAAAAGCGACAGGGTAAATGACGATATGGCCTTTTCACTGCGCGATAAGTCTCTGTGGTTTTTACCCAAAAGAAACACGTAATAAATTCTACTGGGTAAAAAGGGCAGGGCAAAGGTACCGCGAAGGTCTACATTATGCCGGCCCCACTTACGTGATCCAAGAGCCACTTTTAAATGTAGTAGCTGCTCATCAGAAAAACTTTCCGCGACATTTTCAGGCATACGACTGAGTAACTTGCGCACAGCAGGTTCATTTTTAATCTGAGGGTTGTTTGGTACCACTGTTCTAGCTCATTCCGTTACGACTATTTAAACGCGCCTTATTTAAATACATATTATTCAAACACACTTAGCGCGTTTATTTGACTGCCTTATCTTATTGTAAGCGAAAGATAATACCTTAATGCCATGTGTACTGAAATAAAAATAAACAATTGTTTGAATTGTCTCACGGGTGAGATGGTTAAAATAGATGCTAGATGGTAGATACGAGGAAAAGCAAAGAAAGCAGAAAAAGACTAGAGATTGTAGGGTATATGGCGAAAAGTTGTAGATAGTAAACGAGTTTTATCATGGTGTTTTGATAACTATTTCTTGCCAAACCTAATTCATATCGGTTAACAGATCCGGAAGCCAAAAGTATTGTACCTAACCCAGAAGCTTTTCCGTCTTTACAATCATTATGCCATTGAATTGTGTAATTACTCTCTTTAGTAAGAGTTGCAGAATATTCTTTCATAAGCATTTTAAACTTGTGACTTTTTGGGTGGAATGAACCCATTAAGTTTTGTAACCTATTGATATTAATCGTAAATAAACATATTCAAGGGTGGTGGTAATAGTGAAAATAAAAATCTATGACATCCTTTACACTATTATATATTAT
>Ga0307492_10000888_pt1 | contig 12536 bp, 7 predicted proteins | sample SI3LmetaG_FD_202365 | JGI IMG/M metagenome (GOLD analysis project Ga0307492, IMG submission 202365) | Sea-ice brine microbial communities from Beaufort Sea near Barrow, Alaska, United States - SI3L | ecosystem: Environmental > Aquatic > Marine > Coastal | place: USA: Alaska | collected 2017-05-06
GTGCCTTTATAAGCCGATTGGTAAGCAATACCACCGCCCATAATACCCGCACCTAATACCGCAGCCTTATTAACTGCTTTGGTCGCCTGTTTGGTGGCTTTTTTTGCTTTACCTTTAACCACTTGATCAGCCATAAATAAACCAATTTGTGCGGTGGCCGCATCAGTTTTGGCTAATTTAGCAAAACCTGCATTTTCTAAAGCCATGGCGCCTGCACGATCGAGTGTAGCAGCGGCTTCAAGGGTTTTCACCATGACCATAGGTGCAGGATAATGTTTGCCCGCTTTAGCGGCAATCATGCCTTTACACGTACTGAAAGTCATTATGCGTTCAACAGGGCTTAGTTTTAATGCTTCTAATTTTGGTTGACGTTTAGCACGCCAATCTAATTTGCCAGCGATGGCTAATTTAAGCATGTTGATAGCTGATGACCTAAGCTTATCTGGCGCAACAACGGCATCAAGCAAACCAACAGCTAAAGCTGCATCGCCTCGATGAGCCTTACCAGTAGACATCCATTCAACGGCATTGTCAGCGCCGATAATACGAGGAAGACGAACGGTTCCGCCAAAACCAGGCATCAAGCCTAATTTCACTTCGGGTAAACCTATGCTTACTGACGTGTCAGCAATACGGTAATCACACACTAGGGTCATTTCACAACCGCCACCTAGGGCAACACCGTTAATGGCTGCAATAGTAGGTAATTGAATATCTTCAAATGAATCAAACACATCAGAAGATTGTTTAACCCAAGAAACTAATGCTTCTTCAGGCTCATTAAATGAATCTAAAAATTCAGTGATGTCAGCACCAACAATATAACTTGATTTACCTGAGGTGACGATGACCCCTTTGGCATCATTGCAGTTATTGATTGCAGCAACTGCTGAGGTATATTCTTCGAAAGTTGCTTGGTCGAATTTATTTACTGACCCCGGAGCATCGAACTTAAGTTCAACAATGCCGTCTTCGAGTAATTGGGCTGAAAGGCTTTTGCCTTGATATATCATGCTTTGTCTCCTTCACCTATAAGTGGTGTTGATGTATTGATGATTTTTTGATGTAAAAACTGCTTTAATGCCACAGTCTAAGTTGTTAAAATACTAGGCTACCTAATAATAGCTGACTGAGTGTGCCTTGAAAAAAAATGAATAGCAAATTTATTTAAACGCTTGTTTAAATCGGTCGTATCAACCATTTAACCCCTTCTTTTAAATAATAGTTTAGTTTTATATTCATTGAGGTATCACGTAAATTTAAGTCCTAAAAATTTCCCGTAGATGATAAGCATTAGAGGATATATCACCATGAAACTCTCAGAGAAACTCAATAAACCAGAAAATTTATTATTGGCAATGGCATTTATTATGCCATTAGTTTTTTCAGTTTGGATGGTATTATTAAATAACTTTGTAATTGAGAAAGCCTCTTTTACTGGCGTTGAAATAGGTATTTTACAAAGCTTAAGAGAGATCCCCGGGTTTTTAGCTTTTACTGTTATCTATGTCTTAATTTTTATCAAAGAGCAACGTCTAGCCATTATTTCACTTGCGCTAACAGCTATAGGTGTTGCGATAACTGGATTTTTCCCACAAGTGCTGGGGTTGTATATCACCACGGTTATCATGTCAATTGGCTTTCATTATTTTGAAACCATCAACCAATCACTGACCCTGCAATGGATTCATAAGGACAACACCGCCCATTTTCTAGGACGCGTATTATCCGTGAAATCGGCAGCATCATTGATAGCCTTTAGTAGTATATGGTTATTGATGGAAAAATTTTCATGGTCATACCAAAATACCTATTTACTCTTTGGTTGCTTGGCTCTCATTTTTACTTTATTACTTGCCTTAGCTTTCACGCATTTTCCTGAAAAAACAGCACAAACTAAAAAACTTATTGTAAGGAAGCGTTATTGGTTATTTTATGCACTCACTTTTTTTAGTGGTGCACGTAGACAAATATTTGTCGTTTTTGCCGGATTTTTGATGGTAGAGAAATTTCATTACAGCGTTGCCCAAATTAGTGCATTATTTTTGATTAACTATATATTTAATTGGTTATTTGCAGCCAAAATCGGAAAAATAATTGGTCAAGTGGGCGAGAGTAATGTGCTTAAATTTGAATATATTGGCCTTATTGCTATCTTTGTATCTTATGGCTTAGTAGAAAACGCCAATATTGCTGCTGCCCTTTATGTTATTGACCACTTGTTTTTTGCTTTAGCTATTGCCATCAAAACCTATTTTCAAAAAATAGCTTTACCTGAAGATATCGCCTCAAGTGCAGGGGTAAGTTTTTCGATTAATCATATCGCAGCGGTAGTTATTCCAGCGCTGCTTGGCATGTTGTGGATTATTAATTCATCCTGGGTATTTTATATCGGTGCGGGGTTTGCGCTATGTTCTTTAGGGTTATCAATGCTGATCCCTAAAAATCCAGCTATTGGTATAGAGCTACGCTCTCAAGAGAATTAATAGAACCGCCCTAACATGCTTGCAGCGAAGCTTTTTCACCAAGTGCCCGCTTTAAATAACCACGGGATTAATGGCTATTAATTATTAGTTAAAAAAGTTAAAAACTCATTACTGGCTAAAGGCTTTGCATAATAATAACCTTGCACTTCATCACAACCTAATTCAATTAACCGCTCTTGCTGCTCAATTTTTTCAATGCCTTCGGCGATAACTTTTAAATTCATTTGTTTACCCAGATTGATAATTGTTTCAGCAAGTAAAGACTTACCTTCTTGATTAATATCGGTGACGAATGACCGATCAACTTTTAATCGATTTAAAGGTAGTTTTTGTAAATAGCTTAAAGAAGAATAGCCCGTACCAAAATCATCAAGGGCAATGCTTATTCCTTGTTCTTTAAGTTGACCTAAAGAGTCAATAACAATTTGAGGATCGTCCATCAATATATTTTCGGTAATTTCTAATTCAAGTTTACTTGGCTCTACCTGATGTAATCGAGTTGCTTTAATAATTCTGTCAACAAAATCACCACGCCTAAATTGTGGGATAGACACATTAACAGAAATACTTACGTCGCCAAACCCCTGCACTTCAAGCTCGTTAATTTGTAAGCACGCCTGATTGATAACCCAGTCACCTATTTCAATAATTAAACCCGAATATTCTGCTAAAGGAATAAAGACCGCCGGTGAAATGAACTTACCGTCCGCGGTGCGCCAACGCAATAAGGCCTCGGCACCAGTCACGTTACCCGTAACTAGATTCAGTTGCGGTTGATACCAGAGTTCAAGGCGGTTTTCAGAAAAATCTATTCTTAACTGACGAATCATTCCTAAACGCCATAACGTTTCATCTTCCATTTCTTGACGGTAATATATAAAGTGCTCACCGAGGGGTTTTTTCGCCAAATTAAGGGCTATATTGATTTGATTTAATACGTCAACACCCCCTGTTCCGGCGTGTTCTTTTGTACATAAACCAAGGCAAACATTAGTGAATAACTTTTGTTCACCTACCTCAAAGGGCAGATAAAATAAAGAAACAATCTTACTAGGATTGATATATTCACTGGGGCCAATAATACCAAAAACATCACCCCCAATACGTGCCAACTGGCAATCATCATTCAATTGGCTCAAACGTTTGGCTACAGAAACCAATAATTGATTGCCAATTTCTTGCCCTAAGCCATCATTAATATCACTAAAATGATTAAGATCAATCAGTGCCGCAACGGTATTATCACTTCCATCTCGTGAAAATTCATCGAGAAAATCAACAAATTCCGAACGATTAGGTAAATCGGTAAGCCAATCTTTATAAGAGGCATTCCTTAACTTTTGAAATAAGTGAACATGTTCATAACCGATGGCAATATTAGTTAAAAAGACTTCAATTAATTGTTTATCGGTCGCTGATAATACTGACTTGATTTCAAAATAAAGCACTGCGTGATAATCGCCACTGGTCAAATATAAAACAATATTTTGATCATAAAAGTAATGCTTTTTGTCTTGAAAACACTGAGTGACTTTATGGCTTGCCGGCAAGTTGTTTAAGTGTGCTAATGTTTGATTAACTAGTGTTGAAGAAAAACCAACTTCACCCAGAATGCACAAGCTTTTCTCATCGAAAGCATCAGTTATTTCATATCCTCTTGCACAAAAAACACCGGACAGCAGATTATCACCAAAGAGTGAAATAAATTCGGTTAACACGCCCTGAATGTAATCGTGTAACGAGTGTAATTCTAATAAATGTGAACCAGCAGAAATTATTTTTTCTAAACCTCGACTATTTTCATTAACCCTATTAATTTGTTGATAAGAGCGAATTGCGGCATAAACAGTGGTGATTAATTGACGACGAGTAAGCTCATTGGTGATTTTATAATCGTTGATATCGTAATCTTTAATGACGTTTTCTTCAGGCGCATAATCAGCCTGCCCAGCTATTAGGACGATACGAATATCTTGTCGGGAAAGTTGTTCACGAATATATTTAACAACATTTAACCCTGCATTGTCGGTTTCCATAACGACATTGAGAAGCACTAAGGCTATGTCGGTATTATCTGCGATCACTTGGCAGGCCTCTTGACCCGAACAAGCATGCAAATATTCTAATTTTCGGTCAAGTACGACTAAATCAGCAAGTGCTAACTCAGTGACTGAGTGTATTTTAGGGTCATCATCAACAATAAGAACTTTCCACGTTTCACCGTTGCCCACATCATAATTTACTTGTTTATCACTGTTATCGATAAACAAGAAGTCATCATTAGTAATTTCAGAAATCTGCATATTACCTCCACTAACTAATGTCGACTAGTTAGAACTAATTATTGGATGCATCAACTAGTCTTTAATATAGTTAAATAATAAAAGGCAGTGTCAGGTTATTCAACATTACATTACAATAAAAATTCATCCGTTTATTTATGATAATGTAAAAGGCTGAACTATAAAAAACGTACACAATTAGATTGATATTACATCTTTTATAATGAATTATAGCACTCTTAGCAAAATTAAAAAAAACAATGAGCGTTATTTAACCATGGAAAAATCAGGAAAAGAGACTTCAGTGTTAACTGACAGCAGCAATAAAATAAAAGCTGTTGCAACCGTCATTGTTGCCCCTGAGACTAGTGGTCAAAACAAAAAGAATGGTGCATCGTCTTATCTTCAGTTGTTACATTTAGCCCAAAATTTTGCTTTAGATGTGGCGATGATAGCAGATGACAAAAAAATGCCCATTGAAGATAGAGCACGAAAACGGGAACGACTCTCTCATCTGCGTAAACAAAAAAATATGGAAGATATTATTCAAAAGACACTCGCCTATTGTTCAGAGGGAGATGTGGTCAATCAGACCAATCAAGACTGGTTTAATAGTTTCACCTCTCTGGCAGAAGGTATAAGCAACAACACCATGCAAGATTTATGGGCCAAGATATTAGCTGGTGAAATTTATCAACCGGGTAGCTATTCATTAAAAGCGTTACAAGTATTTCGCAACATGAGTCTTGGTGATGCTAAGCTTTTAGCTAAGGCATGCTCTTTAGCGATCAAAGATCAGAGTCGTAAAAGCCTTCGTCTTATTTCCGGCTGTTATCAAAAGCCAAGCTTGTTCAATATGTTTGATAAAAACCGACAAAAAAACATCTCATTAAGTCCGTTTGGTCTCAATTACTCAGATCTTTTAGCCTTAGCTGAAAATCATTTGCTTTTTATTCAGGAGAGTGAAACAAATTTAATTGAAAAAAATGAGCTATTAAAATTAAATTACAATGGGATAAGTTTTTCCATTGCGGCAAAGAAAGCAAACTGTATTCTTCGCTTTTATAAATTCACCCCCATTGGTATGGAATTGGCCCATCTTATTGGTGATAAGCCTATGACTTCATACCATGAAGCGTTAAAGCAACAGCTTAGTTATCATTTTACGATGAGTTAATAGCAAAATCATAACTAAGTTAATAACTAAGGGTTAAATGCCATCACCATCGGTATGTAAACCACACTCTCGCTGCATGCCAGAGAAACGAGTGTCGCTTTCATCCATACCTAAAGTTAGTGGTTTAGTGCTGTGCACATCGCCTACGGATACATAACCTTGATCCCACAAAGGATGATAAGGCAGCTCATGTTTAGTGAGATATTGATGCACATCTTTATTGCTCCAATCAATAATCGGGTGTATTTTAAAACGACCACGTAAAATACCAACTACTGATAAATTTTGTCGATGACTAGATTGTTGACGTCGTACGCCTGAAAACCAAGTATTGGCATTTAACTCATTTAAACCACGTTCTAGCGGCTCAACTTTATTTAAACGATTATATTGCTTCAATGAAGCTTCGTCTTTTGCCCACTGCTCACCATATTTTGCTCGCTGCCACGCTGCACTTTCTTTAGCGCTATAGACATGTAGATTTAACTTGAGTTTCTCGGTTAACTGATCAATAAATTGATAAGTTTCTGGAAACAAATGTCCGGTATCAGTAATTAACACTGGAATATTACTGTTAATCTGGGTCATCATATGCAGCATAACCGCCGATTGAATACCAAAACTTGATGATAATACAAAATGACTAGGCAAATTTTCCATTGCCCATTCTATTCTCCCTACCGCATTATGGTTTTCCAATAATTCGTTCCACTGTTTAAGCCATGGTTCGGGTAATGACGCAGGAAAACGGCTATTAATTGGCGTTTGGCTCTCAACAATAGTCGAATTAGCTTGTTGTAAATTAATCATGAAAATCCCTAGCGCTTACCTTTATTTCATCAACAATACCAACACGAATAACGAAATCACCAAAGCCTTCATTGTTATCACGTTCCGCTGACCAGCGGGCGACCAAGTGATCAATTTCGACCAATAATGCCTGCTCAGATAAGTTTTCTTGATAAATTTTAGGAATACGGGTACCGGCTTTATTACCCCCTAAATACATATTGTACTTACCAGGTCCTTTACCAATAAGCCCAATTTCAGCTAACAAAGCTCTACCACAACCATTGGGACAACCCGTAACTCGCAAAATAATTGATTCATCACTAACATTATGTTGAGCTAAAATACCTTCAACACTTGTCACTAAACCAGGTAAGTAACGCTCAGCTTCGGCCATAGCTAACGGACAGGTTGGAAAAGCGACACATGCCATTGAGCTTTGACGTTGAACGGATACGGCATCATCAATCAAGCCATAATCACGCGCTATTTGCTCAATGGTTGTTTTGTCTTGCTCACTAACCCCGGCAACAATTAAGTTTTGGTTAGCCGTCATACGAAAGTCTCCATTATGGACTTTCGCAATTTCAGCTACACCTGACTTTAAAGGCTTATTTAAGGTGTCTAATAACCGACCATTTTCAATAAACAGAGTTAAGTGATGCTTACCATCAACACCTTCGACCCAACCAAAACTATCGCCGCGACTGGTAAATTCATAATGGCGACTTTGTTCAAATTTTATTCCTGCTCGTTTTTCAACTTCTGCTTTAAATACCGATATACCGACACGATCTAAGGTGTATTTAGTTTTAGCATTTTTGCGATTAACTCGGTTACCCCAGTCACGTTGAGTGGTAACAACCGCTTCGGCAACATCTAAGGTTTTATCAAGTGGAATATAACCAAAATCATCGGCACGACGCGGATAAGTTAATTTATCACCGTGAGTCATGGCTAAACCACCACCAACAAGTACGTTAAAACCAATTAACTTGCCATTGTCACTGATAGCCACAAAATTTAAGTCGTTAGCATGCACATCAATATCGTTTTTTGGCGGAATAACCACGGTAGTTTTAAATTTACGAGGTAAATAAGTTTCCCCTAAGATGGGCTCAACATCGGTAGTTTCGACTTTGTCTTCGTCTAACCAAATTTCTGCATACGCTCTAGATTTAGGCAGTAGATGCTCACTGATCTTAGTTGCCCATAAATAAGCTTCTTGGTGTAATTCTGACTCAATAGGGTTGGACGTACAAAGTACGTTACGGTTAACATCGCCTGCGGTAGCAATTGAGTCGATACCTATATCGTTTAACGTGCGGTGCATTAATTTAATATCAGGTTTTAGTACACCATGAAATTGGAATGTTTGTCTGGTGGTTAAGCGAATACTGCCATAAGAGGTATAATCTTGAGCAAATTTATCAATAGCTAACCATTGGTTAGGCGTAATGATACCGCCTGGCATACGTGCACGTAACATGACGTTATGCATGGGCTCTAATTTTTGCTTTTGGCGCTCAGCTCGAATATCACGATCATCTTGTTGGTACATGCCATGAACACGAATCAATTGAGAATTATCCGGAGTAAAACCACCAGTGATACGGTCTTGCAGATCTTCAGCAATAGTCCCTCTTAAAAAGTTACTCTCCGCTTTCATTCGCTCGTTGTCCGCTAGTTTCCCGCTGACCACAAGTTCTACTGCATTTGTTTTTTCAATGGTTGAATTGCTCATTAATACACGTCCTTCTGATAACGTTTACTGGTACGTAAATCTTTTAAATATTGTTCTGCTTGCTCTGTTGTTAACTGACCTTCTTTGGCTATAACATCAGTGAGCGCCTGATGTACATCTTTTGCCATATGATTAGCATCACCACAAATATAGAGGTGTGCACCACGTTCAAGCCAAGCAAACACCTCTGTACTTTGTTCTTTGATCCGATCTTGGACATAAATTTTTTCTTTTTGATCTCGCGAAAAGGCTACATCCATACGTGATAACAAACCTGATTTTAAATAGTTTTGCCATTCCACTTGGTATAAAAAGTCTTGAGTAAAGGTTTGCTCACCAAAAAACATCCAATTATCGCCACTGGCCTCTAACGCTTCACGTTCTTGCATAAAGGCTCTAAAAGGCGCAACACCCGTACCTGGGCCAATCATAATTATTGGTGTATTGTTGTCTTGAGGTAATCTAAAGTTATCATTATGCTCAATAAATACGTTAACTTTGCCACCCTCTTCTAACTGTTGCGTTAAAAAGCTTGAAGCGCCACCAAATCGTGAATCACCCTCACTTTGATAGTTCACTAAACCAACGGTTAAATGTACTTCTTCTTCAACTTCCGCTTGGCTAGAAGCGATAGAATATAAGCGCGGTGTAATTTTACGTATGGCATCAACAAAGTCTTGCGCCAATACTGTACCCGGATAACTTTTTATAATATCAACCACTTGATGATTACCAGCAAACTCACGAGTAGCATTTTTATCTTCGCAGAGATTAACTAACACTGCATTGGCTGAAGTTTTTGCCCAAAACTCAATAAAAGAAGGTGCTGTTTGAGTGATTTCTAACTGCTCTATTAATGCGGTACGTAGTGGTAATATTGTTTCATTGCCTGAGATTTTTACAGTCACCAGATCATCAGCTGATAAAGCTAATGTTGATAATAGCTCATCCACTAACTCGCTACTGTTTTCAAACCATACACCTAAAGCATCTCCTGGCTGATAAGTTAGACCAGAGTCGGTTAAATCAATTTCAACGTGAGCAACATTTTTAGCTGAATCTCTACCGGTAATTTGTTGGCTAACTGAGAGCTCTGCAGTATAAGGATTTTTTTTATCATATTGGCTGCTGGTAACATCAGCAATCGATAAATTAATCACATTAGCCAAGGGCTCAGCACTTTGAATTAATGTCTCTTTAAGCCTGTCTAAAACAGTATTGGTCCAGGTATTAACATCGTCATCATAATCTAGATCACAGTCTATGCGTTCAGTCACTTGTTTTGCGCCTAACGCTTTTAATCGTTCATCAAAATCTTTACCTGTTTGGCAAAAAAACTCATAACTGCTGTCGCCTAAAGCTAAAATGCTATAAGACAAGTGAGGCAGTTTGGGTGCTTTTTTCGAGGTTAAAAACTCATGAAATGCTAACGCATCATCGGGTGGCTCGCCTTCACCATTAGTACTGGCGACAATGAGTAAGTGGTTTTCTGACTTTAAAGATTTAACTTTATAGTCAGCAATGTTTTTTAAATTAACTTTAATGCCTGCCGCACTAGCACTCTGGCTAAGTTGCTTAGCCACACCTTTGGCATTACCCGTTTGCGAGGCAAATAAAATGGTCAGTGTTGGCGCTGCTTGAGCTTGAACTCCATTGTCAGTAGCAAGTTGTGCTACCGGTGAATTTTCACTTTTTGCTGCTAAGTAGCCACTTGCCCAAGCAAGTTGTAAAGGCGAGTAACTGCCAATAGTTTGCTGCAGGGAGGCTAATTGCTTAGCATCTAATACTGCTTGACTAGTATTTCTATTTAAATTTTGTTGTTCTGGCAACATAGCAATCATTTCACTCATTTCAATTAGTGGTAGAGGATAGATCATCAATCTGAAATTTAAAAAGAATAGATAACGATTTTTTATTCCAAAAACGAATAAAGAGCCATTTGCAAAATAATTATTGCTAATATCATGCCTTCTTTTTATCACTCGGCCGATAATGTGAACATCATTTATCCCGAAAAATTTAGATAATAACTCAATTTAAGGTTATTTTAGACAGTCGTTGAGTGACTAATTTTGATGATTTTTCGACCTACCTATTACTTTTTGTAATGTACTAGTCTATTAAGGTTTAATGTAGGAGAAGGAACAGTGAAAAGTGCCCTCCCATTCCAGCTTATGCCGAAATCTGTGTTTATGGCAAGCGGGTAGAGAGTGTACGACTCGTTATCAAACAGCAACCAAAGCCTAGTAACAAGTGTATTGCACTCAAAATAAATCCCTAAAAAAATCCCAGTATGCTTAAACACACTGGGATTTTTTTAATTATTTAATTTAAAAAACTAAGTCACTAACCATTAAGCGATTAGGAATTAAAAGTGAACGGTCGTGCCCAGGTAAACACCATCAAAAGACAAATCAGCATATAGGTCATCTAGGTCATCTAAGTCAAGTTTGACTGAACGGTATCCAAGAGTAACATCTAGGTCTACAACTAAGTTATCTAACACAGCATAACTCACACCAACCTGATAATCATAAATGCCGCTACCATCGTAAGATACCATGTTACCTTCAGCAAAAAAGTTAATGCCAGTAAATGGTAAACCAACAATAACAGAAGCGTAAAGCATAGGAACTACAGCAGCGATGTCAACACTCTCCGAAAATTTAGGGGTGGCATCAACAGTAGAAACATTAATATCCCCGTCAAAATCACGGGCAGTGATACCAATATCAAAGGTGATTAAGTCATTATCAAGAATTTCATAATAAAGCGTGTAATCAATATAGTCCATATTGAAGGTAGTATTTGCACCAGCACCGGTAGGAAAATCTATATCGCCAAAAGAAAAACCATCATCAATTGTGGTAATCCCATCAGTATTTAGGGTTGTTGATGAAATTTTAATATTAGGGATTAAGGGAATTGGATGCTCAAGGGCAATATGAAAACTAGTTTGCTGTTGATCTTCGAAAGTAAAATCTTGAAGCACAACATTACCTTGACCATCATTTTCACCAAAAGTACCGGAAGCAGCTGTATTCCAAACTTGACCACCAATATATAGACCTAAAAGTGTATCGGCTTGAACGTTAGCTGACAACAATGCAGCAACACTAGCTGCAAGTACTAATTTTTTCATGTTTTATCCTTGACTAAGTAAATCATTTAAATCGATTAGAGCAGCATTAGCACGAGATATATAGTTGGCCATGACCAACGAATGATTAGCTAACAAACCAAAACCGCTACCATTTAGAATCATTGGACTCCAAACCGATTGCTGGCTCTCTTCTAATTCACGAATTATTTGCTGAACGCTAACTTTAGCATTTTTCTTCACTAAAACATCATTAAAATCAATTTCTACTGCTTTTAAAAAGTGTAATAGTGCCCAACAGGCACCACGAGCCTCAAAGAACTCATCATCAATTTTCCACCAACTGGTTTTCAATTCGATCAGAGCGCTGCTGTAATTTGACTGCTGCGCTGAACTATCGCCAGCTAAATCATTATTAATTTGTTCACGACCCACACTGGCACTTAATCGTTGAGAATAACTGCCTAAGCGTTTTGATGCTTCATTTAGCCAGTCACGTAAATTATCAGTACGAGCATAAAACTGTGAGGGATTTTGTCGATCGCTTAACGCTGTACGATAGGCATATAACAATTGAATTGCATCAGCGTACTCACCTTCTGCACTAGGCATTGCCCAACTTCGATGATCAATATTAAACAGCGGGTGCGCTTTTTTAAGGTATTGATCTTCTACAGATTGAGATTGAGAGCGACTAAAGTCTTTTCGCATAATAAGACTGAGATCACGTACCATTTCTAACACACCAAATTCCCAAGCAGGAATATTATCTAAAAACACCGCAGGAGGTAAAGCGTCATTGGCTAAGTATCCACCCGGTTTGTTAAGCAGGGTTTGTGAAACTCGGATCAAAGCCGTTGTTGTGGTATAACCGACAACCGGGACAACATTTTCTGCTTGAGCAGCTTTGCTCACCTCAGCACGAATATTTAATTCACTGGGTTCAAAACTCCAATAC
>Ga0307492_10000889_pt1 | contig 12534 bp, 12 predicted proteins | sample SI3LmetaG_FD_202365 | JGI IMG/M metagenome (GOLD analysis project Ga0307492, IMG submission 202365) | Sea-ice brine microbial communities from Beaufort Sea near Barrow, Alaska, United States - SI3L | ecosystem: Environmental > Aquatic > Marine > Coastal | place: USA: Alaska | collected 2017-05-06
CGGCTAGTGCGAACGTATCGTCGTTAGCAATTATTGTTTTACGGCTTTTTACCAGGCCAACCGCCCCTGGGCATGCACCTTGGGTTTCGTGAATCTTGTCGAATCCTAGATCCGCCCCAAAGTTTTTACTTGTTGGTAATTTTAACCTCCAACATTTACTATTTTAACTCGAATTTTATAATTACACAACGTGAGTGAATAATGTTCATTTTGTGTTTGTTTTTATATCAATATATCGCGCAATTAGCGTTTTTCCTGTTTCATCATGCGCTCTTTACTTCTTGCCCAATCCCTATCTTTGATATCAGCACGCTTGTCATGAAGTTTTTTACCCCTGCCAACGCAAAATTCAAGTTTAACCCAGCACTGCTTCCAATACATGGCAGTGGCAATTAGTGATAAGCCATCACGTTGTACCAGCATTGCTAATTTATCGAGCTGTTTACGACTTAATAATAATTTTCTATCACGCACAGGGTCACAAACCACATGGGAAGAGGCTTCGTGTAATGATTGAATTTCAGCACCCAGTAAATACGCTTCACCATCTTTGATAAATACGTAACAGTCAGAAATGTTAACTTTGCCGCTGCGAATACTTTTAACTTCCCAGCCCTGTAAGCTCATACCCGCTTCAAATTTTTCGCCAAGAGTATATTCGTGGCGAGCTTTTTTGTTGAGCGCTATGGTATTGCTATTTGATTTTTTAGATTTTGCCATAATGGCGGCTATTATACGGATAAATAGATGCTTTTATATCTCGATTTACAACTATTTCTCAATTTATTGTAAATATTTGTTGGTTTAATTTTGGTAAACTGCTTTTAATCCTGTTGACTTTAATCTTACTAGTGAGCTTTGGTGATAGCTTTGTTATGATAACCCTAATATTTTCGGAGGATCAATGCCAGTAATTAGTCGTAGTGCCTTAGTAATGCATAGTGTTGAAGAAATGTATCAACTTATTAATGATATTTTAGCTTACCCAAGCTTTATTCCAGATTGTGGCGACAGTAAAATTATCTCGAAAAATGGTAATACCATTACTGCTGCTTTATTAGTTTCTAAAGGTGGGGTGAATAAGTGGTTCACCACACAAAATACGTTAGTCAATAATCAACAAGTTATTTTGAATTTAGTCGATGGCCCTTTCAACAAACTTACCGGAAGTTGGACCCTAAAATCTCTATCAGATGAAGCTTGTAAAATTAGTTTAGATTTAGATTATGAATTTTCGAATAAAATTTTTGATTTAGCTTTTGGTCGAGTCTTCAATCACTTAACAAATAGTATGGTTCAAGCCTTTACTCAAAGAGCTAAAGAGGTGTATGGCAATGTCTGAACAAGCCGATATTATACAAGCAAAGGCTAAGAAAATTAAAGTGGAAGTGGTCTACGGGCTACCTAATAAACAGGCGTTACTTGCGCTTTGGGTTGACGAGGGTACTACTATCGAGCAAGCAGTAACTGAGTCCGCAATTGCCGGGGTGTTTTCTGAAATTGACTTGTCAATTCATAAAGTCGGGATATGGAACCGAGTGGCAAAATTGTCTGATGTGGTACAAGATTTAGATCGTATTGAAATTTATCGGCCATTAATTGCTGACCCCAAAGAGGTAAGAAAACAAAGAGCAGACAAAGCTAAGGAAGAAGGGCGTGCCAATAAAATTACTGGAGGGCGTTTAAAACCTTCGGTATAGCTTAAGTACCTATAGTTTTAACAAGCTGTATCAAAATGGCTTCAGCCACTTTTGATACACAAATTAGAGGGAGAACTGAGACTGCAGTGTTGACATCATCACAGAGCGTAATGCCAGCATCAGTAAATATTACTTTATTATCTGCAAATCTACAGTAGTTACTTTGTCATCGGCAAAGGTAACAATGAAATCTTTTTGGATATTTAAATCTTCATTACGGCCAGATCTAAAGCGATAAACGTAATACCAAGTATCCTCATCAAAAGCATCATTTACTAAAGGGCTACCCAAGATAAACTTGACTTGCTCTTTGGTCATGCCAATTTCCAATTTGTCGATATCTTTTTGCTCAAGGTAATTACCTTGTGGGATATCTATACGGTAAATCCAACTTGAACACCCTGTAATTGACAAGGTTAATACAATAATTAAAACTCGAAACAACATGTTTTACATTCATCCTCTAAAAATTAGGCAGTAATAGTAACGTTGAGCGTTAGAAGACGCCAAGACTTTTTTACTAAATAGGCCTCTATTTGATAAAAAACTAACTGGCAAGCAATTCTTGAGCATTTGCCATGCTAAATTCAGTGATTTTATCACCGGCTAACAATCGCGCAATTTCTTTGACGCGATTTTTTGGATTTAGTTCAGTCATTGTTGTTTCTGTTTGTTTCCCATCAGATAATTTTGCGACAAATAATTGCTGATGACCTTTACTGGCCACTTGAGGTAAATGAGTGACGCAGATCACTTGCGTGTTTTTCGCGAGCTCTTGGAGTTTAGAACCTACCATAGCTGCCGTTGGTCCGCTGATACCGACATCAACTTCATCAAAGATTAATGTTGGCGTAACAAGGTTATTGGCTAATATAACCTGCATAGCTAAACTAATACGCGATAATTCGCCGCCTGAGGCAACTTTGTTCATGGCCTCAAGCGGTTGCCCTTTGTTAATACTGACTAAAAAGTTGACAGTATCTAGCCCGTTGGCAGAGAGCGCTTCTTGTTGTGCTGAGTTATCACTAAGTGCCTGTTGAACCTCAATAAAAAATTGGCCATCAGGCATATTTAATTCATTCATACTTTTGCTGATTAATTTACTTAATTTTTTAGCTGCGTCATTTCTTGATGTCGACAGTATTTGCCCTGCAGTAAGATAATTCTGTTTAGCCTGTTCTATTTCATCATTGACATTAACTAAACGGCTTTCATCAGAGGTTATTGAAGTGAGATCCGCTGTGAGTTGATTGTGAAGTGTCACCATGTTTTCTGGCGACGTATGGTGTTTTTTTGCTAACTTAAGTGCTTGGGAATAACGGCTTTCTATTTCGGCATAGGCTTGGGGGTCTAAATCAAGCATTTCATAATAGTTTTTTAAGTCGGTACTGGCATCTTGAATTTGTAAAAGTGCTTCGTTTAGCACCGCGGCTATGTTGCTTAAGCTATTATCCACTTGGCTTAAGGCGTTTAAGTCGTCACATGTTCGGCTTAAACTATCTGTTATGTTGAACTGCTCATTTTCAGTTAAGTTGTGTATCGAACTTAAGGTTTGGTTGAGTAAATCTTGTGCATTGGAATAGCGTTTAAAATCACTTTCTAAGGTTTCAAACTCACCTTGTTGCAAGGCAAATTCATCAAGTTCTATGACTTGATATTGTAGAAGCTGGTGCTTAGCGTCTCTTGAAATTTTTTCACTTAATAGTTGCTTGTATTCAGCATTTAATTGTTGCCATTTTTGATGGTGGTATTTTACTTCAGCGATGAGATCTTGATGATTGGCATAATTATCAAGTAAGTGGCGTTGTTCCGATGGTTTTACTAGCAGTTGGTGATCATGCTGGCCGTGAATGTTGATTAAAAATCGGGCTATGTCTTTTAACTGCGCTAAGGGAACTTGCCCGCCATTGATATAAGCTTTAGAGCGGCCTTCTGCCGATATGACTCGCCGTAAAATACACTCATCGTCATTAAGTAAATCATGGTTTGATAACCACTTTTTAGCTAATTTGTTGTTTTTGATATCAAAGGTCGCTGCTAGGTCTGCTTTTTTACAATTTGGGCGCACAACGTTAGTTAAGGTTCTTTGCCCTAAACATAGACCAAGTGCACCAATAGCAATAGACTTTCCAGCACCGGTTTCGCCCGTGATAGTTGTCATACCCTTTTGCCAATCGATATCGAGAGAGCGAACAATAGCAAAGTCTTGAATGTTTAATTGTAAAAGCATGGTAACCCCAAAGTAGAATGAGTCACTTATTGTGGATAAATATAAGTCACCCTGAACAAAAAACCAGTTACTGTCAATTTATACAGTAACTGGTTTTTGTGCAAGTTATTTCATCATTTATTGATTAAATATACTTGGGTTTCTTAAATTGAACGTTCAAGTGATAGCTAATAGAGTTTGTTACCCCAATTTAATTTACTTCTTAAGACATTAAAATAATCATGATCTAAAGGGTGTATTAGCCTTAAAGCATATTCACTTTTTTTAATAATTACTTCGTCGCCAGGCATCACAGATAAAATAACATGACCGTCACAACTCACTTGTAAGTTTTCATAATTCTCATTAGCGAGAATGAGCTTTATTTCACTATTACCATCAACCACTATGGGGCGACTCGTCAAGGTATGAGGAAACATAGGGACCAAGGATAACGCATTAAGATTAGGGGTTAAAATAGGCCCACCCGCCGACATTGAATAGGCAGTTGATCCTGTAGGGGTTGAAATAATCAAGCCATCTGAGCGCTGACTAAACATAAAGCAGCCATCAATATAAACTTCAAATTCAATCATATTAGCGACTTTACCGGCATGCAGCACGGCTTCGTTTACCGCGCTGTTTGAACTCTTTAATTTACCGTGGCGATACACTTCTGCTTCAATGATGAATCGTTGCTCAGAACGAGACTCTCCTGATAAAATAGCTTCTAGGGGCTCTATCAATGTATCGGGTGAAAGATCGGTTAAAAAACCTAAATTTCCTCGGTTAACACCGATAACGCCAATATTGTAGCCAGCTAGTACACGCGCCGCGCCCAACATATAACCATCGCCACCAACCACTATCGCTAAATCGGCTTGAGCGCCTATTGCAGTTAACGAGGCAAGGTTGATTTTTTCAACATCGATGGTTTGTGCCACTGAACTTTCAACAAGTACTTGATAGTTGTTATTGTGTAAATGCTGATGTAAAGCTTCAATCGTTGCCTTAGCACCTTCATGATTGGGTTTACCAATTAAGCCGATAGTGTTGTAAAGTTGTTTCATTGCTCATTTTTCTAAAAGTTAATAACAGACGGTGATATTGGCAGTTTCGCTGTATTTAACTCGCTTGTAAAGTTCACTTTTATTAAATGATTTACTTTTCAAGCTTGAATCATGGAAACAAAGCCCCCACAATTATCCTCATTGAAATTAATTTATTACTTTATTACTAAAATGTTTGGAGCTTTTCATGACAAACGAGTCAAAAAATGAGCAGGGTGCAGAGTTAACATCAGAACAAATCGCTGAAGATATCATTAAGCAAGAGCAGGTTGAAGCACCACATGAACATGGTCATCAGGCTATCAGTGCGGAACAAGAAAAAATCAATGGCCTTGAATTAGCGCTTGTAGCGGCACAATCAACGGTAAACGATCAAAAAGATTCTGTTGTTCGTGCAAAAGCTGAAGTTGATAATGTTCGCCGTCGCAGTGCACAAGATGTAGATAAAGCACGTAAATTTGCCCTAGATAAATTTGCCGCTGAATTATTGCCCGTTGTTGATAACCTTGAACGAGCAATTAGCAGTGTTGATAAAGAAGACGAAGGCCAGAAAGGCCTTGCCGAAGGGGTAGAATTGACTTTGCAAAGTATGATGTCTGCTTTAGATAAATTTGGTATTAAAGTCGTTGACCCACAAGATCAGCCATTCAATCCTGAATTACACCAAGCAATGTCAATGCAAGAAATTGAGGGTGTTGCACCTAATACTGTTATAGCGGTAATGCAAAAGGGTTATGAGCTTAATGGTCGCTTAGTTCGCCCGGCAATGGTGATGGTTTCTAAAGCTGCACCTAGTATTGATACTACCGTTTAAATACAAGCTATCTTTGTGCTGTAAAAGCTAAACTTTACTGTTTAGCTTTTTTTTGAGTGTAACTAAAATCAGGGTGTTGTTGGGAATACACAAAACATACATTTTTTTATTTTTTTATTCACAAAGAGTTGAAAAGCTTATTACAGCCCCCATTATTTATTCAACGACAAATCATTCATTATTTAAACGCGACTTATTCATTGGTAAGTCGCCGATTATTAGAAATAGGAGCTCCCAAGATGGGCAAAATTATTGGTATTGACCTAGGAACAACTAACTCATGTGTTGCTGTATTAGAAGGCGGTAAAGCACGTGTAATTGAAAATGCTGAAGGCGATCGTACAACGCCTTCAATCATCGCATATACGGCAGAAGGCGAAACGTTAGTTGGCCAACCGGCTAAGCGACAATCAGTCACCAACCCAACCAACACATTATTTGCTATCAAGCGTTTGATTGGTCGTCGTTTTGAAGACGAAGAAGTGCAACGTGATATTAAGATAATGCCTTTTGGTATTGCTAAAGCTGACAATGGTGATGCTTGGGTTACAGCGCGTGATAAAAACGTTGCACCACCGCAAGTTTCAGCTGAAGTCTTAGCTAAAATGAAAAAAACAGCAGAAGATTTCCTAGGTGAATCGGTTTCTGAAGCGGTAATTACAGTACCTGCTTATTTTAACGATTCACAACGTCAAGCAACTAAAGATGCGGGTCGTATTGCTGGTCTTGATGTTAAGCGTATTATCAACGAGCCGACTGCTGCAGCGCTTGCTTATGGCATGGACAAGCAAGAAGGTGACAAGACTATTGCTGTTTACGATTTAGGTGGTGGTACTTTTGATATCTCAATCATCGAAATTGATGAAATGGATGGTGAGCATACTTTCGAAGTACTAGCGACTAACGGTGATACTCACTTAGGTGGTGAAGATTTTGATAACCGTCTGATTAACTACTTGGTTGCAGAGTTTAAGAAAGATCAAGGTATGGACTTAACTACTGACCCCCTTGCTATGCAACGCTTAAAAGAAGCAGCTGAAAAAGCAAAATGTGAGCTTTCTTCGGCACAACAAACAGATGTTAACTTACCTTACATCACCGCCGATGCAGCGGGTCCTAAACACATGAATATTAAAGTGACTCGCGCCAAGCTTGAATCTTTAGTTGAAGATATGGTTAAAGCAACATTAGAGCCTCTTAAACAGGCACTTAAAGATGCTGACTTATCAACCAGTGGTATCGATGATGTGATTTTAGTCGGTGGTCAAACACGTATGCCATTAGTTCAAAAAATGGTTACTGAATTTTTTGGTAAAGAGCCACGTAAAGATGTTAACCCTGATGAAGCAGTAGCTGCTGGTGCAGCTATTCAAGCGGGTGTTCTTTCTGGTGACGTAACTGACGTATTATTACTTGATGTTACTCCGCTTTCTTTAGGCATCGAAACTATGGGTGGCGTGATGACTAACGTTATCGATAAAAATACCACCATACCTACTAAGCAGTCACAAACTTTCTCAACAGCTGACGATAATCAAGCGGCGGTAACCGTGCATGTAGTACAAGGCGAGCGTAAGCAAGCCAGTGCTAATAAATCACTGGGGCAATTTAATCTTGAAGGTATTGACCCCGCACCACGTGGTACGCCTCAGATTGAAGTAACTTTTGATATTGATGCTGACGGTATTTTGCATGTAACAGCTAAAGATAAAAACACAGGTAAAGAGCAAAAAATCACGATCAAAGCTTCTTCTGGCTTATCAGATGATGAAGTAGAGCAAATGGTACGTGATGCTGAATTAAATGCTGATGAAGATATAAAATTTGAAGCATTAGTTCAAGCACGTAATCAAGCGGATGGTTTGGTTCATGGAACTCGCAAGCAAATAGAAGAAGCAGGTGATGATTTACCGGCCGAAGATAAAGAAAAAATTGAAACGGCATTAACTGAACTTGAAGAAGTGATTAAAGGCGACGATAAAGAAGCGCTTGATGCTAAATCTCAAGCCGTTATCGAGGCGTCAGCTAAGTTAATGGAAATTGCTCAAGCTAAGCAACAAGCTCAGGCAGCTCCTGAAGGTGGTGAAGCTCCGACAGAAAATGCAGCTGATCCAGCCGATGATGTTGTTGATGCTGAGTTTGAAGAAGTTAAAGAAGACAAATAGTCAACTTAAGCTTTATTTTGAATTAATTTTCAATAAGTTAGAAAAACGCCGGACTTATTCCGGCGCTTTTCGTTATAAAAAACGATGATTTTTACCGTAAAAAAGAAGCCAATTTATGTCAAAACGTGATTATTATGAAGTTTTAGGGGTGAGTAAAAGTGCCACTGAAAAAGAAATAAAAAAAGCTTATAAACGCTTAGCTATGAAGTATCACCCGGATCGTACCCAAGGTGATAAAGACAAAGAAGTAAAATTTAAAGAAGTGAAAGAAGCGTACGAAGTGCTAAATGATGAGCAAAAACGTGGTACTTATGATCAATATGGGCATGCGGCTTTTGAAAATGGTCAAGGTGGCGGCGGTGGTCAAGGCGGCGGTTTTGGTGGCGGCTCTTTCGATGATATTTTTGGTGATATTTTTGGTGGCGGTGGTCGTGGCAGAGCGCAAAGTCAGTCGCGCGCAAGACGTGGGTCAGATTTACGCTATAACTTAGACTTAACACTTGAAGAGGCTGTTAAAGGTAAAACCTTAGAAATTAAAGTGCCTACTTATGTTAGTTGTGACCCTTGTGATGGCTCAGGTGCTAAAAAAGGCACCAGTGCAAACACATGTTCAACTTGTCATGGGCATGGTCAAGTGCAGATGCGTCAAGGTCTATTTGCTGTTCAGCAAACATGTCCTACCTGTAGCGGTAAAGGTAAGGTTATTACTAATCCTTGTTCAAGTTGTCGTGGGCATGGGCGTGTTGAGAAAACTAAAACATTATCAGTGAAAATTCCACCAGGTGTAGATACGGGTGACCGCATTCGCTTATCGGGTGAAGGCGAAGCAGGCGAACATGGGGCCCCTGCCGGTGATTTATATGTTCAAGCCAATGTAAAAGATCATGCTATTTTTGTTCGTGATGAAAATAATTTGTATTGTGATGTGCCCATTAGTTTTACGACTGCAGCGCTTGGTGGTGATATTGAAGTACCAACGTTAGCGGGAAAAGTTAAACTTAAAATACCTAAAGAGACACAAACAGGTAAGGTTTTCAGATTACGTGCTAAAGGTGTTAAATCAGTTCGCAGTAGCTTTACGGGAGATTTAATGTGTAAAGTTGTGCTTGAAACACCGGTCAGTTTATCCGGCGATCAAGCCGATCTTTTACGTCAATTCGAAGAAAAAATGGGTAAAAGCAGCTCAAAACATCGTCCAAAAGAAACCGGTTTTTTTGATGGTGTGAAAAATTTCTTTGATGACTTGAAAAGTTAAGTTTATCTCAATAATTTAATTTAAAAGGGGAAGAACATTACATGTTCTTCCCCTTTTTTGTATTGGTTAACATTTTATTAAAAAAATTAGCTGCTACTGATCAAAATTGGGTAAAACGCCACTGCGGCTGTGTTCAAAAATCAATGAAGTTTCAACATTAGTGACTTCATCGCGCGATGTAATAGCATTAAAAACAAATTGACGTAAATGCTCACTATCTCTTACCGACATATGAATAAAGTAATCAAAATTACCTCCCATATGATACAGATTGATAATCTCAGGGAGTTGAAGTAAATCATCACGTAGTTTATTAACAATTTCTTCCGAATAAGGCTGTAAGCGTATGGCAGCAATTGCTTCAATGTTACCACCAATAGTTTTGAAGTTAACGTCAATAAAAGCGTTTTTGATCACACCATTATTTTTTAAACGCTTAACTCTTTCTAAACAGGTAGAGGGTGCAATGCCTATTTGAGCGGCTAGCTCTTTGTTAGTGATATCTGCATCTTTATATAAAATCGTTAATATTCGTAAATCTATTGTATCAAGCTTTTTCATCAACTAATTTTCTCTTATTCTTTATATTAATCCATTATATCAATAGTACACATAATATTTTTTTTTTACGATAAAAATCAAATTTTATTGAATTATTTTCGCTTTATTTAACAATTACCGAATATTTTACAAAAATATGCTCATTAAATGTCAATAAAAGAGCAGTGGCTGTATCATTAGAAAATTGTAATAACTATAGTGTTTGATTAAATGAGTAGTTTTGACATATTATGCCTAATTGTCCGTTGTGATATCAAATTAAATTAGGTTAAGTTAAGGGAACTAAAGAAAATTATGGCAATTACTGTTATCCAAACATTTTTAAAAAAAGAATCTGCCAGTGGCATTATATTGATGTTCGCTGCTGTGTGTGCAATGGTGCTAGCAAACTCCCCTTGGTCTTCTTGGTATGACCTACTACTCGATGTGCCTGTGGTGGTTGCTATTGGTAGTTTTGAAATTGCCAAACCCTTACTACTTTGGGTTAACGATGGTTTAATGGCATTATTTTTCTTTCTGATTGGTTTGGAATTAAAACGAGAATTTTTAGAAGGTAATTTATCACAGCCTGGCCAGGTTACTTTACCCGCTATTGGCGCAATAGGTGGTATGGCAATACCTGCGCTGTGTTATGTCGTAATGAATTACGATAACCCCAGCGCTCTTAATGGTTGGGCAATACCTACAGCAACTGATATTGCCTTTGCTTTAGGTATTTTGGCAATAATTGGCTCAAAAGTCCCTTTACAGCTTAAAGTATTTTTAACCTCTTTAGCTATTTTTGATGATTTAGGTGCGATCATTATTATAGCCATCTTTTATACTGATCAATTATCCATGCTATCTTTAATTGTTTCAGCAACGGTATTAACCATTCTATTTGTTCTAAATAAACAAAATGTCACCAGTACCTCGCCTTATATATTCTTCGGACTTATTTTATGGGTAGCGGTGTTAAAGTCAGGTGTTCATGCAACCCTAGCGGGGGTAGTCTTAGCCTTTTTCATTCCAATAAAGGGGGAAGATAACGAACCTTCACCGTTGAAAGCCTTAGAGCATAATCTGCATTCAACAGTTGCTTTTATTGTGTTGCCTATTTTTGCTTTTGCCAATGCCGGTATTAGTTTTGTCAATGTTGGTATTGATCAAGTATTGTCCCCCGTACCTCTAGGTATTATTTTTGGTCTAGTGGTAGGTAAACAGCTAGGTGTTTTTGTCTTTTGCTTTGCCGCTATAAAAATGGGTTTTGCTAAGTTGCCAGAACAAGTGAATTGGCAATTATTATATGGGGTAGCTTTACTCTGTGGTGTAGGGTTTACGATGAGTTTATTTATTGGCTCACTGGCTTTTGAGCAAGGCTCAGATATACCACTTTACAAAGACAGGTTAGGTATTGTTATTGGTTCTTTGATTTCGGGTGTTTTAGGTTACTTGGTGATCAAAAATGCGGTGAAAAAAATACCGGATAACAATTAATGGTTAAAACAATATAATGAATAAAACAGCGCTTATGGTTGAACATAAGCGCTGTTTTTCGTTAAAATAGCGATATTAAATTTTATTACCTTTTTTTATTTATACTGTTATGTCACACATCGAACAAACACACAGTTATCAAGACTTGATAATCCTGTTCAATCAACATTTTGCTAAGGCGCTTAATACCCGTTTAGTGAAAGGAGGTGATGAACCGCTTTATTTACCTGCGAATGAAATTTGTGATTACCATCAACTGATTTTTGCTTATGACTATTACGCTAGTGCGTTACATGAAATATCCCATTGGTGCATTGCGGGTAAAGAGCGTCGTTTGTTAGAAGATTTTGGTTACTGGTATCAACCCGATGGAAGAAATGAGTTTGACCAACATAAATTTGAGGAAGTCGAAGTAAAACCGCAAGCGTTAGAGTGGGCATTGTGCGTTGCAGCAAATAAAAAATTTAATGTCTCAACTGATAATTTAAAGGGTTGCCAAGCGGATACTAGGGCTTTCAAACAAGCGGTATATACGCAGGTAATTCTTTATATTGACAAAGGATTTCCGTCACAAGCACAAGTCTTTATTAAGGCATTAAGTGAATTTTACCAAACACCGTTCCCCTTAATAATTGAACGCTTTACCATTGAGAACCTTTGTCATGCATAGCCTATTTAAACTTGGTTTTATTATTAACCCTATTGCTGGTATTGGCGGAAGTGTTGCGTTGAAGGGAAGTGATGGGGACGGAATTACTGAAAAAGCATTGGCCTTAGGAGCCATTGCAAAAGCTAATGATCGCGCTAGTTTAGCACTTGAAATTTTATTACCTTTTAAAGATCAAATCATTATTTATACTGCCAGTGGATTAATGGGCGAGCAGTGTGCTAAAGCGCTAGGTTTCAACGTTGAAGTGGTCTATACCAGTAAAAGCACTAAAACGAGTGCAGAAGACACCTATAAAACCCTTAATGCCTTACTTACTTTAACGAATGAACAACAAATTGATATTTTACTTTTTGCTGGCGGGGATGGAACGGCGCGCAATATTAGTGATCAAGTCGGTGAGCACTTTCCAGTACTAGGCATTCCTGCCGGTTGCAAAATTCATTCAGGGGTTTATGCTATTACACCAAAAGCGGCGGGTAGGGTTATTGAATTAATGCTCACAGGGCAGTTAGTGACGTTAACAGCAGCTGATGTTATGGATATTGATGAAAACTTATTTCGTCAAGGTGTGGTTAAAGCTAAGCGATATGGTGAGATGCAAGTTCCCAGTGAAT
>Ga0307492_10000890_pt1 | contig 12533 bp, 12 predicted proteins | sample SI3LmetaG_FD_202365 | JGI IMG/M metagenome (GOLD analysis project Ga0307492, IMG submission 202365) | Sea-ice brine microbial communities from Beaufort Sea near Barrow, Alaska, United States - SI3L | ecosystem: Environmental > Aquatic > Marine > Coastal | place: USA: Alaska | collected 2017-05-06
ATGAACCAAGTGTTATTGAGTCTGAGCTTGATTTAGACGATGGCAGTCAATTTATTTTAAACAGGAACTTAGAGATAACACGCAGAGTGTCAGTGATTGAAAACTTTTATCAAAAAGTGACGAGTCCACGTTCTGAAGGATTGCAGCAAGCTGTCTAAATAAGCTATAAAAAATGTGTTATATCAAAACTATCGAGCCCTCAACTGAGGGCTTAATAGTTTTTCGAGATGGGTGAATAGTTTAACCGAATGAATGTATTAAACTAAATTATAGGATGTTTATTTTTTTACTTTGGCAAAAGCATCAGCAAAAGCGTTACCCATCATTTGATTTGATTGTTTGGGCTGGGTTTGTGGCTGTTTGTTTTTAACAGGTCGGTTGTCAGGCTTTTTATCTGATTGATGTTTTTGTGCTGATGGTTTTACTGCCTGATTAGGTGTGTCGCCCATGCGCATAGTGAAAGATACGCGCTTTCTTTCAACATCCACTTCCATCACTTTGACTTTAACAATATCGCCTGTTTTCACAATATCTCTGGGGTCAGAAATGAATTTGTCGGTCATGGCGCTAATGTGAACCAGTCCATCTTGATGCACTCCTACATCAACAAAAGCACCAAAATTGGCCACGTTGCTCACTACACCTTCTAAAATCATACCGACTTTTAAGTCTTTTAAAGATTGTACATCATCTTTAAAGTTAGCTGTTTTAAATTCTGGACGAGGGTCTCGACCGGGTTTATCAAGCTCGCTAATAATGTCTGTCACTGTGGGTAAGCCAAACCGGTCAGTGACAAAGTCTTCAGGTTTGAGTTCTTTCAATACGTCGGTATGACCAACAATGTCGTTCATTGCAATACCTGTATGTTCGGCGATCGAATTGACCACTGGGTAGGCTTCAGGATGCACAGCGGATGCATCAAGGGGATCATCACCGCCCATAATTCGCAAAAAGCCCGCCGCTTGTTCATAGGCTTTTGGCCCTAAACGTTCAATCTCAAGTAAGGTTTTACGGCGCTTAAATGCCCCATGTTTATCACGGTAATTGACGATGTTACTGGCCAAAGTACGGTTCAGGCCTGATACATGACTCAGTAACGCACCTGATGCTGTATTGATATCCACGCCCACTGCATTGACGCAGTCTTCAATTACTGTACTGAGTGATTTGCCTAAGTTGCTTTGGCTAACATCGTGCTGGTATTGACCGACACCTATGGCTTTGGGTTCAATTTTGACTAATTCTGCCAATGGATCTTGCAATCGTCTAGCGATCGATACCGCCCCGCGTATTGATACATCCATGTCAGGCAGTTCGTTTGAGGCTAGTTCTGATGCTGAATAAACGGACGCTCCTGCTTCACTAACAATAATTTTGCTCACGGACAGGTCCGGATTCGCTTTGATCATTTCGGCTGTTAGCTTATCGGTTTCTCTTGAGCCGGTACCGTTACCAATGCTGATGATTTGTACTTTGTGCTGCTTACATAAAGTAGCAATAGTACGCAGGGACTTGTCCCACTGATTTTGTGGCACATGAGGAAAAATAGTAGAAGTTGCCAATACCTTTCCAGTTGAGTCCACAATCGCAATTTTCACACCTGTTCGTAGACCCGGATCTAACCCCATGGTGACTTTAGGACCAGCTGGTGCCGCCATTAACAAATCATTTAGGTTCTTAGCAAACACATTAATCGCGTCTTGTTCAGCTTGCTCACGCACCGAGCCAAATAATTCACTTTCCATATGCAAGAGTATTTTGACGCGCCATGTCCATTGCACGACTGAAGACAACCAAGTGTCTGCTGGTCGGTTGGCAAATTTAATATTGAAGTGTTGTGCAATAATTTGTTCACAGTATGAAGTCTTATCTCCTTCATCTTTCTCGGGATCAGCATCTAGAGTGACTTGCAGGAATTTTTCGTTTCTGCCCCTGAACATTGCCAGTGACCTATGTGAAGGGACCTTTTTCAATAGCTCAGTATGTGAAAAGTAATCTTTGTATTTACTGCCTTGTATTTCTTTACCCACTATGGCTTGGCTTTTTATGTGGGCATGTTTGTTTAAATGCTGTCGAACCTTTTGCAGTAATTGTGCGTCTTCAGCAAATCGCTCCATTAAAATATATTTTGCACCATTTAAGGCTGATTTAATGTCAGGGACATCAGCATTTTCTTTTACGAATGTTTGAGCTTCAGACTCGGGATTGAGTCGGGGGTTGTTAAATATAGCATTGGCTAAAGGTTCAAGCCCTAATTCAATGGCTATTTGGCCTTTGGTGCGGCGCTTAGGTTTAAAAGGTAGGTATATATCTTCTAATTCTGTTTTATTTTCAGCATCAAGCAAATTTGTTTTCAATTGAGGCGTCATTTTTTCTTGTTCTTCAATCGACTTAATAATGACTTTTCGTCTGTCTTCTAGGTCGCGTAAGTAAGTTAAGCGTTGCTCTAACTTTCTTAATGCTATGTCGTCTAGACCATTGGTAGCTTCTTTGCGATAGCGAGCAATAAAAGGAACGGTTGACCCTTCATCCAGTAATTTTACCGCAGCTTGAACTTGTTGCCCTTGTACTTGCAACTCTCGCGCAATTTTTTCCACTATTATCATCGAAGACCCTGTATGTCATTCATTTTTATCTAGGCCCTTATATAGGGGTGTGAGAGAGAAAATACCAGCTCCTGTTGAATATAAATGACAATATGTAGCTAATGATAAATATAAACAGCTACTAAGGATCGCTGACCTTTCATATGTTAACTTACTTTTCCTCTAATTGTGCTCAACTACGGTAAAAGTTATCATCAATGCAGTTTAGTAAAACAAATGAAGTGTATTAAGGGCGGGCTTAAAATCTGAAATACTTGCGCTATGTATGTTTTTTTTCAAAGGCATCCGTATATTCAATTGAGTTTATAAACCACTGTTTTTCGCCACTAGGTGTTTTGACAGTGCATAGGTCATCTACACTTTTCTTAATGAGCGCCCTTGCCATAGGTGAATCAATAGATATAAATTCTTTAGCTTCACCATAAATTTCTTCTGGGCCAACGATGCGAAAGCACTTGATTTCTCCACCGTCATTTTCAATCTCTACCCAAGCACCAAAAAACACTTTACCGTCTTGTGCAGGCGAATGGTGAACAACCTGTAAATCTGGAAGTAATTTCCTTAGAAATCTAACCCGTCTATCTATTTCGCGTAACAATCGTTTATTGTATTGATAATCCGCATTTTCCGATCTATCTCCAAGGCTCGCAGCCCAGCTAACAATTTTTGTGATTTCAGGGCGTTTTTCCATCCATAGATAATCATGCTCATCGTAGAGTTTTTTGTAACCTTCAGGTGTTATTAACTTGGTTTTCAATCTTGAATCTAACTCAATGTGTTTTTGATTGAACTGATTATAGGTTTTCCAAGGACTTTACCAAAGAGTCTAATGCTTATCTAGGAACATTTTTTTCATCAGCATCAGTAGAGCTACGCGCCCTTATTCATTAGTGGACCCGGATGAATTTAAATTACGTAAAACCAGATAAGCGGTGATTGATCCTCGCCAAAGCGGTGGTTAAATAATTCGTAGACCATGGAGTAAGTGTTGTGACACCCAGTAGGAATAAAAACTTTGTTAAAGCGCCATTTTTCCTAAGAAAAAATCGTAATTAACCGTGTAAAAGCAAAATTATCAACTAGACTTATATTAATCAAAGTGAAGTAGGGTTTATTTAAAATCACTGCAAAATCTCATCCGAGAAACACTTTGAGGAACCTAGCGTAAAAAAGAGTTGCCCTTTTTTCCGCCCTTGTAGAGTCAACTGAAATTAAGAGAGCAAGTCATACTACCTTTAAACATGGCAACACTTGATTTGAGGTAAATATCGACATCCAAACATATAAAGTTGAAACAGTCTTTGGTCGAAATGACAATAAATCACCCGGTTAATTCGGGGTAAATTGCCCTTTTGAAGGGCAACAGAGTGAAGGAATAAGGTTCAGCAAGGACAATAGCTGATTATCAAAACGATAAAGTGAAGCCGACCACGGTAACGTGTTCGGCTTTTTATTGGACGTTAGTCAGTAGCGTTTATGTATTTAATCATCATTTAGATTATCTAATGGCAGGTTTGCCTGTATCGATAATGTCCAATAATTCCACTTCAAATATCAATGTTGAGTGACTTGAAATTTTTCCTGTTGAGCGGGCTCCATATGCAAGGTTGGAAGGAACATAAAATTTATATTTTGCACCCACACCCATAAGCTGCAAACCTTCCGTCCAACCTCTAATCACACGGTTTAGTGGAAAGCTTGTAGGTTTGTTACGTGCATAAGAAGAATCAAACTCTGTTCCGTCTAACAAAGTGCCAAGGTAGTTTACTTTAACAGTATCAGTGACTTGAGGTTTGTTGCGTTCGCTACTTTTTAGTACCTCGTACTGTAAGCCTGAGTCAGTGATAATAATGCCTGCACGTTTAGCATTTTTTTCAAAAAACGCTAATCCCTGCGCTTTATTTTTGAGGGCCATTTGAGCTTTTAACTCGACTTGTTTTTCTGTTACAAGGGCTTCAACTGACAAAGTGATGGATTGAATTTCTGTTTCATCCAGTTGTGATTGACCTTGCAAGGCGGCAATAAAACCTTTTACCAATAATTTGGGGTCGTATTCAACGCCGACATCTTTTTGAACCGCAATTTTACTTTTTATAATTTGACCCATACTGGCGCCCATAGCATAAGATTGTTTCTGTTGTTTTGTATCAAGGGCCAATATCCCAACATTCATAGGATCTACAGGAGGTGGCTGACAGGCACTTAAGGTTAAAATAGAGGCAGTCAAAACAGCTATTACGACCTTTTTCATTATAATTCTCCAACTAGCAGTATGTGATCGGTAGGCAAACGCATATACTAAACAGCATATAACAAAAGAGAAACCCATTGAACAAGCGTATTAATACTATTTATTTTGTAATATCGCTAAGTGCCTTAATACTTGTGGCCTGTGGTGGAGCAAGTAATGTGCCCGTGAGTTCATTTCATTATGCTGAAGGGGGATCTCATGGATCCCACATATCTGCAGACAATACGATTGCTGTTGTTTCTTCTATTGAAAATGGTATTACCGTTTGGGACTTGGCCACTAACAAGCAAAGATATGTGTGGCGACATCAGGATGATGGCAGTAACGCGGTGACAAATATTCATATTGCCTTCGATAATTCATATGTTGTGACCTCCGATAGAGAAGCCTTTGCATTGTGGAACGTAGACATTGGTGAGCCCGAGGGCTTTTGGCGAATTGATGAAGCAAGTATTCGAGACATAGCAGTTTCAAACCAAGGACGAGGTATTTTGGTTGGGCGTGGCAGTGGAAAGGTGATGTTTTTTGAGCCCAAGACAGGTAGGCGACTAGAATTTTTAGGTCACCAAGAAAAAATTAACAGCGTGGATATTTCACCTAATGGTTTTTATGCCTTAACCGGCGGTAACGATTATTTAGCCTATTTGTGGGATACCCGCACAGGGCAAGTTATCCATAAATTTGATCATCCTAGCAGAGTCACTAAAGTGTCACTGGATGATCAAGGTCGTTACGCATTTACTGCTGATAGTAAGCGTGATGCGCGGATCTGGGACTTAGTTACGGGTCAGGTAGTGAGTAATTTACAATATACGGCAAGACAACGAATATTCACCACTGCCGTGTTTTCAGATGATGGTCAATACCTACTAACAGGTTCGCCATCAAGAAGAGTTAATCGTTGGGACGTAAAAACAGGTGCAGAGTTAAACCAATGGCGCGTCACAGCCCGTGCAGGTAGCAAACCCTCATCGGCCGTTTTACATAGCGTAGGTTATATAAGTGATACTGAAATTATTTCAGAAAGTAGCAGTGGTTTACTAGAAAAATGGAAGATAGAAAATTAATGAATACAGTACAAACAGATATCGAACAATTACAAATGAAAATGTCTTTTCAAGAAGACACCATAGAAAGCCTAAATCAAGCGCTTATAGAACAGCAAAAAAAAATAGTTGATTTACAATTTCAATTTAAGCAACTGGTATCAAAAATTAGTGCTATTGAACCTAGTCATATGGCTTCTGAAAAAGAAGAAATGCCACCTCCGCATTATTAAGTATGCCTCACCTTTTTTAATCCAATGATTATTCGCTTAAAAAAGTTGTTATATAATGAGTCGTATTTATTCAAGTGGAATAAGGTCAATATGAAACATTGATTGTTATTCGTTCTCGTTATTGCGGGGTTTTGGCAAGTTGATAATATTTTATTTATATGTGCAGCAGAAAATATTTTTGCCAAATGACCTCATATGAATAAGCCGCTTTTTTCAATAAACATTACCCTGATACTAAGACAGTCAGCGACAAAGATACATACCCATGTGAAGGCCAATTTACACAGTCAGTCGATGTGAAAAATCATTACTGTGGTTTAAACACCCCAATCACCGTTTCACTCACACGTGACGCTTTAGCTACTTTTTTATCTGCTTGAGATTCTGAATAATGACATTTCACGCACTGTAATTTTTCAACATTATTTTCAAAATACAGCATGATGGTGTCTAGTGCGCGGCATTTTGGACAATTTGCGCCTGCGACAAAGCGTTTTTTTATTTTATTAACCATGGTTTAAGACATTTTTTCGGTTGCTCATCTTGGTATGATACTCCTATTCCAATTTGTGTGTTATCTCGTATTAGCTTTCGTGTCACTTAGAAATATTAAAACGGTTGAGATAGCAAAATAGTTCATAACAGGTTTTCATGATTCAATTTTCAGATGTATCGTTAATGCGTGGCAGCAAAGTTTTGCTCAAAGATGCCAATGCTGTTGTATACCCAGGCCATAAAGCCGGCCTAATTGGTGCCAATGGTTGTGGTAAGTCCACCTTGTTTGCTTTGATCAGAGGTGAGTTACATACCGAGCAAGGAGATTTTAATATTCCTAAAAATTGGCAAATTGTCTCGGTCGCGCAAGAAACACCTGCCGTTGAGCGCTCCGCCCTCGATTACGTGATTGATGGTGATCAACAATATAGAAAGCTACAAGGGCAACTAGCTATAGCAGAAGAAACCCACAACGGAGAGCAAATTGCTCATTTACATGGCTTGTTAGAACATGTTGGTGCATATGACATCGATTCCCGTGCCGCGACTATTTTAGCAGGACTAGGCTTTGCCAATGATGTAATGAAAAACCCGGTGTCTGCTTTTTCTGGTGGTTGGCGAATGCGTCTCAATCTGGCTCAGGCACTATTATGCCATTCTGATTTATTGTTGTTAGACGAACCAACAAACCACCTCGACTTAGATGCAGTGATTTGGTTAGAGAAATGGCTGCAGCGTTACACGGGCACTTTGCTGCTCATCTCTCACGATAAGTCTTTTTTGGATAGCACAGTAAATGAAATTATCAGTGTCGAGCAGCAACAATTGGTTAGCTATACGGGTAATTACGATGCCTACGAAAAACAACGTGCTGAACGTCTACGTTTACAAAGTCTACAGTATTCAAAACAGCAAGATCAAATAGCACATCTTGAATCCTTTATTAATCGATTCGGCGCAAAGGCAAGTAAAGCTAAGCAAGCGCAAAGCCGTGTAAAACAATTGGCAAAAATGGAAACCTTGCTGCCGGTGTTAGCTGCCTCCGAGTTTAGTTTTGAATTTTTCACACCACCTAAATTACCTAATCCACTCATTAAAATGGAGCAGGTAAAGGTAGGCTACGACAGCACCATCATTCTAGAAAAACTACATCTGAATTTAGTGCCTGGAAGTCGGATTGGATTATTAGGTAAAAACGGCGCGGGTAAATCGACCTTAATTAAATTGTTAGCAGGCGAAAAGTCACCCATGGAGGGGCTATACGAAACCTCAGCCGGATTACGTATAGGTTATTTTGCGCAGCACCAATTAGAATTTTTACGGGGTGATGATACACCTATAGCCCATATGCAAAGGTTAGATAAAAAAGCGACCGAGCAAAGCCTCAGGGATTTTCTAGGAGGCTTTGGTTTTCGTGGCGATAATGCACTTAGCAAAGTAGCGCCTATGTCTGGAGGGGAAAAAGCTCGTTTAGTATTGGCTTTAACGGTGTATCAAAAACCCAATCTGTTGTTACTAGATGAGCCCACTAACCATTTAGATTTAGATATGCGTCATGCACTCAATATTGCGTTGCAAGGCTTTGAAGGTGCAATGGTATTAATATCACATGATCGATTTTTACTGACTTCGGTCTGCGATGACTTTTATTTGGTGGATGCAAAACAAGTGCAAGCATTTGATGGTGACTTGGATGATTATAAAGACTGGATCCTTAAAGGCGATAAGGCCAGCGAGAAAGGGACAAGCTCAACAAATGATCAAAGTAGTGTTAAACCAGATCGTAAAAACACGAAGCGTTTAGAGGCTCAATTCAGACAAGCAACAAAACCGCTCAGAAAAGCGATTGAGCAACACGAAAAAAGCATGGCGGATTCCCATAAAAAATTACAAGTCATAGAAGGACAACTCAGTGACACAGAAATTTATAGTGCTGAAAACAAACCTCAACTTAAACAAATATTAGCCGAACAAGCCAAGTTAAAGTCCAAACTCGAAGATACAGAAATGCAATGGCTTGACGTTCAAGAGCAGCTAGAAATTAAGCAACAGGAATTTGAGGAAGTGTAAATCTGAAATTTTGCCAAATACTAGCCTACAGCAAGTACCGCAGTTATAAAACCTGCAAGAAGAGCTTAAAACTCAATCGGGCTTGGATTATTTAACGGGTGTGGATAATCGACGGGGTTTGAATGAAAACTGCCGATGAAGCGCTCTATCAAGCCAAAACAGCAGGAAGGAACAATGTCAATGTTAAGTGAGTTAGAAAACTCATGGCCTGACCATTACATACACCAAAAAAACCACTGTGCAAAGGCAGGTTAATAGGTTTAAGTTGCTTCTGATAACTCATGTTAATAACAATATATGTGTTAATAACGATATATGTGTTAATAACAATATATGAAGAATACTATAATTAACACTAGACTATTCCCCCATGGTGAAAAGCGTTTATATCTTTTTCTTGATGTTTAAAGTTAAAAGAGATTTTAATGTTTTAGTTTAATTGATGTAACCTACACTTATAATAATCTAAGTTTTTTGTTCATGTATTCTGAATTTCAAACCAATCAAAATGTCCGTTATGGTGAAATAGTCGAAAGTGGCTTTAGGCCGCCTTGGTGGGCTAAGAATAGACATGTACAAACTATCTTTCCACGTTTTATACAAAAACGAGCCAAGCTTGATTACCGCAAGGAAAAGTTAGTCTTACCTGATGGCGATTTCGTTAATTTAATTTGGGCAGGTGATGTACAAAAATCATCGGGCTTAATTGCTATGTTCCATGGGTTAGAAGGGTCAATCCGCTCTCATTATTCCAACGACATGGCGGCGAACTTTGTCAAACAGGGATATGCTGTGGTGTTGATGCATTTTCGTGGTTGTGGCGGTGAACATAACACGACACCTAGAGCCTATCATTCCGGTGAAACTCAGGATGCTTGGTTTTTTTTGAACTGGCTTGAGCAGAAATTTCCTGAAATACGCAAAGCGGCAATGGGGTTCTCCCTAGGCGCTAACATGTTGCTTAAACTCTTGAGTGAGCAACCCAAACAGCAAATTATAAAAGCGGCGATGGCAGTATCTACACCGTTCAATTTAGATATCTGTGCGAATAGTATTAACCAAGGTTTCTCTAGGGTTTACCAAGCTTATTTGTTAAAAAGTATGATTAACAATCTGTTGGCTAAGATGCGTAATATAGATTACGGCCACTTACTTAAAGTGACAGAAACACAGATTAAGCAGTTTAAAACGTTTCGAGATTTTGATGAGTATGTCACTGCGCCACTACACGGTTTTGTGGATGCAGACGATTATTATCAAAAGTGCAGTGCACGAAATTTTATTAAAAGCATTGCCACGCCTACTTTGGTATTACATGCAAAAGATGACCCCTTTATGCACAAGAGCATAGTACCCGATTCAGATCTCTTATCACCCAGCGTATGCCTTGAAGTCAGCGATAAAGGTGGGCATGTAGGTTTTATGCAAGGTACACCATGGCGACCAAAAATTTGGATGCAGCAAAGAGCCAATACTTTCTTTTATCCTTTTATGACAGACAAGGCCACACTTTTACTTACGGGTAACCCATTATGATTATCCCGATTGCAGACTTAACACAAGACACGTTACTGAATATTATCGAAGGTTTTGTATTACGAGAAGGCACCGAGTATGGCGAAGCTGATGTGTCACTGGAAAATAAAGTGCAACAAGTGCTGATACAGTTGAAATTAGGTGACGTGCTTTTAGTCTATTCTGAATTACATGAAACGGTGAACATTATCCCCAAGCAGCAGCTAGGGGAATTTGAATTGTCTGAGACTCAGCAGCAGTAATTTATGTATTGGCTTAGTGGGCAACAAAAACCAAGTTAAAGTTGACCGGTACGGTTAGCCCAATGCCACTCAACCCCGCCAGTTTTTGCAATATTTCAATCCCAGAAGTTAAACCAAAATCTGCAGCTGATATCAAAATGGGCTGAGTGCTAGTGGCTACTATGCCATTATCAGCTTTACGGGACACCTGCACTGTCACGGTAATCGTTTTACTGATACCCATAATGGTTAATTCGGCTGGAAGCGTTACAGAGATAGAACTGCCTTTTGCAAGGGTTAATACACTGTCAGGTAATTGAGCGGTTAAATTAGCAGAAGGAAATTTATTCACCAAAAACAGTTTTTCTCGCATACGTGTATCACGGATACCGATGCCTGAATCAATACTAGTGAGATCAATTTCAACCCGTAATTCCCCTTCAGGGCTAAATTCACCTTTGAGTGTTTTAAATTGATGAATTTCACTAATATGTTGATTTTTAGTTGATACAAAACTCAGGCTAGACTCGCCTTCTATCAACATCCAGTGGGCGTTGACTGAAGAACAGAATAAAGAAAAACCGATAAAAATAGTGCTTAGTGATAAAAATTTCATAGTTAACTCAATTAGGTAAAAATATTGCTGCTATACGGATTGATTGTTGTTGCCAAATTCATATTTTACTATGGCCTGCCAATCAACATTTTGATCACCCATAATAAAAAAATCAGGGTTAATGACACTGTTACGTAGATTGTAACTTAAAGGGACAAAATTATGTGCCAATATTTTGCCTCCTGCTTCGACCACTATGCACTGTGAAGCACCCGTGTCCCATTCCCCCGTTACGCCTAAACGTAAAAAAACATCCGCTTTTCCTTCAGCAATAAAACAGGCTTTAAGTGAGCAGCTACCTGCAGGTAATGTTTGATACACACGGCCTTCACTTAACCTAGATATGACCTTTTCGCGAGGTTGTCTACGGCTAATGGCAATAATTAGCGGATCTTCGTGAGGTGTTTTTAAGCTGCGTACATAAATTTGTTTGTTTTCGACCGGACACTCTTTAAATGCGCCATGGCCTTTTAACGCAGAATATAAAGTTTCACCTGTAGGCCAGTAAATGACGCCCAAAATAGGGACGTTATTTTCAATCAGCGCAATGTTAATGGCAAAGTCACCACTGCGAGCGATAAATTCTTGAGTGCCATCAATGGGATCAATAAGCCAATATCGTGTCCACGTTTTGCGCAGTTCTAATGGGCCTATTTCTGTTTCTTCAGACATGATGGGAATGTCTGGTGTTGCTTCTTGCAACATCGCCATAATGACTTCGTTGGCTTTGTAGTCAGCGGTAGTGACAGGAGAGTCATCCTCTTTTTGAAAACTGGTAAAATCACCACTGTCGTATATTTCAAGAACCACTTTACCTGCGGTGATCGCGGTTTTTTTGGCTATATCGAAAAGTTGTTGTGCGTTTTCTGTTGGCATTAACGTGCCCTCCACCATTTTTGTGCAAGTAACAACGCGGCAACACATCTTGCCTCTACAAAATCATCTTTGGCTAACAAGGTGTCTACATCATGAATCGACCATTTAACCACTTCTAGTGGTTCAGGCTCATCACCTGGCAGTACTTCTGGGTATAAATTTTCGGCGATAAATATGGTCATCTTGGCATCAAAAAATGCAGGAGCCATACTCACACAATGTAATAGATGTAGTGCTTTTGTACCAAAGCCTATTTCTTCTTTTAACTCTCTATTGGCTGCCACTTCTGCAGACTCACCAGGGTCAATCAAACCTTTTGGAAAGCCTAATTCGTAGGTATGAGTCCCTGCGGCATACTCTCTAACCAACATAAACTCATGATCATTGATAAAAGGCACCACCATAACAGCGCCTCTGCCACTGCCAGCCATACGTTCAAAGACACGTTTTTCGCCGTTTGAAAATTCTAAATCGACCTGTTCGATTTTAAACAGCCCGCTTTTGGCCACCACCTTGGTCGAGTGGATTTCTGGAAGTGATTTTTTATTGTTTGTGTTGCTCATGAATTTTTCACGTTAATATA
>Ga0307492_10000891_pt1 | contig 12530 bp, 12 predicted proteins | sample SI3LmetaG_FD_202365 | JGI IMG/M metagenome (GOLD analysis project Ga0307492, IMG submission 202365) | Sea-ice brine microbial communities from Beaufort Sea near Barrow, Alaska, United States - SI3L | ecosystem: Environmental > Aquatic > Marine > Coastal | place: USA: Alaska | collected 2017-05-06
CGATACCCGACTGGTCGCTGAGGTGAAACAGGTTCAGCCCTATTATGCAGTCGCGGAGTTAGCCATCGACTCAGAACGGCTCAACCTGCAAGTCGATGATCTGGTCATGGCTTGGTGATGATCTGGTCATGGCTTGGTGATGATCTGGTGATGACCTGTTGATGATCTGTTGATGATCTGGTGATGACCTAGTAGCCGCGCTTAGATTTCGTCGGTGTTGCGTGCAAAGGCCTGCTCATCAAACTCGCTGATTACACCCTGGGTATCACAGCAAAAACGCACGTTGGTGTCCAGGTTCATCAGGGTCAGATGATTGCCCCAAGCAAAGCCGGTATCGAGCGCTACCATACGAGCATTGTCAGTATGGCCCATCAACGCAGCCCAGTGGCCAAAGACAATCCGATGCTTACGCTTCGGTGCTGGCCAAGCAAACCATGGCAACATGCCAAGCGGCGCAGTATTGGCTGCCGATTTAAAATTAAATTCGAGTTTGGACTGCTCATCGCAAAAGCGCATCCGGGTAAAGGCATTAACGATAAAACGCAGCCGTTCCATGCCATCGAGTGAGTTTTTCCACAGTCTGGGCTCACTGCCGTACATATTGGCCAAAAAAATCAATCGAGTTTTCGGCTTGGCCAGTACCTGTTCCAGCTCCAATGCCAGTTTGCGGGCTTTCTTATCGGACCAGAGCGGTGGGATGCCGGCATGGGTCATGGTCAGCTGGCGTTCGGTATCCTGCACCAGCAAGGGTTGTTGCACCAACCACGCTAGGAGTTCGGGGGCGTCGGGGTGATTGAGCGTGGCGCTGATGCCCTTGTCTTTGGTCGGCAGAGCCAACGCGTGCAATGCCAACAGGTGCAAATCGTGATTGCCCAGAACCGTTTGAGCCGCCGCACCCAGGTTTTTCACAAACGCCAAACAGCCAATCGAATTGGGCCCTCTATTGACCAGATCACCGGTCAGCCAGAGTTTGTCGTGCGCCGGATCAAAGCCGACGTGATCGAGTAATGTTGTTAGTGGGGTTAGGCAACCCTGCAGATCACCTACAGCATAGAGACTCATAGAGGCTTATTGACTAATCTGGTTCGCGATGCGAACAAAGGTTTCGATTGCGAGGGTTTCGGCCCGATCACTTGGTTTGACGCCCAAATCTACCAGACCCTGGACATCAATCAGTTCCTGCAAATTGTTCTTAATGGTCTTGCGCCGCTGCGCAAAAGCCGCCTTGACGACGCGGGCAAACATCTCAAAGTCCTTGGCCGGGTATTTTATTTCTTTGCGTGGTGTCAAACGAACGATAGCCGACTCAACCTTGGGTGAGGGGGTAAAGGCCTCCGGTGGCACGGTAAACATATAACGGGTTTCACAGCGATACTGCATCATGATGCCGAGTCGGCCATAGGCGTTTTCGCCGGGCGCGGCACAGAGTCTTTGGACAACTTCCTTCTGCAACATGAAGTGCATATCAAAAATCAGGTCTGAGTTTTCCAGTAGATGGAACATCAGCGGGGTTGAAATATTGTAAGGTAGATTGCCGACCATGCGCAGCTGGCGGTCATCGGTCGCCAGCGAACGGTAATCGAAGGTCAGTGCATCGGCCTCGTGAATGGTTAGGCCCGGATAATTGAAAAACTGGGTGCGTAAGATCGGGATCAGATCGCGGTCCAGTTCGACCACATCAAGCACCCCATCTAGGGCCTTCAACAGCGGTCCGGTGATGGCGCCCTGACCGGGTCCAATTTCTACCAGATGCTGGCCGGGTTTGGGGGCTATACTGCTAACGATACGGTCGATCACGAAGAAATCGTGTAAAAAGTTTTGGCCAAATCGTTTTCGTGCTTTATGCATACTGCTGTTCCCGTTGTCCGGCCATATCGAGTGCCGATTGCAGGGCCACGTTAAGTGACCCTAGGTCTGCCTGACCGGTTCCCGCCAGATCGAGCGCGGTACCGTGGTCGACAGAGGTTCTGATAAAGGGTAGACCCAGGGTAATATTGACGGCATTGCCAAAGCCCTGATATTTCAATACCGGTAGGCCCTGATCATGGTACATGGCGAGCACCGCGTCGGTCTGTTCTAGGTAATGCGGCTGGAACAGCGTATCGGCGGGCAGAGGCCCTCGGGTCGGAATCCCTTCCTCGGCTAAGGTTGTTAGGGCGGGGATGATGGTGTCGATCTCTTCCCGACCCAGATGGCCGCCTTCGCCGGCATGGGGATTCAAGCCAGAGACTAAAATCCGCGGCGCCGTGCAGCCAAAGTCCTCGCTTAAGGACCGAAACAGGATGCGCGTGACGCGTTTTATCTTGTCCTGGTCGATGGCCGCGCTGACCGCGTTAAGGGGTAAGTGCGTGGTGACTAAGGCAACCCGCAGACCGTCGGTGGCCAACATCATCACCACCTCGTCGACCCCGCAGCGATCCCGCAGGTACTCGGTATGACCACTGAAGGATAGGCCGGCATCGCTAATAATGCTTTTCTGCACCGGACCGGTGACCAGAGCCGAGATCTGTCCGGCCAGGGCCAGATCGATGGCCAGATCGAGGGTGGCGATCACATAGGCGGCGTTGGCAACGGCCAGGATCCCGGGTACTGCCGGCTGCGCGATGGGCACATCCAACACCCACAGGGTACCGATCCGAAAGGCCAAGTCAGCTAGGCTTTGGTCACCTATAGTGCGGATGTCGAGCGTCAAGCTTAGCTGTTCGGCGCGTTGCCGTAACATCTCAATATTGGCGATGACAAAAAAAGGCCGATCGGAGCCACGGGCGAACCATTGCAGCACAATATCGGGACCGATCCCGGCCGGTTCACCCGGGGTGATGGCTATAGGATGCATCAAGGGCGGTACTCGATATAGGACTCGGCGCTTAATTCTGCCTGCCAGCGCTGTAAAGCATCGGTGTAACGCCGTTGACTGAGTTGATTGCGTACCTGGTTGCGTAACACATCGATACCGACATCGCGGGTGCGCGAATCTTCAACGCGCAAAATATGAAAGCCAAAGGGTGACTCAAATACCTCGGACACCTGATTCGCCTCAAGCGTGCGCGCCACCGCGGAAAATTCGGGTACATAGTTGTCGAGACTGTTCCAGCCCAGGTCGCCGCCCAAGCCTTTGGTGCCCGCATCCTGGCTGAACTGGTCGGCTAATTGCGCCATATCGGCGCCATTAAGAATCTGCTGGCGTAGATCGCTCAAAAGAGACTTGGCCGAGCGGGTATCGAACAGGGCATCGGTTTTGATCAGTAGATGGCGAATCGAATATTCCCGGATATTGACCGACTCGGCGGCTGTTTTGCTAACCAGCTGGGCCAGATGCAAGACACCATCCTTTTCGATCAGTACCGCCTCCCCGTCGTTCAAGACCGGCACCAGGGTGCGGAAAATAGAGGGCACCCCACTCAAGGGTCGAAACCCCAGGTCTTTGCTAGTCAACTCGGCAAGCAAGTCGCCACCCTGATTGAGGCGGTCCAACAGGCTCTCGGCCTGCTCTCGTTGTTGGCCGTCAAAACGCAAATAGCCGAGTTGATATTCGGTATCCTTTAATGACTGACCGGATTGGCTGTTTAAGAAACGGTCGATTTCGGCATTGGAGATAAAAATTTGCCGGCCGACAATCTGCCGCTGGAGCTCGGAGATGGTGAGCTCATTGCGAATCTGTTGGCGGACATCATCGATATCTCGGCCGCTATTCTGTAGGCCTGTCAGCAACTGACTGACGGTGACTTTCTGGTTTTTCGCGATATTGGCTAGTGCGGCATCGATTTGCTGTTCCGGAATAACCAGGTTACCGCGCTGGGCCAATTGCAGTTGTAAGGATTCCAGAATGAGGGCATCCAATATCTGCTTCGACAGCGCCGCATCATTGGGCAGAACCCCCGGGGTGGCGCTGTATTGCTCTTTAATCAACGCAATGCGAGTTGCCAGCTCAGTGCTGGTGACCACATCGTCATTGACCACGACGGCAATGCTATCCAGAGTTTGGGCGAAACTTGCAGTACCCAGGCAGAGCAGGGCGGTCAGTAGGCCATTTTTTAGTCGGGACATCTTAGTCATAGTTACCAAATCTTTTAACGATAGTTAAACAGTTTGCCTGCATAGCCAAAATCCAGGCGGTTCAGTATGTCCTCAATGGTGCCGGCACCGGCGGCCAGCCCCTTGAGCGTAAATTCAAAAAAATAACGCCGCTCAACCAGCAGTGGAAAGAGTGAAACGCTTTCGTCATCTATATCAGTAACTTCCAGAGCTGCAACGCGAATATTCCAGCAACAATTGTCGTAGTCGATGCCATACAACACTTGCTGGACCCTGAAGTCGGACCACTCTGGTTCGAGTTCGGTGGTCTGTGCCTGAGCATAACCGATCAGCGCGACATTGTGTCGAATTGGCAGGTAAGCCCCGGCATTGAGGCTGTGAGTCAACACATCATCGACTATTGCTTTGTCGGCGGAGAGTTTTATGAACACCTGGTCCGAGGGTCGGTAATTGGCCGCCAGAGCGAAACTGTTCAGCAGATCCCACTCGTGCGCGACACTGGCCGAGGCCGTCAGTGATAAATCTGCACTTAGGTTTAGTTGGCTGCTGCCAAGCCAATCGCTGTACTCCGGTTGCCAATCTGGATCCACATCCGCCACGCTAGCAAGCAATAGGCGCTCTTGCGCCAACTTAATGCCCTTTTGAGCCGTCAGATTGAGCACCAAGCGGTCATTCCCAGCCCAGTTAAGGTCATAGCTCAGGCTGGTGGATAAGCGGCTTAGATCTCCGATCCGATCGACACTGCTGAAACGACTTGGGCTAAATAGGGTTAAGTCTGCTGTCGCCGCGCTATCCAAGACCGGCGCTAGCTGCTCGGTCAACGGAGCATAGGCATAATAGAGCCGAGGCTTTAAGGTCTGCCGCCAGTGCTCACCGCTATGGGTCAGACTTATGCCCTGATCGAAACTGGCGCGCCAGGCAAAATGGTTGAAATTGTCGCCGCCATAGGCCTCCTCTAAATCATAACCCAGGTCGTTATCGATATCGTAGGCGGTGGCGAAGCCCTCGATACTCGGGTTAAAGTAGCCCCACGCGTTCCTGAACGGCCGGTTCAGTGCCAGGGCGCCGTGAAAGCGATGGCTTTGATTGGCTAACGCCAGGGTGCTGCCAGCCAAGAGAGTTTGTTGCGCGGCTGGCAGGTCGCGGCTGAAGAGGCCGTAGCTGAACCGTTCGCTGTTCTGTAATCCAAGCGGCTGCCAGGCAATCTTATGGACCAAACTGAGCTCTGGTTGCTTGATTAGATCGTATTCACTGGCGCTTACCGGCTTATCTTCCTCGTCAAAGGGTCGCTGTGTCTGGTACAGCAGTTGTGCGGAATTGCTGGCCTTACTGGTTTTGAGGGTCGTGTCTAGGGTTTGAAATTTCTCGGCGCTATCGATCACCGGCTGACTATAGGCCAGTTTCAGCGAGTTGCTGCGCTGGCCAAGTTGCTGTGTAAGGGCAAAACTGGCGACCTGTTGGGTAATTTGAGCGGCACCGGGATCAAAGGTTGGCGCGTAGTTTTGATCACTGACCCAGCGGGTCGAAAAATTATACCCTAGGCTGGTCGACAGGGCTCCGGACTGCCGATGCGTTAAGCTCCAGCGGCTAATATCAGTGACCGGCTCAGCCAGTGCCGAGTCCGTATCCAAGTCACTATCCGCTGGCGTCGTCAGCTGATAGCCCAAGTCGCTGATGCCGTTGTGATGCTCTGTCAGAAAGCGAAACTCATTATGCAGCAGCATGCCGTACAGGGGTTGATAGTCCAGGGTTAGGGTGTCATCGATATTGCTGGCCAGATTCAGGTAATAGGGTTGGGCAAAGCCCGTACCCAGGGTCGGGATTAAAAAACCGGTCCGCGCCTGATCATTGATCGGAAAGCTGATATAGGGAATGTAGAGGATCGGCAGATTTTGTATTTCAACGCGTGAATTCCACGCCGTGGCAACACCGGTATCATTATTGATCGTCAGTTTGCCCGAGCGCAGCCGCCAGGCGTTAGACGAGGGCGCGCAGCGCGTAAAGATCAAGCGATTGGCGACCACACTATTGGCCTCGGTGCGGATAATCTCATCGGCTGTGCCACGCAGGTCGCGTTGGTACAGGGCAAATTGGCCATTTTTTAGCACGGCTCGGTCGTTTTGCAGATTGATCTCGGCATTTGTGCCATTTAAAACGACATCTTCCGTTCGGATGACCACGTCCCCGTTCAGGCGGCTAATTGCCTCAGAGGGCGAATAGATCGCCTCGTTAGCACTGACGCGCTGGCCGCGACCGTGAATCACAATATCGCCATTGAAGGTTGTCTGCTGATCGGATTGCCGAATTGCCCGATCAAACTGAAAAAGGGTCTCGGCCGGATCTATCCCCGGTGCATCGGAGGCGGGCGCGACAAAACCGCCCGGGCAATAGGGTGCCACGCGCCAACGATCGGCCTCAGGCATGGCCTCCCACGGTTGCCAATCGACTAGGGTTAGCGTTTCCGCTGCGGCGAGCCCAAAGCTCAGTAGACTGACGACAAAACAGATTTTATGTACAGGGTATAGGGTCACGTTGTTAACTGAATGCTTAAAGATGGTGATGATATCGAACTTAGCGTCTCAGCGCACAGCCTAATGCTGTAATCCGTTAGTAAAATACTTACTTTGACGGTAACCTTGACATGACTTGGGCTAGGTTCGAATAGATGAAAAATTGGCTAGGAAAAATCATTGGCGGAGCGATTGGCTTTTATTCTGGCGGCCCCGTTGGTCTAGCATTGGGCATCCTGCTCGGTAATGCCTTCGACAAGACTCAGCAGCGCCGCGCCGAACAGGATATAGGTGGGGGCACAAAGGGTGTTCTGCAGACGGTGTTTTTCCAGGCCACTTTTAGCGTAATGGGTAAGATTGCCAAGGCCGATGGCCATGTTACTGAAAAACAAATTGCCCTGGCACGGCACGTTATGTCGCGGATGGCGCTGAATGGCGCTCAGCGCTTAGAAGCGATGCGCCTTTTTAATGAAGGTAAGGCGCCCGAGTTTTCTGGCCAGGCCATACTGGCCGAACTGGCCGAAGTGATCGGTCGACGTGCCTCGCTGGCGCAAATATTTCTTGAGATTCAGCTCCAAGCTGCCTATGCCGATGGCAGCCTAACGGTGCGTGAGCGCGATGTGTTACATACCATCAGCACGCATCTGGGGATCAATCGCATTCAATTCGAAATCATCCATCAGCGCATCCGGGTACAGATGCAGTTCAGCGCAGGCCGCCGGAGCCATACCCAGGGTCACGCCAGCAACCTGGCGAATGCCTACCAGGTACTGGGTTTGACGGCTGATGTCGGCGACGCTGAATTGAAAAAGGCCTACCGACGCCTGATGAATCAGCATCATCCCGACAAGCTGGTGGCCAAGGGCCTACCGGGGGAAATGATGTCGATTGCCAAGGAAAGAACCCAGCAGATCCAGCAGGCTTACGAAGAAATTCACAAGGCCAGAAAGGCCATAAAAGCCTAATTTGACCCAAAGCTAGAGACCAAACGAGCGGCACATCTACCCAAGTTCAGCGACCCGCCTTAGCCTTAGCTAGGATCGACCGGGTCAGTGCGATAAATCAAATCCCAGACCCCGTGACCCAGGCGCAGACCGCGTTGTTCAAACTTAGTCACAGGGCGATGCTCAGGCCGACCGGTCAGATAGTGTCCGGCACCAGCGGTATTGCTAAAACCCTCGGCCGCATCCATGACTTCTAACATCTGTTCGGCATAGTTCTGCCAGTCTGTGGCCATATGAAAGGAGCCGCCCGGCTTGAGTTTACGTCGAACCAGTTGGGCAAACTCGGGCTGGACGATACGCCGCTTGTTGTGTTTTTTCTTATGCCATGGATCGGGAAAAAACAGCTGCACGCTGCTCAAGGATGCGTCGGCGATGCAATCGTTGAGGATGGTGACGGCATCTTCTTTATAGCAGCGAATATTGCTCAGTTGTTCGTGAGTGGTCTGATTCAGCATGCGTCCGACCCCGGGAAGATGCACCTCAATGCCGATAAAATTTTTGTCTGGGGCGGCCATGGCCATGGCGATCAGGGAGTCGCCCATGCCGAAGCCGATTTCAAGGACGGTCTCAGCCTTCCGACCAAAGGTCTCGGTCATGCTTAGGGGGCCCTGAGTCAGGCTTAGGCCATGCTGGTCCCAGTTTTGACCTAGGCTTTTCTTCTGACTGTCGGTCATGCGTGTGGCGCGCATCACAAAGCTACGAATTTTGCGTTGGAAGGGTTGTTCTGGTTCTGTGTTCAATGGGTCGGCCTCAAAGTTGGAAGTTTGGCAATGGCGTAGGCCAGTTGGGTCCAGCCTCCGATCAGCAATACACCGCCGAGCGGGGTAAGGGCACCGAGCCAAGGCGTATGGGTGAGTACCAATAGAAATAGGCTGCCGGTAAAAATCACCGTGCCAGAGAAAATGAGTCGCACAGGCCATCGGAAGGTCGTGGTCAGGAGCGCACTCAATACCCCGATGGCCAGCAGCGCCAAGCCGTGATACATCAGGTAGCGGGCGCCGGTTTCCCAGGTAGCGAGCCGATCCGTACTGGTAATGGCGGCTAGGGCGTGAGCGCCAAAGGCCCCGAAGGCAACAGCCAGAGCCGACATCAGACTGCCAGCGATTAAAGCAAAACGGTTCATGCTAGATTCCACGGTAGTACCGCCCTGCGGCCCTGAGCCGCGGCAACAAAAAAGCCGCATCAGCGGCTTTCCTTTCTAACGACGCCATCGGGTATTAAAACTCGATGGTCATGACCTTCTTGACCTTGTTCATGGCGTTCTTTTCCAGCTGGCGGATCCGTTCGGCCGAAACCTGGTACTTTTCGGCCAGTTCATGCAGAGTCGCCTTTTTATCGCTTAACCAGCGTTGCTGAATAATATCACGCGACCGTTCGTCGAGATCTTGCAATGCACTGAACAATTGACCGTGGGCATCGTCGGTATAGTTGGCCTTCTCCACCGCCACGGCGGGGTCATCGGCGGAGTTTTTTAGGTAGTCGGACGGATGGAACGCCATGCTGTCGTCATCATCGTCGGCGAAACCATCGAAAGCGGCATCGGATGCGGTGAGGCGGCCTTCCATATCATAGACGGTCTTTTTGGACACGCCCAGATCATCGGCCATGGCCTGCGCTTCCTGTTCGTTCAACCAGCCCAAGCGCTTTTTCGAGCTGCGCAGGTTAAAAAACAGTTTGCGTTGTGCCTTGGTGGTGGCGATTTTCACGATGCGCCAGTTGCGCAGTATGTATTCGTGAATTTCGGCTTTGATCCAATGCACGGCAAAGGACACCAGGCGGACCCCTACTTCGGGGTTAAAACGTCGAACGGCTTTCATTAACCCCACGTTACCTTCCTGAATCAGGTCGCCCTGATTGAGGCCGTAGCCGGAATAGCTTTTGGCAATATGCACGACAAATCGCAGGTGGGACATGACCAGGCGGCGTGCTGATTCCAAATGTTCATCGTAATAGAGGCGCTCGGCCAATGCTTTTTCTTCATCAGCTGTCAGCAGTTCGAAACTGTTAACAGTTTGAATATAGGATTCAAGATTTTGCCCAGGTGATAAGGTATCCAACGCTAGAGCAGGAACACTTTGATTCAGTTTCACTCGGACTCCTCCGGTTTAAATATATGACAGTTTACGCTTTGCTGGCGAGTATAGATCAACCTCGGCCGCAGGTTAAGCCTTGATCGCTCAAATATTGGCCCGATGACCAGTAGCTAAACTACTTTACTGCTGTCTGACTATACTTTACCGCGCTCTGACATTATCGCATTGGGTAGCCTAACGCGGATCCGTATCTTTTAAATGACGCCAGAGCGCAATTCTGGCCCCTAACAGACTTACCAGTATAGATGCAGAAAGTAATATTATGAATTCAGAGACATTTAGCCAGATCGCCGGTGCAGTCAGACCATAGTCGGCTAGAAAGCTAGTCAGCTGGGACTGAAAATAAAGGCTGATGGCGCAAATCAGCAACCAGGCCGCGAGCCCGCCCAATAAGCCATACCACAAGCCCAGATATAAGAAAGGCCGACGGACAAATGCATCGGTGGCACCGAGCAGCTTAATGATTTGAATTTCCGCCTTGCGCGATTCAATGGCCAAACGAATGGTATTGCCAACTATCAGCACCACGGCCACGGCTAATATCAGGCTGAGCATTTGGACAATCGAGCGGGCCAAGTCCAGAGCATTGTTTAGTCGTTCGATCCAGGCCAGGTCGATTTGAATATCCTCGACATCGGGCAGGTCCTGCAACATCAGGATCAGCGCTTCCAGGTCGCTGCGCTGCTGTTGGTTAGGGACCACGACAATGCTTGCCGGCAGCGGGTTGGCGGCCAATTCCAGGTCGGACTGAACGCTCATGACCTTACGGAAACTTTGCCAGGCCAGTTCTTTGCTGATGTACCGGGTGCTTTCGATCTCCGGACGCTGGGCTAGCATGGCACTCAGTTCAGTGCCCGCGGGCTGGGTCGCGTTTCGGTCCAGATAGAGAGTTATTTGGCCGCCCGCCTGCCAGGCCTGAGTTTGTGCGTTCATCGCCTGCAGAGCGATATAAAACAGCGTCGGTAACATCAAGGCAATGGCAATTACCAGCCAGGTCAAAGCACTGGAAATAGGTTGGCGTACCAGGCCGAGTAAAGACTCCACAGAGCACTTTAGGTGGTGGCGATACCAACCCTGGATATCGACCCTGGGGGCTCGGTTGCGCTGACGGTTAGAGGCTGAACGTTTCTTTTTGCCTAGCCTCATGACTGCGGTCCGCTCGGTGTGAAGGGTGCATCCAAGAGCTTGCCTTGGTGCAGCGACAAGACCCGGTAATTCAGGCGGGCAATCAGACCCAGATCGTGACTGGCGATGATCACCGTTGTGCCGATATCATTAAATTGCGCAAACAGAGCCATAATATCGCGCGACAAGGCCGGGTCGAGATTGCCAGTGGGTTCGTCGGCCAGAATCAGTTCCGGTTTCTTAACCACAGCACGGGCAATGCCGACTCGTTGCTGCTCGCCGCCGGAGAGTTGAATTGGTTTGAATTTCTCTCGACTCAGTAGGCCGACCTTATCGAGCGCAGCGTGGACTCGACGCTTGATATCGGCTGGATGCTCACCGGCGACCAATAGCGGTTGGGACACATTGTCGTAAACGCTGTTATCCATCAGTAGCAGGTGATCCTGATGGACCACACCGAGCTTGCGCCGATAGAAGGCAATTTCGCGCCGATTTAGTTTGGCCAACAATGCACCGGCCACCCGAACCTGACCAGATGAAGGTCTTTCAATGGCGGTCAAGAGCTTGAGTAGGGTGCTCTTGCCAGCCCCGGAATGGCCGGTCAAAAACACCATCTCGCCGCGTTCTATTTGGAAGGATAGGCTCGATAGCGCTTCAAAACCGCCATCATAGCGTTTACTGACCTGATCAAGCTGAATCATAAGGCCGAGGTGTCGAGCAGCGCATCAACAAATTCAGCGGCGTCAAAACGGTTGAGATCGGCCGCCTGTTCACCCACTCCGATAAAGCGCACGGGGATCGCAAAGCGATTGGCGAGCGCAAAAATAATGCCGCCGCGAGCGGTACCATCCAATTTGGTTAGGGCGATGCCGGTCAGCGGGGCGGACTTGGTAAAGGCTTCGGTCTGGCTGATGGCGTTTTGACCGGTACCGGCATCGAGTACCAGTAAGACTTCATGGGGCGCGCTGTCATCGATCTTTTTCATGACGCGCAGCACCTTTTCCAGTTCGGTCATTAGATTGACTTTGTTATGCAATCGACCGGCCGTGTCGGCGATCAATACATCGATGTTGCGCGCTTTGGCGGCCTGTACGGCATCGAAGATAACCGATGCGCAATCGGCACCGGTGTGCTGGGCAATCACCGGAACACTGTGTCGTTCACCCCAGGCCTGCAGTTGCTCGACGGCGGCGGCGCGAAAGGTGTCACCGGCGGCGAGCATCACCGAATGCCCTTCCTGTTGGAAGCGCTGGGTCATTTTACCGATGGTGGTGGTTTTACCGACCCCATTAACACCCACCACTAGGATCACGTAAGGGCCCTTGCTCGGGTCGATCAGTAGAGGGGCTTGGACCGGAGTGAGTAGTTCAATGAGGGTTTCGCGCAGCAACTGCATCAGGGCGTCACCGTCTTTGAGCGTCTTACGGGAAGCGCGTTCCACTAGGTTAGCCAAGATGGTTTGAGTCGCATCGATGCCGACATCGGAAGACAGCAAGAGCGTCTCGAGCGCTTCCAAGGTCTCCTCATCGAGTGTCTTACGGCCCAGCAATACGGCCGCGATGCCACCGGAAAACTGTACTCGGGTTTTGCCCAAGCCAGCCTTTACTCGACTGAACCAAGACGTTTCCGTGATTTTTTCTGGTTTTTCTTGGCTGACTTGCTTGTCTTTACGTTTTGAAAATCCGAACATGGTAGGGGGTTGCCAGTAAGCGGTTAATAAACGGTGCGCTATGCTAGCACAGAGTCAACAAAAAGGGATGTGG